>Ga0265595_1001119_pt1 | contig 21645 bp, 19 predicted proteins | sample saktaG_15_FD_190148 | JGI IMG/M metagenome (GOLD analysis project Ga0265595, IMG submission 190148) | Saline water microbial communities from Sakinaw Lake, British Columbia, Canada - sak_2013_06_06_50m | ecosystem: Environmental > Aquatic > Non-marine Saline and Alkaline > Saline ...
ATTCTTTTCTTGTCCCATTGTCTTTACCTCCATAATGTTTGGTTTAGTCGCTTAACATTATATCAGAGGTTTTCACTCTGGGACATATTTTTTTATTTCTTGGTCATTTTATTTTACAACTTACCTGATTATCAATATTATTTGAAAATTAACGACAAATATGCGTTTATAATATTTTCTCCAAACAAAATACTAACCAATACTGCTAAAGCAATATAAGGTCCAAAAGGAATTTCGGATTTTTTATCTGCTTTTTTAACAATCATTAAATATATACCAACAATGGCGGCAACTATTGATGAGATAAGCATAGAAAGTAATATCAATTTCCAACCTATTAGAAAACCACAAACTGCAAACAATTTAACATCTCCCTCTCCCATACCACCAAACAATGCAATGATTAGAAAAGGAACACTAATAATAAACAAACCAATTACCCTATCAAGTGGGGAAATGTTATTTGAAAATATTAATAATATAATTGCACAAATGCCAATTATTATTTGAAATCTATCTGGAATAATTTTTTTATCTATATCAATAAAGGAAAGCGAAACAAGGCAAGAACTAACAATAAAATAAATTAAAGTTTCAACCGAAAAGCCATAGGCAAGATATATAAGCAGATAAAATAATGCGTTTAATGTTTCAACCAAAGGGTATCTAAAACTAATTTTTTCCTTGCAATATCTGCATTTCCCCAACAAGAAAATATAACTAAATAAAGGAACTAAATCTAAAATAGTAAGCCTTTTATTACATTTAGGACAAAATGAATACCCTTTTACTACCGACAATTTAAGTGGGATTCTATAAATTACCACATTTAAAAAGCTTCCTATAATAAATCCAAAAAGAATAACATAAGTGTATAAAATAATTTCCAAAATTGCATCCCTCCCTAACCTCTATATTAATTATATATAAAAAAAACCAATTTTCAATCTATATTGCAAATATTTTTGTTGTTTATATAATAAAAATGTGATAAAATATTTATAAATGGCATAATATGAGAAATTTACATAAACCAATTGTTTTTTAATTCTCTAAAAGAGAGGACTGTTAAATAATATGATTACAAGCAATATGCCACTTGGAGAGTTATTAGTTGAAATAGATGTATTAAAACGAAATCAGCTTGAAGAGGCATTAAAATTACAGCTTGACTCTGGTGGTGGCAAGCCAATAGGGGATATATTACTTAACTTAGGCTACATTAATGAAAAGCAATTAATGAAGGCATTAGAATATAGATTTAGAATTCCTTATTATGATTTATCTACTATAGATATTTCTGATGATATGGGTGATTATATTTCCCATGAAACAGCAAAAAAATATACTCTAATCCCAATTATTAGGGAGGGCAAGACATTAACTGTTGCAACTTCTGACCCTATGAATTTTGATGCGTTAGACGAGGTAAAATTTCAAACTAAACTTGATGTAAAACCCGTTTTAGCAACTCAAACTGATATTAAAAATGTTATTGTTAGATTTTATGAACAAACTCAAACAGATGAAGCGGTTGAAAACTTAAACAAAGAATATACCCTTGAAGATGTTGAACTGTTAAGCGAGGAAATTAACGAAAATGTTGACAATGCTCCTGTTGTAAAATTAGTAAATTTAATTATTGATCAAGCTATTCATTCAAGGGCAAGTGATATACATATTGAACCTATGGAAAATATAGTCCGCATTAGATTTAGAATTGACGGCGAACTATTTGAACAACTTAACATTACAAAATCTGCCCATTCCGCAATGGTTACAAGACTTAAGATATTGGGAGATATGGACATTGCAGAAAAACGAATTCCACAAGATGGTAGAGTTCAAACCACTTATAATAATACTACTGTTGACCTTAGACTTTCAGTTTTACCTACTGTAACTGGCGAAAAGTTTGTTATTAGAATTTTGGGAGGTAAAGGTGTGGCTCTTCAAAGAAAAGAGTTGGGCTTTACTGATAAAAATTCACAGCTTTTTGATGAAATATTGAAAAACCCAAATGGAATTATCCTTGTTTCTGGACCTACTGGTAGTGGTAAATCAACTACACTATACACTATTTTATCGGAAATTAACAGACCCAATTTGAATGTCATTACAGTTGAAGACCCTGTTGAATATCGTTTGCCTGGCATAAATCAAGTTCAAATTAATCCTAAAGCAGGGCTTTCCTTTGCCGTAGGACTTAGGTCAATATTAAGGCAAGACCCTGATGTAATAATGGTTGGAGAAATTCGTGATGGAGAAACTGCTGAAATTGCAGTTAGAGCTTCTATTACTGGACATTTGGTGTTGTCCACCATTCATACAAACGACTCTGCTTCTACTGTTTCAAGATTGCTTGATATGGGTATTGAACCTTTTCTTGTTTCTGCCGCTCTGGTTGGAGTTGTGGCTCAAAGATTGGTTAGGAGAATTTGTCCAAAATGCAAAACTACATACACTCCGGATAGTATGGAAATGAAAATGTTGGGTTTAAGCGAGCCTACTGAAATATATAAAGGAAAAGGCTGTGTCAATTGTAATAACACAGGTTATAAAGGGAGAATTGCAATTCACGAAATATTAGTTATGAATAAAGAATTAAGAGAACTAATTGACCACAATGCTACAACCGAAGAAATTAGGCAAATGGCATATCACTTTGGAACAAAAACCATAAAAGAAAGTTGTATAGAACTTGTTATGAAAGGCATTACCACAGTAAGCGAATTAATTAAAGTTGCTTATACCTCAGAGTAAAATTTAACAATTTACAATTAAAACTAAGTATCAAGCAAATGGTAATTTCAAAAATATTATTGAAAATTTATTTTATATTTTTTTAGGAGTTGAGTGTATGATTGATAATCTTGAAACTATACTTAGAAAAGCAGTTGAAGCAAAAAGCTCAGACATTCACATTAGTGTTGGCTTACCCCCAATGATTAGAATTGATGGAAACATCGTTCCTTTGGAGGGCTATGAAAAATTATCCCCAGATGACACAAAACAAATATGTTATTCATTATTAACCTCAGAAAAGTTAAAAAAGTTTGAGGAAGCGGGGGAAATGGATTTTTCCTATGCTATTCCCGGTTTTGCTCGATTTCGTGCAAATGTTTTTAGGCAAAGAGGCTCTCATTGTGCAGTGCTAAGAGTACTTGCTCAAAAAATTCCAACAATTGATGAATTGGGGCTTCCATCAGTATTTAAAGAGCTTGCATTAAAGCCAAGGGGACTTATTTTAGTTACCGGTCCTACTGGCAGTGGTAAATCAACTACTTTAGCATCAATGATAGACTATATTAACAATAATAAAAGAGGTCATATTTTAACCTTAGAAGACCCTATTGAATATTTGCACCGACATAATCGTTGTATAGTTAATCAAAGAGAAGTAGGCGAGGATAGTTTCAGTTTCGCAACTGGTTTAAGAGCCGCCTTGCGTGAAGACCCTGATGTCCTGTTGGTTGGAGAAATGCGTGATTTAGAAACAGTTTCTATTGCTGTTTCTGCCGCAGAAACAGGACATTTAGTGCTTTCCACTTTACATACTGTTAATGCCGCACAAACAGTTGATAGAATTATTGATATGTTTCCAAGTTATCAACAACAACAAATTAAGGTGCAATTGGCGGGAGTTTTACAAGGTGTTATTTGTCAGCAATTGCTTAGAGTTATGGGTTCTAAGGGCAGAGCAGCCGCCTTTGAAATACTTTTATTTACAGATGCTATTAGAAATGTAATTAGAGAGGGGAAAACACATCAAATTCCTTCAATGATGCAAACTGCTTTAGCACAAGGTATGGTTACTATGGACTATTCATTAAGTCAATTAGTTAAACATAGAAAAATTACCCTTCAAGATGCTATGCTACATTGTAGTGATTCAGAAATGATGAAGAGATATTTAGTTTAATACATAGTGCATCTTAATTTTAGTGTATAAATAATTATATGGGAACGAATTTTCGTTCCCATATTTTAATTTTTCTTTAGTTTTTTCCCTTAGCGGCAGTTACGCACAAAACTTTATTTGCTCCGTTTTTCTTTAATATCTTTGCACATTCATTTAAGGTGGCCCCGGTAGTAACAACATCATCAACTAATAAAATGTTTTTTCCTTCTATTGCTTGACTGTTTAAAACTTCAAAAGCATTCAAAACATTCCTTTTTCTTTCGTTTTTATTTTTTGCTAAAGATTGAGGCGAGGCATTCTTTTTTCTAATTAAAATATTCTTATGTAATTCAATATTTAATATTTTGGCTATTTCTTTTGCTATTAAGTAGCATTGGTTATAGCCTCTTTTGTTTTGTCTTTGCCTACTTGCGGGAACACTTAAAATTAAGTCTATATCCTTATAAAAAGCATTATTCAAAATACTATCCGCCATATAAGCCCCCAAAAAAGAGGCGGTTTCTCTTCTGCCGTAAAATTTAAGCCCTAAAATACCTGTCCTAACACAATCTATATAATAAAAGGGGGAAATAACACTATAAAAATATACCTTATTTCTACCATCGTGCTTTTCTCCCATAGGAAATGCAGGCTTAGAATAGGTTAAAGGCAAATCCTTTAAACATTTTTCGCATATTTTATTTATCAAAGAATATTTTATTTTCCCACACAATGCACACCGTGGTGGAAAAATAAAGCTAAGTATTATATTTATGATGTTCATTTTACTCCCCCTTTTAAATGAACAATAATTGTTCATTGTTACTTGTTACTTGTTACTTGTTACTTGTTACTTGTTACTTGTTACTTGTTACTTGTTACTTGTAAAAAGTGTCTTAACCCCGAATATCTACCTGACGATTTATTATTTCTAACCATTTGCATAACTTTTTCCTCACTACCTACAATTATTAACATTTGCTTAGCCCTTGTAACAGCAGTATAAAATAAACTCCTGTAAAACAACATTGAAGGCCCATCAAATAAAGGTAATATTATAGCGTTGAACTCACTACCTTGACTTTTATGAACTGTAATAGCGAAAGCCGGCTCTAATTCATCAAGCATAGAAAAATCATAAGTGGCAGTTTTGTCTTCAAAACTAACTGTCATAGTTTCAAACTCTGAGTCAATTACCTTAATTATTCCAATATCTCCATTAAAAATACCCGTTCCGTTTTCGCTTTTTTCCTTTGTCCATACCAAATCGTAATTATTGCGAATTTGCATAACCTTATCGCCCTCACGAAAAACTATATCCCTATTTTTAATCTCTTTTTTATCTTTTGATGATGGATTAATTGCCTCTCTTAATCGTTCATTCAAAACCGCAGTGCCAGTTGAGGCCTTGCGAGTAGGAGAAATTACTTGAATATCCCACAGGGGAGAGTAATTATATGTTGTTGGAAGCCTTGTTGTGCATAACTGTTCTACCGTTTGCAATACCTCTTGGCTACTATTCTTAGATATAAAGAAAAAGTCATTTTCTTTATCAAATAAATCTGGTTTTTCTCCTTTAATGATTTTATGAGCATTCAAAACTATAAGACTTTTTTGTGCTTGTCTAAATATTTCATCTAATCGCACAACTAAAATAATATCACTATTAACAATGTCTTTTAGAACATTCCCGGCACCAACTGGAGGAAGTTGATTTGCATCACCTACTAATATTAATTTACAATTAGCTGGAGTGGCTCTTAATAAAGCTTCCATTAACATTATGTCAACCATTGATATTTCATCTATTATTATTACATCATATTCGAGTGGGTTGCTTTCATTTCTTTCAAATTTATGAAAATGCTCCTCATTATAGCTCATTTCTAATAGCCTATGAACTGTTTTTGCCTCTTTGCCCGTTAGTTCCTCCATTCGTTTTGCGGCTCTGCCTGTTGGAGCGGCTAATGCAACTTTTAAATTTAATTTTTCATAGAGTGCAATCATTCCTTTTAATGTGGTTGTTTTACCTGTTCCAGGCCCACCGGTTAATACCATTATCTGAGTTTTTAAACTCTGTTCAATAGCCTCTCTTTGCTTGGTAGCATATTTTATTCCGTTAGCTTTTTCAATTTCTAAAATATTTTTTTGCACATTCTTAATTTCATTTTTATTTATACTATTCATTGTGCATAATCTATAAGAAACATAGTTTTCAGCTTTAAAATAATTTGCTAAATAAATTGCATCTATTCCATTTAAGTCCTTTACATTATAAAGTTCAGTTAATTCAATTTGCTTTTGTAAAACATCCTCTAATGTTGAAATTTCGCAATCTAATATTCCCGCAGCCGTTTCAATTAACTTTTGGCTTGGCAAAAATGTATGCCCATTTGATAAATTGTGCTTTAAAACATATTTTAATCCCGAACTTAACCTATAAGGTGAATCTGCTGGAATATTCATAAGTTGTGCGATTTCATCGCTTTTTAAAAAACCAATTCCATAAATTTCATCGCATAACAAATAGGGGTTGTCCTTTATTATGTCAACCGCTTTACTGCCCCATCTTTTCCAAATTTTTATTGCCAAAGAGGGAGTTATACCATATTGTTGAAAAAATAATAAAAGAGCACGAATTCCAAATTGCTCTTTATAATGTTCTGATATTTTCTTAGCTTTATTTATTGTAATTCCTCTTAAAACAGCAAGTTTTTCAGGTTCGTTTTCAATAATTTGCAAGGTTTTTTCCCCAAACAAATCAACTATTCTAACCGCCGTAACTCTTCCTATTCCTTTAACTGCACCACTTGACAAATATCGTAAAATTGCGGTTTCGCTAACAGGCAAATGTTTTTCACAAGATACAGCCACAAATTGTCTCCCATAATTAATATGCAATGTCCAATTTCCTCTTACCTTTATTTCCTCACCAACACAAACAAAGGGTAAATTTCCAACAACTGTTATGCTTTGGTTATTACCTTCAATAATGCAAACTGTATATCCATTTTCTTCATTTTGATATTTTATATGTTCAATTATTCCGCAAATGGTTTCAACGCTATTATTGTCCATTATATATCCTCAAGATGCACAAATTATATCAATAAATTCGCAAACAAAAAATGGGTCGAATTGTGTGCCTGAGCATTTTTGTATTTCATTAATTGCATCTGTTTTCGGTACCGCTTTTTTATATGGACGATTATGTGTCATAACATCAAAAGAGTCCACAATAGACAAAATTCTTGCAGAAACAGGAATTTCAATTCCCTTTAATCCCCTTGGATAGCCTTTTCCATCATAATGCTCGTGATGAGAATATATAGCTAAAGCCACATGAGCCATTTCTGGCGAGGACTCAGCAATTCTATATCCAATTTCGGGATGCTTTTTCATAGTTATCCATTCTTCATCATCTAATTTGCCGGGTTTTTCCAATATCCAATCTGGAATGCCTACCTTTCCAACATCATGCAAAGTAGCCAACAACTCTAATTCATTACATTCATCATCGTTCATACTTAATTTTTGCCCCATTTTGATGCAAAGTTCTCTAACTCTGCGAGTATGTGCTTCTGTTTCATGGCTTTTTTCTGAAAGAGCAATTTCTAAGGAAGAAATCATATTATGCCTTAAACTTTTTCTTTCCATTAACTTATTACGATACATTCTATCCTCGGCTTCTCTAATAACTAAGCCAAAATCAATAGTTAACGATTTTAATGTAACCGCACCTAAAGCTATGCTTATTATTAAAGTTGGTTTGCTTTTTCTAATACATCTATTTTCAATGCTTAACTTTATTTCGTGTAACATATTATCATTACAATTGTAAATCAGAACAGCAAATTCATCGCCACCCCACCTTGAAATAACGGAATCATCCGGGCAACAATGCTTTAAAATATTTGCCACTTCAATTAGCAATAAATCTCCTTGTGAATGCCCAAAAATATCATTAGCGAGTTTTAAGCCATTTAAATCTCCCAACATTATTGAAATAGGGAGTTTTTTTTGTGGAATATTTTCTAAAAACTTTTCCTCAAAATATGCTCTATTGAAAATACCTGTCAACTTATCGTAATAACTTAAATATGTTATTTTGTCCTCCTTTAACTTTTCCTCTGTTACATCAATAGCAAAGCCAATAATGCCAAGTTTGTCTTTATTTAAATTTTTATGACAAGACTTATAAATTCTAACCCAATATTTTTTGTCTTTCTTTGTGAATTCTGCTAAATAATTCATTGTTTTCCCGCTTGTAAGAACTTCATTGTCATGCATAGTTAAAACTTTTGTAAATTCTTTAGAAAAAATTTCACTATCTTTTTTTTCAATTATGTCTTTTAAGTTAATATTGAAAAATTTAACAAAAGACTTATTAACTCTCAGATATTTCCCATCCAAATTTTTATGAAAAAAGAATACAGGAATAGAATTTAATATGCTTTCTAATTCATCTTCATTTGCTTGTTGTTCAAAAATATTATCGCTTAGCATTTGATTAATAATTTCTTTTTCCAGCAAAGTTTTCTCGCTCATTAAACACCATTCCTCACATTTTACTTTAAACCAACCAAAAAAGTCCTCCATTTTTTACCTAAACATAATTTTAGTATATAATAACATATTTACATAAATTGCACAATGCAATTTACTCGTAGACGACTATTTCAATCTTTTCAATTATTACTTTATTAGGTGAATTGCCATCGGTTAAAGCAATTTTATCAACAATATCCATACCCTCTAAAACTTGACCAAAAACAGTGTGTTTATTATCAAGCCAAGGAGTTCCGCCAACCTCTTTATATTTATCTTTAATAATGCTCTGATAGGTTAAACTATTTGTTTGTTCTGCTTGTAAAAGTGAAGCGTCATTTATATTTTTGTTATCTGCTTGCACTATAAAAAACTGACTTCCGTTAGTGTTTGGCCCTGAATTAGCCATACATAAGGCTCCTTTAAAATTCCTTAAATTAGGTGAAAATTCATCAATAAAAGGTTTATTCCAAATGCTTTGTCCGCCTGTTCCGTTGCCTTCTGGGTCTCCCCCTTGAATCATAAAATCATTCATTATTCTATGGAAGGTAAGTCCGTTATAATATCCATTTTTAGAATGGGTAATAAAATTTTCCACTGCCTTTGGTGCTTCCTTCTTAAAAAACATCAGCTTAATTATTCCATAATCCTTAACGGTCATTATTGCAATTTCTTCGCCAACCTTTGGCTTTTCAAATTGAGGCAATAAATTTATTGGTAGCAAAGAAGAAATTGAAGAAGATTGATTTGAAGATGTTTTTACCTGTTTTGCATCGCATTTAACAAAAACTACTAAACAAACAGTAATAATTGCTAATATTACTACTGCTGGTATAATTACCTTCAAACTAAATATGCTTTTTTTGGTTTGACTAACTGCCTTGTTGCTTTGTTTGTAATTTGCGTTTTTCCTTTTCTTTTTACTCATATAAATTCCCCTCATTTTAAATATATTTTATTTTAATTTAATTGCTAATTTTTCAATTTCGCAAAAATGCTCATTAATAATTCTTTCACTAATTTCAATTGCTGTTTGCTCATCATAAATGTGTGAGGTTAAATTTCTATCGTTAATAATTATAATCCATTTGTCTTGGTTTTCAATAAGTCCATTAGCAAAAGCTTCCTTTAAAATAGGTTTTGGTCCATTAATTTCTGAATACCCCAAATCCATTAATTTTACCTTTAATGCCTTCCAAGCAAGTTCACAAGTAAATTCAAATCTTCTTATTAATCCATCTCTCATTAAATCATTTTTTTCTCGTTATATTGAGTGATTGCCTCTTTTAATCTTATATATGCATTTAAAAATTTTTCAATTTTATTACTGTTTTTTTGCATTAAAATCACCCCCTCTTTTAAAATGTTTTCGGTTAATTTTGGGTCGATTTTGTCGTTTACCATTACAACATCAATTTTGAGTAAAGTATCAAGTTCATCTATTTCGTTTCTAATAAAGGCTTCGTCCTTACTATCATTTGTAAATACTGCCAAATCAATATCACTTGTGTTTCTATTATCTTCTCTTGCACGAGAACCAAACAAGACGATTTTTTCAATGTCTTGATATTTTAATGCTATTTCTTTAATTTTATTGGCAATTAAAGGGTTTAGTTTCATTTTGGTTTCTCCAAACTGATTTGCGACTTTTACTAAGGTCGCCGTGGGCGGCAACCACTACATTAATCAATACAATTTATATCTAAAACAATTTGTTCTATAGAATTTTGAAGGTCCGGAAATAAAAACAATCTATTTATTCCCATTAAATTAAGCTGTTCTAATAATTTTTGTTTTCCACAACTTTTAATAATAATTTTCATTTCCATTTTATTAATTATTTTTTCTTTTAAATCTTCAAGAGTTTCTTCTATAAAAAAATCTACCATATTATCATTTTCAATAATAGTTTCAATTTTGTTAGAACATAATAAAAATAGGCCTTTTTGTCTAATTAATCTTTCATTTAACATTTCAGGTAAAACTAATTTATAATCAATTATCCTTGAATAAACTTCATTAATAAATGATTTATTAATGTTTTTTAAGTATTCTTTTATTGCAATAAAACTACTTAATAAATATGAATTTGATAAATAAATTGCTTCGCTAAAATGAGTAAAAGATAACTTTTTAGGTCTAATACAATAAGCAATTAAATCATATATACCACAAAAAGATAAAAATGACATTAAATTTGTTTCAAAGCTTTGACTATTTCTTATTTCTAAATCATCTTTAATAGTAAAAAATATTTCGCCATCTTCATTTTCATACTTATCGTTTTTACAAGCAAAAAATAAAGCTATAAATGGATTTTCTGTAAAATCAAGCAGTCTTGTTGGTGCTCCGAAATGTTGCAATTTGGCTAAAATATTAAAATAGTTCAAACCTTCAAATTCTGTAGGGTGCATATTCATTATCTTTTTTATTAATTTAGTTTCATTAATTTGGCTTCGTTGGCTTCGTGCTATTTTAGGCATCAATGCCCATTTATTATTTGCCTGTCCTCTATAATATGGAGTGCTATTTGGAAATGAATTTTTAGCTTTATTATTTATTTTGCTAATCAAATTTAGATACTCATCAATATTTTTAATTTCTATCGTATTCATAAATCCTCCCAAAAACAGAAGCTTTTATATGGCTTTATTATAAATTTACATGCTTTTTATATAATAAACTATTTTTTCAATAAATTTTTCATAATCATTAAGAATAATTTCATTTCCAAAATCTCCCGCTATGTTGTCTGATTCAATAACTACAATATTCTTTTTAAGTTTTATGTAGTAATTATTATAGGCTTTTTTTGTTTTGATTAATGCCTTATCACAGATAGGCAATTTAATAATGTAAAGCAATGTTTTTAAGGGTGTATGCAAAAATCTACCAGTATCATCCTTTGACAATGCAATATATTTATCAATATTATGCTTAGTTATAGTTTCCCATTTTGAAATCTCCCCTTTTTGCTTATAATAAGGCATTTCATCGGGAATAATTATTATTTGGAAATATGCTTTTCCATTACAACGAATATTTGCAGTTTCCCCCAACATATTTTCAAAATAATTGTTTGAGTTTTGTGCATAATTATTCATTACAAATTTTACACCTACTCCAGCAAGTGCCTCATCATCTTTTGAAATTAAAATATCTACTGTTTTTTCAAAATACCTACCTTTTAATTTGCCCTCTCTTCCTTCGCCAAGTCCCAATGATTTAATAATATATTCATCACCTAATTTTTCAGATATATCCTTTGCGATAGAGCTATGTAAAATTTTTAATTTCTCATTGCTTCGAGAGTGGGTTTGCAAACACTTAATAAAAAAACTTCCTATATTATGCAAAAAGTTGCAATTGTTCATATTTGACCTCCTCTAATTTATAAGATAAAAACTTTGCTAATTCTATTGATGAAAACGAATAATATCCGCCACTTTTATAATTTTTTAATAACTTTAAATACTCTATAAACTCACTACTTTTAATTGTTTTGCAAATTTCATCAAAAGAATAATTTGTCAAAATATATAATCCACTGTAAACTCCTTTTCCAGCAGGAACAACTTCAATTTTAATACTATTTATATCTTTAATAGTCGTATTTATAGATATTTTGTTGACAAAAACATCCTTAATGGCTTGAGTTCTTCCAAATAAGAACCATTTTTCTTTGTCTTCAATATCTCGTTTTTCTAATATTTCTTTATTTTTAAATAGATAAGAAAATAAATCTTTGTGCTTTTTCATTATTTCAATATCTATTGGTGAACCGTCTCTATTATATGGGAAGATACATTTTTTCCATTTTGCAGTTGAGGCTTTGAAAATGTCAATTACCAATTCATTAAATTCAAAATTACCAATATAAACATCGTCGGCAAGTGTTGCAAAGCCATTCTTTACAACAATTGTTTTTTCTGCATTTCTATAATGTTCTTCTATTTTATGTAATTCAGAAATATATTCTCTTTTAGAAATATACATGCATCCATTGACAAAAACCTCTAAATAAGGTATTTTTTCAACAAAATATGGTTGTTTGATTGCTCCGCTATATGTATAGTATTCAATATCATTTACCTTTTTTTCATTTTCAAACAAAGTTATCATTGTATATGCAGTTGCATTAAAAGGTTGAAAATGCCCTAAATCAACAATTTTTGTTAATGTTCTCTTGTTTAAAATATATTTTCTTAATCCATATCCTGCTTTACTTCTAAGACAAGAACTTGGTGTAATAAGGCACATTTTTCCTGCATCATTTAACATTCTTATTCCTATTTCAAAAAAAACAATATATAAATCTGTCATTCCATTTTCACAAAACTTATACTTCTTTACTTCTTTGTAACTTTCAGCTAAATTGTGGACACGAACATAGGGAGGATTTCCCACCACAAAATCCATACTTCCGTTGTATTTATCTATCGTTAAAGTATCTGCACAAATAACATCCCACTCTACATCATAAATCTTAAAGCTACTTGCTACTGCATTTAAATTATCAATACACTTTTTTGTTTCAATGCTATCAATTTCTATTCCATGAATATATTTAGAAAGTTGATTCCTTAATCCATCTAAATCTGAAAAGTTTTTAAAATAGTTTTCACAATATAGTTTAACAATTTCAACAAGAAAAGCTCCATCTCCACAGCTATTGTCAATTATATGTTTTTGTAGAATATTCTTTTTATAAACTGCCAGTTCAAGAATATTCTTAACAATGTAGTCAGGAGTATATACTCTACCATTTTCTTTTACTGTTTTTTTAGACATTTACAACCCCCCCCCATTTTATTTACTAATAACTTATTTTTGAATGCACAATATTCGTTTTCTACATTAATTTACTATGTCCATGCGGAGAATTTCCTTAATTCCTCATTCCTCATTTCTAATTTCTAATTCATTAGTCGTTTCTCCATTTTCAATAATTTCTGCCTCTTCCTCTTCCTTTTGCGTTCTTGCCACAGTTACTACCTTAATATCATCTTTCAAACGCATAAGCCTCACGCCTTGAGTATTTCTCCCAATTTCCGAAATGCTATTAACCGCCATTCTAATAATTATTCCGTCTGAGGAGATTAACATAATATCGTCATCAATATCAACAATCTTAATACCAACAACCTTGCCGGTTTTTTCATTAATATGATAGTTAAATATACCCTTGCCACCTCTATTTTGAATTCTATATTCTTCTATATCGGTGCGTTTGCCATAGCCATTTTCTGTAACAGTTAAAAGGGTGGCATCCTCTCTTGAGATGGAAACCCCTACTACATAATCTCCTTTGTTCATACGAATGGCTATTACTCCTCTTGTAACCCTACCGGTTTGAGAAACATTTTTCTCGCTAAAATGAATAGCCTTACCATCTCTTGTTCCAATAATAATTTTTGAATTGCCATCAGTTAACTTAACTCTAACTAATTCATCATCCTCATCTAAAACAATAGCATTTATTCCACCTTTTCTTGCTGTATTGTATTTAATTAAAGCTGTTTTCTTAATAATTCCATTTTTAGTAGCCATTATTAGATTGCTTTGCTCATCAAACTCCCTTACTGGAATCATAGCACTAATCTTTTCCTCGCCTTCCACAGGTAAAAGGTTAACAACATTAGTCCCCTTAGCAGTTCGTCCGCTTTCTGGAATTTCATAACCCTTTAAACGATAAACTCTGCCCTTGTTGGAAAAGAACAAAATATAATCGTGAGTTGAACCAATAAATAACTCCTCAACAAAGTCTTGCTCCCTCGTGGTCATTGCTGTAATGCCTCTACCACCACGGCGTTGAACTTTATATGTATCAGCAGGCAACCTTTTTATATATCCATAATGAGTAAGAGTATAAACACAGGTTTCTTCCTCAATTAAATCCTCAATATCTATTTCATCCATAACTAATGCAATATCAGTTCTTCTCTCATCTGAATATTTATTTTTAAGAACTAATAACTCATCTTTAACGATAGTTTGCACTCTAATTTCACTGCCTAAAATCTCAGTATATTCTGCTATTTTAGCCATAAGTTCGTTATATTCAGCCTCTAATTTATCTCTTTCTAAACCTGTTAATCTTCCTAACCGCATATCAACAATAGCCTGTGCTTGAATATCTGAAAAATTAAATCTATTTATAAGCCCATCTTTTGCCTCTCCAATAGTGTTGCTCCCTCTTATAATTGCAATAACCTCGTCAATAAAGTCAATGGCAATTTTTAGCCCCTCAACAATATGTGCTCTCTCATTTGCTTTTTTAAAGTCAAACTGTGTCCTGCGAACAACAATTTCCTTTTGGAAAGCAATGTAATTGTCAAGAATTTGTCTTAACGAAAGCACTTTTGGTTGATTATTTACTAAAGCTAATAAATTAATTGAAAAAGTATCTTGTAATTGAGTGTATTTATAAAGTTGATTTAGAACAACCTGTGGGTTTGCATCTCTTTTCAGTTCTATAACAATTGACATACCGTCTCTATCCGATTCGTCTCTCAAATCTGAAATACCTTCTATTTTTTTATCTTTAACATATTCGGCAATAGTTTCAATAAGCCTTGCTTTATTAACCATATAAGGAATTTCGGTTACAACTATTTTAAAACGATTTTCCTTAAAATCCTCAATTTCTGCCTTTGCTCTCACTACTACTTTGCCCTTACCGGTAGCATAAGCGGCTCTCATTCCAACTCTGCCCATAATTGTTCCACCTAATGGAAAATCCGGTCCCTTTATATGCTCCATTAAATCATCTAAATTCGCTTCTGGGTTATCTATTACTTCAATAACAGCATCAATTACCTCTCCTAAATTATGGGGAGGAATGGAAGTAGCCATACCAACGGCAATACCGGTTGAACCATTTACTAATAAATTAGGAAATCGCGAAGGTAAAACTGTTGGCTCTTTATGTTTTTCGTCATAGTTTAATGTCCAATCAACAGTATCCTTTTCAATGTTATTTAACATTTCTATTGCAATTTTAGCCATTTTTGCCTCAGTATAACGATAAGCCGCCGCCGCATCGCCATCAACAGAACCAAAGTTACCATGACCGTTAACCAATGGATAACGAAGAGAAAAATCTTGAGCCATTCTTACTAATGCATCATAAACCGACATATCTCCATGAGGATGATACCGTCCTAAAACATCGCCGACAGTCATAGCGGCTTTTCTAAAAGGCTTTTCCGGCAAAAGATTATCTTCATACATAGTGTAAAGTATTCTTCTATGCACAGGTTTTAAACCATCCCTAACATCAGGCAAAGCTCGGCCTACAATAACCGACATAGCATAATCAATGTAGGATTTTTTCATTTCCCTTTCTATTTCAACATTGATAATTTTTTGGTCCTCGTAATTCATAAAATTATTTCCTTTCCAAGACATAGATTGTTTTTTTACCTCTTAATTATGTGTTTTTCTTGCATTCTTTATAATAGTTTTAAGTGGTGTTTTTGTTGAAAGCCCTGCTTTTTTTAAGTGATTATATAATTGCTTTAATGCTTTAATATATTGTTTTTGCATATTAAAAACAATTCCTGTTTCTATATTTAAAAAATCGGTGTAAAGTTTGTAAATCTCGTCATCTGAAATTGGTGTGCTTCTTTTGACTCTCAATTGCTCTAACAGTTCGCAATATATATCGTTATATTCTTTCCAAATTCGCTCGCGATTTTGCATATACCAAAAACTCCACAGCTTTTCGCAAATAATATATTCCATTTCGTTCTCGTTTTGCCTATTTAACACTGCAAAACTTCTTGTAAGTTCAATGCAAAGCTGAGTTACTGCGTTGTTTCTTGTGTTAGATTTAAAAATCATAAAAACCTCTAATTAATTAGGAATGAAAAGTGAGAAGTATTTCTAACTTCTAATTTCTAATTTCTAATTTGTTAAACATCTAAATTACTTACATACTTCGCATTCGCTTCAATAAATGCTCTTCTTGGTTCAACCTTATCGCCCATTAATATTGTAAATATTTCGTCTGCTGCTAAAGCATCGTCTAATTCAACTCGCAAAATTATTCTGTTTTCAGGATTCATAGTAGTTTCCCAAAGTTGTGTTGGGTTCATTTCTCCTAAGCCTTTATATCGTTGAATTGTAGCATCTTTGCCAATTTCCTCAATTAAAAGTTCTCGTTCTCTTTCTGTATAAGCATATTTTTCTACCTTGCCCTTTGCAACCTTAAATAGCGGAGGCTGTGCTATATAAATATGCCCATTTTCAACAAGCGGACGCATAAAACGAAAAAAGAAAGTTAATAGTAGAGTTCTAATATGTGAGCCATCAACATCGGCATCGGCCATTATTATAATCTTACCATACCTTAATTTTGTTAAATCAAAATCCTCGCCAATTCCCGTTCCAAATGCAATAACCATAGGCATTAACTTTTCATTGCCATAAACTTTATCAAGCCTTGCTTTTTCTACATTTAACATTTTGCCCCAAAGTGGCAAAATTGCTTGGAATTTTCTATCTCTGCCTTGTTTTGCAGAACCACCGGCACTATCGCCCTCAACTATGTAGATTTCAGTAAACTCCGGATTTCTCTCTTGACAATCAGCTAATTTCCCCGGCAATGATGAGTTTTCTAATACCGATTTTCTCCTTGTTAACTCTCTTGCCTTTCTTGCCGCCTCTCTTGCCCTTGCGGCTGTAACTGATTTATCAAGAATTGTCCTTGCAATGCTTGGATTTTCTTCAAAAAATGTTGTTAGTTTTTTTGTAACAATTTCATCAACTAAACTTCTAATTTCAGAATTGCCTAACTTTGCCTTAGTTTGTCCTTCAAATTGAGGGTCTCTAAGTTTAACACTAATTACAGCAGTTAAACCTTCTCGAACATCATCACCAGAAAGGTTTTTATCCCCTTCTTTTATAATGTTATGTTTTTTGGCATAATCATTAATAACCTTTGTAAGTGCGGCTTTAAATCCTGTTTCGTGAGTTCCCCCATCGCTTGTATTAATGTTATTTGCGAAGGATAACAAAATATCATTATAACTATCGTTATATTGAAGTGCTATTTCGGCTTGGCTATCGCCATTTGAACCAAAAAAGCAAATTGTTGGATGTAAAACCCCAACACCTTTTTTTTCATTTATATAATCAACAAAGGAGCGAATACCACCCTCGTAAAAAAGTTCTGTTTTCTGCTCTTGCTCATATCTTAAATCAGAAAGCACAATTTTAATACCTGCATTTAAAAAGGCTTGTTCTCTTAAACGATTTAATAAATTATCATATTCAAAAACTATTTCCTCAAATATTTGATTATCTGGCTTAAAGGTAACCTTTGTTCCCTTGTTTTGGGTTTTTCCTATGGTTTTTAATTTTCCACAAGACAAACCTCTTTCATAGCGTTGAAAATGAATATTTTGACCGTCATAAACTTCAACCTCTAAATATTCAGACAAAGCATTTACAACCGAAGCACCAACTCCATGCAGTCCTCCAGCAACCTTATAACTATTTCCGCCAAATTTTCCGCCGGCATGTAAAATTGTAAAAACAACCTCAACCGCCGGAATACCCATTTTAGGATGTATTCCAATTGGAATTCCTCTGCCATCATCTATTACTGAAATAACCTCGTCTGGATGAATTGTTACAAAAATATTTTTGCAATAACCCGCCAAAGCCTCATCTATAGCATTGTCCACTATTTCACAAACTAAATGATGAAGTCCCCTTGCTGAAGTAGAACCTATATACATACCCGGGCGTTTTCTAACCGCCTCTAAGCCCTCCAAAACTTGTATTTGAGTTTCGTCATAAACTTGAGTGATTTGATTGTCCAAAAAATCTGACATAATGTAAGCTCCTTTTAAATTGAGAATGAAACCACAAATGTGTATACCATTGCTCAATAGATGTATTATGATTAAAATGTTTAGTGTATTTATTAATTTTTAGTAATTGTTTTTAATTCAGCTATTGTCAATTGCGTTCCAAAGCTTCTATGAATTATTCTATGACAATTAGCACATAGTGGTTTCATCTTTTCGACAGCCTCACCAATGTATCTTTCAAAACCATCATCAGAATATTGGTAAATAGGTTCTTCGTGATGAATTTCAATAAATCCTTTGCCTATCAATCCATATTTTTGTTCAAAATCAAATTCACAAACTTCACAGACTATTCTGCCAGATTCCTTTGTATATTGTTTAATAGCCGCTTCTCTAAGTTTGCTACAACGCTTTTTAGTTACAGTTTCTTTTTTAGTAACCTTACCCTCTGATATCATTTCTTTTTCATCATAAACAATAACCTTATTTCTTTTCCCTTTTGTTGAAGCTATTGCATTAAAAACTTCTCCAACATCATTAAATTTAAACCTATTATCAAATATATACCAAACAGCTTTAATATTTTCTTCTAAGTGTTTCTTGCCAGCCTCAGTTAATGAAAATCTACCATTTCTACCTTCTGATGACTTTTTAGTTACCATTTCCATACCATTTGTTTGATAATGTGAACCCATTAAATTTCTAACAATTTGAGTAAATTTAGTGTCTTTGCGACCAGCTAAAATTTCCGCATCCTCGCCATTAGGATTAAATAAAGCTATTAGTTTTTCTTTTATTTCAGTCGTTGTTACTGAACCATATTCATTGATAATATATAATGTTGGTAAAATTAATGTCTTTTCTTCTGTTCTCACTTAAAATTCCACGACCTTTTCTTATTATTTTGATTTATATTTGGTTAATGAAAATCTTGTTGTTTACATATACAAACTATAATACCTCTTTAATATACTTTTGCCTTAATTCATTGATTGGAATAGTAATACCATTTCTCATAACTTGCCAATATTCCCAACCATTTAATCTTTCCACTTTTCTACCGCTTGCAATTGCCGCTGCTCTATGCATATCCAAATCTATACCATATTGTTTAACACTATTGGAAGTATTTAAAACTACATATTTTTCTGTATTTTTAAAATACATTTTTTCACCTATGAAAAATAATTGTTTATCTATCATTTCTTGCATCGTAACTTTTGGTGGCTTTATATCAAATACTGCTTTTTCAATGTCCCCAATTTTTACAATGGTGTTATCGATTCTTTTTTTGCCAAATTCACAATATTTTTGGTTGTTTTCTATTGATATATAATTCCTTCCTGTTTTTTTTGCGATAGTTGCGGTTGTCATTGTTCCTCCAAATAGGTCAAAAACTATATCACCTAATTTACTACTAATTATAATAATTCTATATAATAACTCTTCAGGTTTTTGCGTATTGTGCAATTTGTTTCCTTTTTCATCTTTTAATCTTTCTTCTCCTTGACAAACAGAAATTTTCCATACCGACCCTAATTGTTTTCTAATTCCATTTCTGTGTTCAAAATCTGAAACCGTATCTAAATTTAATTCTTTTGCTGTTTTATAATTAAAAGTATACGATGATTTTTTATTTTTTACTGCCCATATTAATGTTTCATGTGCATTATTTACTCTTGTTCCTTTAAAATTTGGGGTTGGATTTTTCTTTTGCCATATAACATCATTAATAAACCAAAATCCTAATTTTTGCATAATTGAACCTATAGTGTAAATGCACTGCATTCCTCCAATAACCCAAAATGAACCTCTTGTAGAAAGTATTCTTTTGCATTCACTTAACCATTGTTCTGTAAAACTTTCATAATCTTCTAAAGAATTAAATTGATTATCCCATTGGTCATCACAACCATCATATTCTTTCCCACTTGGTCTATGTAAAACTCCCTCAACCCTCATCCAATAAGGAGGGTCAGCAAAAATCAAATCCATACTATTATCCGGAATTTTTTTCATTTCTTCAATACAATCACCGCAAATAATAGTGTTCTTATCAATATCCATTCTTCTGTTACCTCCCTCAATAATTATTACTATGTGTTATAATTATTATCAATATTACAATTAGCAATAATTAACAATCTTTGTTCTTGCCCTTTTTTTAAGTGTTGCCGTTGAAATATGCGAAATAAAAACTATTGTTTCTCTTTTTGCTCTACAAACAATAAATGAACGGGGTAGGTCTGCCGTTGTATTTATTATTACTTTTTTTGCTTGAATTGTTGATAAAAATTCCCTTGTTGTTTTTGCTATGCTTGTAGTATCTATATCAAAAATCCCAATAATATCTTTTTTCTTAACTACATACTCTTCGCCTAAATGAAGATACAATATATCACAACCTTTTATAATTAATAAGTAATAATTAACAATTAACATTATTTATTCCTTTGTTTGTTTTTACTATTTTTGTTAACAACTTTGCTATTTCCGAACAATCAATAATAATATTTTCATATTCATTACAAGTCAAATAATCTGTTTTATATAACAATTCTAACCAATATTCTGTTTCTGATATTTCTTTTAATGCTAAGCTGTTTTTGTGAATAAAATCATCTTTACTTTGTGCATATTTAGCTTCTCTCAAATTTGCTCCAACACTTGTCCCGCTCCTCAATAATTGCTTGGATAATATAAATTCTTTTTTATTTGTTGTTAAATATTTATACAACTTTACTATTCTAACAGCAAAGTCTAAACTTTTATTTAATACAATATTATTTTTCATAATTCTCCTCATTAAATGTTAATTGTTAATCGTTAATTGTTAATTGATTACTCCGTTTGCTACATAAAATACCTTACCGATTTTTAGATTATTTAATTTTTCTATATCACAGCAGGTAATAATTACTTGTTTATCCTTGATTTTTTCCACAATATATTCCTGCCTTTTATGGTCTAACTCGGACAAAACATCATCTAATAGTAATAAAGGATACTCATTATACTCTTTGTATATTAATTCCGCCTCTGCCAACTTTAAAGATAGCACGCAAGACCTTTGTTGCCCTTGTGAGCCATAAAGTCGAACGGACAAACCGTTTAAGCAAATGTCAATATCATCTCTATGTGGGCCACAAAGTGTAATTCCTTCTTTTAACTCTAAATGCCTTAGCTGTTTTTGCTTTTGCTTATAGGTTGAATACACTTCATTATGATTAGTAGCAGATAAATCTGAAAACCACAAATATTTAAGGCTAAGTATTTCTAATCCATCCGAAAGTTCATTATGAATTATTTTTGCAAATTCTAAAAGTTCATTTATAAATAGTGCTCTAAAACAAATTATTTCGCTACCAATTATTG
>Ga0265595_1001122_pt1 | contig 21601 bp, 20 predicted proteins | sample saktaG_15_FD_190148 | JGI IMG/M metagenome (GOLD analysis project Ga0265595, IMG submission 190148) | Saline water microbial communities from Sakinaw Lake, British Columbia, Canada - sak_2013_06_06_50m | ecosystem: Environmental > Aquatic > Non-marine Saline and Alkaline > Saline ...
GCAAGGGCTTCTCATCCGGGATAGAATACAGCATGCAGGCCATGCAGGAGCATTACGACCCTGAACTGCCCAACGAACGGGTGTGGCAACTCTTCGGCCAGGATTTCATGCAAGCCATGGAGAGCCTGGAGCAGGTGACCATTGCTGCTGTTAACGGCGTCTCCGCCGGCGCCGGCATGTGCCTGGCCATGAACTGCGATTTCAGGATACTTTCAGAAAAGGCGTTTTTCAGCATACCTGAAACTGCGCTGGGCATATTCTTCACATGGGGGGCCACACCGCGATTAACCTGCCTCATCGGGCCGGCCAAAGCCAAGGAAATGATTATGACCTGCGATCCCATTGACGCGCAGGAAGCCTGGCGCATCGGGCTGGCCAATAAAGTGGTGCCGCACGACCAGCTCATGCCGGCCTGTCTTGAACTTGCGCAGAAAATTCGGGCCAAGGGACCGATGGCTATACGCATCTGCAAGAAGCAGGTCAACGCCGCGTCGGTGGCGAAAATGGCCGATCTCTACCCGCTGGAGCCGGAACTGATGGAATTCATCATGGCCTGCGGTCAGCCCGAGGAAGGCGGGCGCGCTTTCATGGAAAAGCGTATGCCTGAATTCAAAAACCCGCAGACAAATTTTAAACTGTAAAAGGGGAACTCCGAAAATGCCCTGCTCCACCTGATACTCTCCCCGGGAACTCGGCCAGAAGGAATGCGAGTTTTGTGTTCTAACCACTATTGGCATGGAAACAGGGAAGAATCATTGAAGGGTGTATTTCCCAGGCGTATAATCGTGTCATCATGTCGGGGGGTATGGGCGCCAGCAATAAGTCCATTTTTATTATTCTGCTTGGATCAATTGCACTTGCTATTTGTCTAACATTTACACTTGTTTTCGTATTAATTCCAAAGATAAATGCGGAGAATTCATTTTACACGGTCAAAGAAGTTATTGACGGCGATACAATAATATTGAACACTGGCGACCGCATCCGATATTTAGGAATCGATACACCTGAATTACATCATCCTACAATTGGGCCGGAATGCGGAGGCCGGGAAGCAAAAGATGAGAATGTAAAACTGCTGGCCGGCAAAAGGTTAAGGGTGGAAAAGGATACAACTGATAAAGATCAATACGGCAGGTTATTACGGTATGTATTCACGGAAGACGGGCACTTTGTTAATTACGAGATAGTCCGAAGAGGATGGGCGCAGGTATTCATTATCTACCCTGACCGTAAATATGAAAAGATGTTAATTGATGCACAAGTATCCGCTGTGAAAGAAAATCTGGGTATATGGAAGCACTGCATCAATAATCAAAAAGAGGAAGCCGATGAAAATAAGTAGACGAATAATTTCAGTGATATTTATTTTGCTACTATTTTCTATTGTTGGTTGTTCACAGCAGCCTTCCTATACCCCACCACCTACCTATACACCACCAGCTTACGATCCTTCACCACCAACAGCTTGTATATCGGCACAGGACGCCTGGAATAATATCGGTCAATATAAATGTGTGGAGTATTCTGTTGGAAATCCCTTCAGATCATCGAAAGGAAACGTGTTTTTAAATGAATTGTCTGATTACAAAAAGGGATTCTCGACTGTGATTATGTCATATTCGACATCGAGTTTCGGTGATCCGATATCCAAGTATGGGAATAAGACAATTCGGGTGACTGGTCTGATACAGACATATGAAGGACATCCTGAAATAATAGTTAATGATCCGGCGAATATTATATTAGTAAAATAGGAACATCAAGGGGGCCGTTACGCGCTGCGTAACGGCCCCCTTCGTTGACTTTTTAATGCGTGCCTATTTCAGTTCCATCGATTCCGCGACCAGCTCCGCGATGTCTTTGGCAAACAGTGTCTCCTCGGCGCCCTTGGCCTTGATGGCGTCGGTGAACATCTGGACGCAGTAGGGGCAAGCTGTGGCCACGATATCCGCACCGGTCTCTATGACCTGGTCGATGCGCACTTCGCTGATACGCTTGCCTATGCGCTCCTCCATCCAGAAACGCCCGCCCCCCGCGCCGCAACAGAAACCGTTGTTGCGCGAGCGCTCCATCTCCAGCAGCGGCAATTTATTAATAGCCTGCAGGACATGCCTCTGCGGATTGTATATGTCGTTGTGCCTGCCCAGATAGCAGGAGTCGTGGTAGGTGATCCTGTTTTCCTTCATAACCACGGGATTGATCTTGCCCTCGCTGATAAGCTGGGAAATAAAAGTGCTGTGATGGATAATTTCAAAGTTTCCGCCGAGCTGCGGGTACTCGTTCTTCAGCGTGTTATAGCAGTGCGGGCACATGACGATGATCTTCTTGATGTTGTAGCCCTTGAACTGCTCTATGTTGTTGGCAGCCAGCGTCTGGTAAAGGTACTCGTTGCCCAGCCTCCTGGCCGGCTCACCGCAGCACATCTCCTGGGCGCCCAGTATGCCGAAGCTGATACCGGCGGCCTTGAGTATCTTGGCCGTGGCGATGGCGATCTTGGTGCTCCTCTCTTCCAATGATGCTGCACAGCCGGCGAAGAACACGTACTCAACGTTGGGATCTTCCGATAACTGCTTGATATCCAGTCCGGCCGCCCAGTCGGTCCTGGTGAGGGTCGTACCCTTGCAGCTGTGTCCCCTGGCCTCGATGCACTGCAGTACCGCCAGGCCGGTTTCGGGTACCTGCGCCAGGTCCAGCACCAGGTGGCGGCGCATGTCGATTATCTTGTCTATATGCTCGACGAAAACGGGGCAGATGTCCCGGCAGGCGCCGCAGGTTGTGCATGCCCAGATAACGTCTTCCGTGATGACCTCTCCGACCATGGCTTTGGAGCTGCCGGCGGCTTCCTCCGCGGGGGCGGCTTCGCCGCCGTTTCCGGCCGCCTTGGCTTTGGCCTTCTTCTCAGCCAGCAGCGCCGGCGAGCGCTCCAGCCAGTGTGTCTTGAGGTCCTGTACCAGTTGCCGCGGCGAAAGCGGTTTGTCCGTCAGGTAGGCGGGGCACCTGTCCTGGCAACGTCCGCAGTTGGTACAGGCATCCAGGTCGAATAGCTGCTTCCAGGTAAAATCCTCGATTTTGCCAATGCCGTAGGTCTCGGCGTTTTCAAGGTCGACCAGGCTGAGCGTGCCCTTGGGGCGGGACGTCTTGAAAAGCACGTTGACCGGTGAGATAAGTATGTGGGTCAGCTTCTCCCAGGATACGATAATATAGAATACCGCACCCACGGTGATTATCACGTGACCGTACCAGAGGATCTGGTACCACAGGAGGCGCGAAGCTTCGGGGAGCCCGGCGAACAGGCCGGCGATCCAGAAGCCTCCGAACCTCGCCTGTCCCCACTCGGGATGTACATAGTATTCGGGCTGGGCCAATCCCAAAACCTCGGGGGTAGCAGCGATCATTCTGAATCCCTGCAGGAAGTAGCCTGAGATCACAACGATGAATATCAGGAAAAGGGCCACGCCGTCGTCCATAACCGTGTTGAGCCGCTTAGGCCTTTGTATGTAGCGACGTATAAAGGCCATCAGCAGGCCGATCAGCACCATTACTCCTGCAATGTTCCACAGGCCGCCGAGGTAAATATATACCGGGCCTTGAATAAACGCGGCGTGAAAAGGCTCGAAAATGTAATGGTTCAGAAAGTCCAGGCCGGCGCCGATAAAAAGCAGTATGCAGCCCACAAAGATGAGAAAGTGCATTATGCCGGGGTAAGGCTCACGCAGGAACCTCCTGTGGAATACGCCGTCCAATATAGATAGTTTGATGAACTCACCGATGCGCCCGCCCGGGTTATCGAAACGTTTGTCGGGCTTGCCCAGCATCCACATCTGGTAGCGCCTGTATACAGAATAGCCGATCAGCGCGATGGCGGCGGCTGCCGCAAGGTAAAGGCCAATCTGCACCAATAAGGGGATCTGCCAGAAAATTTCTCGTGTTGCTTCCATATTACTCCTTCCGAGATTATTTCCTTAAAACCGCACTATTATATTACTTTTTTATAACGTGTTCCATCCGCTTTTTAACTGAAATACGGCGGCATTTTCTACTGAACATCGCCGCTGGGCCCGCAGCCGTTTGAAGCCGCTAAGCCGGTCTGCAGGTCTTCCCGGCGGCTGCGAATAACTGCTCTATTGCACCCTGCGGTATATCCACTGATCCCGGCTGGACATCCCTGCCATCGCAGAAATGATGATAGTCGCTGCCGCCGGTGGTCAGCAGCCCGTGACGTTTCGCCAACCCGAGGATCCTCCTGACAGTCTTGCCGTTATACTGCCCGTAATAAGCTTCTATCCCCTCCAACCCGGCCATCTTCAGGTCAACGATGAGGTTATCCACGTCAGCAATGTCGGCAGGGTGGGCCAGCACCGGTATGCCGCCAGCCTTCTTGACAATCCTGACCGCGTCAGACGGGCCGACCTTCTCACGCCCGATATAGGCCGGACAGTTCCTCCCTATATATCTGTCAAAGGCCTCCCGTTCATCAGCGATATAGCCTTTCTCGAGCATAGCTTGTGCTATATGCGGCCGGCAGATCGATTCGCCGCTGGCAAGATCCATCACTCTTTGCCATTCCAGCGGCATGCCCAGTTCCTGCAGCTTAGCCAGCATTTTCTGTGCCCTGCCGACACGCGATTCCCTGATCTTTGCCAGCGCCGCTACCAGGTCCCCATCCTTATAATCAATAAAATATCCCAGCACATGAAGCTCACCGGTGGCGAGGTCCGTATTTATCTCAACACCGGGTACGACTGTTATCTTTCCCCCGCTGCCGGCAGCGGCCAGTGCCTCATCCACCCCGCTGACGCTGTCATGATCAGTGATAGATATAACTTCCAGGCCGCGGTCCTTTGCCAGGGCAACCATCTGAGATGGCGTCAGCCGTCCGTCCGATGCCGTTGTATGCAGGTGCAGGTCGTACTTCAAGCAGCACCCTCCTCACGCCTGACGCGTTCGATGCTGACCGCCCTGCCGGTATCATCATTTATCTCCAGCAAAATAGCATCGAGGGCGGCTATACCCCTGCCAACCGATAGCCGGTGTGGAAGCCCTGTCAGGAAGCTGTTAAGCACGTTGTCAACATCATCACCTATGATGGAATCCAGCGGGCCGACCATCCCGATGTCGGTAACATAGGCAGTCCCGCCGGGCAGTATATGGCTGTCCGTAGTACCCACGTGGGTATGTGTACCCAGCACCGCGCTCACGCGTCCATCCAGATACCGTCCCAGTGCTATTTTCTCCGATGTGGCCTCGGCGTGAAAATCAACCAGTATCACTCTGGGCAATGGGATCAGCGAGGAAAGCAGGGCATCCATGGCCCTGAAAGGACAATCCGCCTGGCCTATAAATATACGCCCTATGAGGTTGACCACCAGGACACCCTTGACCGTAATGTATCCGCGGCCGGCCACACCCGGAGCAAAGTTGAGCGGCCGTATAATGGGAGTCTCCCCGTCCATGCAGGCTATGATGTCGCGCTGTGCCCAGATATGGTTTCCGCTGGTTATGACATCCACACCCGCATCGAGCAGTTCCTGCGCAGTTTTAGCTGTGATTCCGATGCCGTGTGCGGAGTTCTCGCCGTTGGCCACCACCAGTTGGAGACCATATTCATTAATTAAGCCCGGCAGTAGCTGCTGTAACGCTCTCCTGCCAGGCTTACCTATAACATCACCGATAGCCAGGATCTTCAATAATCTACCCCGTACTAATCATTTAGCGTAATCTACCGCCCTCACCTCACGCATAACTGTAACCTTGATCTGGCCTGGATACTCCAGGCTATCCTCGATTTTCTTAACGATGTCGCGCGCCAGCCTCATGGCAGCCAGGTCATCCACCTGTTCGGGTTTAACGATAATACGCACCTCCCGTCCCGCCTGGATGGCAAAAGCCTTTTCAACGCCCGGGAAGCTGCTGGCAACGTTTTCCAGCGCCTCTATACGCTTGATGTACTGGTCCAGCGATTCACGCCTGGCCCCCAGCCTGGAGCCGCTGATCTGGTCCGCCGTAGCCAGAATAAACCCCAGGGAACTGGTGGTGGTGGCCTCGCCGTGATGCTCCGATATGGCCTGCACTACTTCCATTGATTTGTCCCATTGCTTGACGAGGTTGGCACCGATCAGGGCGTGCGGCCCCTCCACCTCATGGTCCACGGCCTTGCCTATATCGTGTAGCAGGGCGGCGCGCTTGGCCAGAGTGACATTGGCGCCGATCTCTGCGGCCAGCATGCCCGCGATGTGCGCTACCTCCAGGCTGTGCGTAAGCACATTCTGCCCGTAACTGGTCCTGAATTTCAGCCGTCCCAGCAGCCTGACAAGTTCGGGATGCAGACCCTGTACGCCGGCCTTGCGTGAAGCCTGTTCTCCTTCCAGCCGTATGGTAGACTCCACCTCGGTTTTGGCCTTTTCAACCACTTCCTCGATCCTGGCCGGGTGTATACGCCCGTCCAGTATAAGGTTAGTGAGCGCGACCCTGGCCACTTCCCTGCGGATGGGGTCAAAGCTGGAGATGGTGACCGATTCGGGTGTATCGTCGATGATCAGGTCGACGCCGGTGGCCTGCTCCAGAGCGCGGATATTGCGGCCCTCGCGGCCGATCAGACGCCCTTTCATATCATCGCTGGGGAGCGGCACTACGGAGACAGTAGTCTCAGATACGACATCGGTGGCGCATCTCTGTATGGTAGTTGCCAGTATGTCCCTGGCCTTGCCATCTATCTCTTCCTTGAAGCGGCCTTCCCATTCCCTCACACGGCGTGAAGCGTCTTCCTTGACCTCATCTTCAACTGCATTCAAGAGATGTTGCTTGGCTTCGTCGCTGGACATCCCCGAGATCGCCTCGAGGCGCTGTAACTGCTTTGTCTTTACCTCCTCCACCTGCTCCCTGACCGTGTCGATCTCCTTTTCTCTGCCAATCAGGCTACGCTCCCTGTGGTCCAGTGCTTCCAGCTTGCGTTCCAGTCGTTCCTCGCGCTGGCTTGACCGCCTTTCGAGCCTTTGCAGCTCGTATCTTCGTTCCCTGCTGTCCGCCTCAGCCGCCGCCCTGACCTTTACCGCCTCATCCTTGGCATCCAGCACCCTCCGCTCAGCAAGGGACTGTGCGCTCTCAAGCAGCTTCTTTGCTTCGTTCTGCGCGTGGCGAATCTGTTGATTCGCCAGCAGTTGCCGGGCAAAGTACCCAACCAGTAGAAACAACACGGCCACTAGGCCGATTATCACATAGTATATCCAGTCCATAATACAGTAGCCTCTCTTTATAATTAAACCGTTGCAGGTTGTACATTTTGTGAAACCTCGTTAATTATTATACCCTTATTTGCTATCGGGTAACCAGTTTTATTAAAAGATTTACCATTTTCAATCAGTGCCACCTGTCCCGCCCCTCCACAGCCGTCGAACAACCTCCTGCGCCAGACCTGCGCCGTAACCCTTCCTTATCAGATACGAAGCCAGCCGTTTATAAAACTCCGGGTATTCAAGGTTACTCATCTGCCGCGCCTTATTCATGCCTGCCCTGAGCGCATTGGCCTCGTCGTCGATGTCGGCAGTTACGCTTTCTATAGTCGCTGAATCCACACCCTTCTGCATCAGCTCTCGCCTGACCATCAGACTGCTTTTATGTCTGTAATTGACGCGCTCCCTGGCCCAGTTTTCCGAAAAAACCTTATCATCGATTAGTTGCAGCTCCTTGAGTTTAGCGACGGCACGGCTCACGGTTGACTCCCCAAACTTACGCTTATACTGCAGGTGTCTCCTCACCTCCGCCTCGCTGCGCGGCCTGTACTCAATGTAGTGCAGCGCCGCCTCATAACACTCCAGGTAGTTGTCCTCTGACTTACCCGGAAGGGCTCCGCGTTTACTCAACTGCCTCCCTGCCGGCGGGTCCGCCCGCCTGTCCCGACACGGCGATCTGGCGGATCTGTTTCTCAATCTCATCTGCTGTTTCCGGGTGCTGCGTCAAATATTCACGCGCCTTTTCCCTGCCCTGCCCCAACTTGGTGCCCGCGAAGTCGAAAAAGGCACCCGCTTTCTTGATAATCCCCGTGCTAACCCCCAGGTCGATTATATCGCCCTCTTTGCTGATCCCACAGTTAAACATTATGTCAAATTCAGCGACTCGGTAAGGCGATGCCACCTTGTTCTTGACCACCTTGGCGCGCACGCGGTTCCCTATGATTTCGCTGCCGTTTTTGATGGCCTCCGATTTGCGCAGGTCGATCCTGATGGAGCTGTAGAACTTGAGCGCCCTGCCGCCCGGCGTCACCTCCGGGTTGCCGAAGATAATACCGACCTTTTCCCTCAACTGGTTGATAAAAATGACGGCGGTGTTGGACTTGCTTATCTCGTGGGTAAGCTTGCGCAGCGCCTGCGACATCAGCCTCGCCTGAAGCCCCACATGGGAATCACCCATCTCCCCCTCTATCTCCGCCCTGGGCACCAGGGCGGCCACGCTGTCTATAACCACCACATCCAGTGCGTGTGTCCGCACCATCCTCTCTGTGATATCCAGCGCTTCCTCGCCCGTCCCGGGCTGCGCCCCTTTCAATGCATCTACGTTGACGCCGCAGACGGCAGCGTAATTCGTGTCGAGCGCGTGCTCCGCATCGATGTACAGCACCAGTCCACCCATTTTCTGCGCCTGTGCGATTATATTGAGTGCCAGGGTGGTTTTGCCCGAAGCCTCCGCGCCGAATATTTCGGTGATGCGTCCCCGCGGTATCCCCCCCACACCCAGCGCCAGGTCAAGGCTCAACGATCCCGTGGGGATAACCTCAACCTTCACCCGTGCCTGCCTTTCACCCAGCGACATAATGGAGCCAGCCCCGTACTGTTTCTCGATCTGGCTTATTGCCATGTCCAGCGCCTTGCCTTTTTCAGCCCTGACTTTATCCGATTCCATTTCTCCTCCTGCGATATTTTTTTACCCCTGGACCACACCTGTTTAATCCTATACTAACACAATTGTACTACAAATAAAAGTGACCTGCAACATTTGACTATTTCGCGAAAATTACGCAAAATTTCCTGTGAGATAAGTCAATGCCTATTTACGAATTTGTTTGTCCCGAATGCCACACAAGGTTCGAGCAGCTTCTGCCTCTATCGAAGGCTGAAGAGGATGCCGAGTGCCCCAGGTGCAAAACCCGATCCGGGCGCGCCATATCCAAATTTGTATCCCGCGCCAATTCCGACCTGAGCATGTTTGACCATATGCCTTCCGGCGGTGGCGGCAACTCCTGCAGCAGCTGCAGCTCCAACAACTGCTCCACCTGCGGATGACCGCATTTGCGGACGCCTGCAACCAACGCCGGCCTCATTTATTGCCGGCAAGCATAATTTTTTCGATCGCCAGCGTGACCAGGCCCAGTACAACGGCCTCGGCCATAATCGTTCCCGTCACCATTACGGCGGCATCGTAGAAAAAGCTCCCTTTGAACATCATTATCAGGTAGTCTCTGGATGGGTCCAGCAGCCACAGTTCATTAGAGAAGCTGACGATATGAAACAGGTAAAACAGGCTGTTGAAATCTATCAGCGCCCAGGCCGCCAGTAACGCCATCAGGGATGCGGTAGCAATCGTCCCTGCCTGGATTCCGCGCAATAACGTGCGCATCCCCAGAATGGCAAAGGCTGCGGCACTCGCTGCCATGAAGGCTAATATTGCCGCAGCCTGAAGTACCTTGAAGACCGCAATGATGCCGCACACGTCATCCATGTGCACCAGTTCCTTTTGACTGTAAAGCAGCCTATCGAGTCCGTTCACCCGCACCGCCATCTGGGGTGACGGCGCCTTTCCGTTGAAAAAGTCCACCATCTGTTGAGCCACCGCGTTCAATTGCTCGTTGCTGATACCTGTAGCCGCGCTTATCCCGTATTTGGCAAAGCCGTACCTGTAGAGGTCGGTGGAATGTGCGTAGATATTTACAGTGCCCGAGATGATGAGCACGGGTATCGATAGAGCAAGGATTACCAGCGCAAGATAGCCCAGTAACCTGATTACCCTCGTTTTCATTTCATTTTCGCTGCTTTCCCCATTATTTGCAGGCGCCTGCCTGAGAACGGCCCAAAACTTATGTTATAATTCTATACCAAATCTCCGGGCGTGCCGTATGTTTACCCACCTTCACGTTCATACCGAGTACAGTTTGCTTGACGGGTGCTGCCGCATCATCCCTCTTATACACAGGGCACGGGACCTCGGCATGCGCAGCCTGGCCATTACAGACCACGGCAACATGTACGGCGTAATCGATTTTTATAGAACAGCCCGGGAGTGCGGCATCAAGCCTATCATAGGCTGTGAAGTCTATATAGCGGCCGGCGATTACCACAGCAAGGAGGCCGCCGATAAGAGCAGCTACCATGCCACGCTCCTGGCGCAGAATCATACAGGCTACAACAACCTGATTCAACTGGTGACGCTGGCCCACCTGGAGGGGTTCTATTACAAGCCGCGCGTCGATAAGGACCTGCTGTGCAAGTACAAAGACGGGCTGGTGGTGCTGTCCGGCTGCGCGCAGGGCGAACTTGCACGCCTGATACTGCAGAACCGGCCGGGCGAGGCCGAGCAGGCGGCAGCCTGGTATAAAAGCAACTTCCCTCACTACTTCATCGAGATCCAGCGGCACCCCATGCCTGAGATCGAAAAGATCAACGACGGCCTGCTCAAACTGGCCAGGAAACTGGATATACCCATCGTGGCCACCAACGATGTCCACTATATCAACAAAGAGGATGCCTATATCCACGATATACTGCTATGTATCGGCACCAACACCAACGTTAATGACGAGCGTCGCCTCAAGATGGACGGGGACTTCTTCTACCTGAAGAGCCCGCAGGAGATGCAGGAGCAATATGCCGATATACCCGATGCCATTGAAAATACCGGCGTCATAGATTCCCTCTGCAACCTCGAGATCGAGTTCGGCAAACCCCATCTGCCCCAGGTGGACCTTCCGGCGGGGAAAACCTCGCATTCATATCTTTCAGTTTTATGCTGGAGGGGTCTTAAAGAGAGGCTTCCCGATGCCGATACATCAACGGAGAAGCGCCTTGAATATGAGCTGGACGTCATCGAGAAAACGCAATTCGCGGACTATTTCCTGGTGGTCCACGACCTGGTATCGTTCGTAAGGAAAAGCGGCATATTCTTCGGTGTGCGCGGCAGCGCCGCTGCCAGCCTCGCCCTGTTCTGCCTGGGCATCACTGACATCAACCCGCTGACGTATAACCTGGTCTTCGAGCGGTTTCTCAACATCGAGCGCCGCGAGATGCCCGATATAGACCTGGATTTCCAGGACGACAGGCGCGAGGAAGTGATCGCCTATGTTAACCAGAAATACGGCAGCGACCACGTTGCCCAGATCATAACGTTCGGCACACTGGGCGCCAGGGCGGCTATCAGGGACGTAGGCCGGGCGCTGGGCATGAGTTACGGCTCGGTTGATCAGGTCGCCCGGCTGATACCCGCAAGGCCCAATATCCGCCTGGATGACGCCATGATGGAGGTCAAAGAGCTGACCGACATGTATAACGCCGACGAGGTGATCCGCAGGCTGATCGACACAGCCAAAAAGCTGGAGGGCATCTCGCGTCATTCCAGCACGCATGCCGCCGGTGTGGTGATATCGCGCGAACCGCTGACCCAGTACCTGCCCATGCAGCGCGCCAGCCGGGACAGCGGGCAGCATTCCGCCATGACCCAGTTTTCCATGGACAATGTGGCCAGGCTGGGCTTGCTCAAGCTTGATTTCCTGGGACTGGCAAACCTGACCCTGCTGGCCAAGGCCAGGGATGTCATACGTGAGCAGCACGGAGTCGAACTTGACCTGCTCAAGATACCCATTAACGACGCCAGGACCTTCGAGCTTTTTTCTTCAGGCGAAACCATGGGCATCTTCCAGCTTGAAAGTCCGGGCATGCGGCGTTACATCAAGGAGCTCCAGCCCACCAAGTTCACAGACATTGCGGCCATGGTCGCCCTCTACCGGCCCGGTCCCATGGATCATATACCCACATTTATCAGGGCCAAGCAGGGGTTGGAATCGGTCCACTATCCCCACCCGGACCTGCTTCCCATCCTCGAGGATACCTACGGCGTTATCGTTTACCAGGACCAGGTACTCTTCATAGTACAGCGTTTTGCCGGTTACAGCCTGGGCCGCGCCGACATCATACGCAAGGCTATGGGAAAGAAGGACGCGGCCGTAATGAAGAAGGAGAGGCAGAATTTCATCGACGGCGCCAGAACCAAAGGGTACACTGAAAACGAGGCCGGCGACATATTCAGCCTGATCGAGCCTTTTGCCGGCTATGCCTTTAACAAGTCGCACAGCGTGAGCTACGCGCGCATCGCTTACGAGACAGCATACCTTAAGGCTAATTACCCCATCGAGTACATGGCCGCATTCCTCAATACATATTTCGATAAAGCGGACCGCATAGCCGCAGCCGTTTCCGAGTGCAGGCGCATGGGCCTTGAGGTGCTCAGGCCGGATGTCAACCGCAGCCGCGCACATTTCACCATCGAAGCGCATGGGGAGGGAAGGGCTATCAGGTTCGGCATGGCTTCCATCAAGAACGTGGGCGCCAACGCCGTGCAGCCCATCTCCGAAGCCCGCGGCAGCGGCGACGAATTCAAGTCGATCGAGGATTTCTGCCGCCGTGTTGAACTGCGCAATGTCAACAAGAAGGTCATGGAGAGTTTGATCAAAGCCGGGGCATGCGACAGCCTTGGCCGGCGGGGCTCTCTGCTGGCCGCCCTGGACCGCATCGTGTCGCTTTCCCAGCGTGAGCAGAGGCAGCGGCTGTCGGGGCAGTCCAGCATGTTCGACCTCTTTGGAAAGAACGTAGATGTTCCTCTTCCGGCCCTGGACCTGGAGGATTTCGATGTAACCCTGCAGGAAAAACTCTCCTGGGAAAAGGAGCTTATGGGTATTTACTTCTCCGAACACCCTCTGACTGCCATGGCCTCCAGGCTGGCCGAGCACGCCACGGTACTGTGCGGTGAAATAAACAATGAGATGGCCGGTGAGAAGGTTATCGTGGCGGGCATGGTGACCGCCGTCAGGCACGTGACAACCAGGAACAACCGCCTCTTTGTCATCGCCACCTTCGAAGACCTCAACGGCAGCATCGAAGTAACCGTGTGGTCGGATGTTTACACGCAGACGCAAGACCTGTGGGCGGACGGCAGCATCCTGCTGGTGGAGGGCTATGTCAGGGTCAGGGAGGACAGGGCTAATATCAACTGCACCAAGGTGAGCCGCTATGATTCCGAGCCGACCAGGTCTGAGCCGCCAAAGACCGAGCCGGTCAAACCCGAGAACGGCAGGAAAAACAACCACGCTAAACCCAGGACGCTGATCATTAATATCAGGCAGAGCGACGATTCGCAAAAAGACCTGGAGCACCTGCAAAAGGTAATGGGCGTGCTGCGCAAGCATCCCGGCAACGACAGTGTGCAGCTGGCTATCCGCAGGGGCGAAGAGATCACGCGCATGGAAGTGCCCGATATCAAGGTCGATTACTCAGATGAGCTGCTGAGCGAGCTTACCCCGCAGCTCAGTTACTGAACCAGGCTATTGTATTAAGAAATCCCTGATCAGGGAATTCACCAATCGCGGTTTCTCGCGTACCACCCAGTGCGAAGCGTCGGCCACCCTCTTTAAGCTTAACTGCGTCACATACTCATCCAGTCCATCGATGCAGCCGGTTAACAGGGCTGTATCCCTTTCCCCCCAGATCACCAGCACGGGCAGTGTGATCCTGGGCAGCGCTCCCGCCATAGCCGGCTTCTTAAGGGCTTCCTCAGGGTTCTCCAGGGCCTCCACGCCGGCAGCCCGGTAATAGTTCAGCCCGCCCGTGAGCGCGCCCGGCTGAGACCAGGCCTGCTTGTAGCCCCGTATATCCTCGTCAGTCAGGACCCCGCTTTTTATGATCTCCCCGAAAGCCATGTTAATCAGCCAGGAGTAATCGTCGGCGGAGAGTTTCGCCTCCGCCCCGGGGCTGCGAAACAGCAGCATATAGCTGCTGGCTTTGCGTTGCGCGGGATTCTCCCTGAGCTCACGCTCGAAGGCGGCCGGATGAGGGGCATTGATGATTACCAATCGGTCCAGGTATTGCGGATAAAACATGGCGAATGTCCAGGCCACGGCTCCACCCCAGTCATGAGCCACCAGCACAAACTTTTTGTAGCCCAGGAACTCGGCAAGCTGCCTGATATCCTCCACGAGATACTTTTGCCTGTACCGGCTGACCTCCTCCGGTTTGGAAGACAGGTTGAAGCCGCGCATGTCGGGAGCAACTGCCAGGTGGTCTTTGCCGAATTCCTCGAGCTGCGCCTTCCACATATCCCAGTATTCCGGGAAACCATGCAGGAACATGATCAGGGGCCCTCTGCCGCTGAACGCATAATGAAGCCTTATCCCGTTGACATCCGCAAAAGCATGCTCTATCACATACCACCTCGCTTCAAATATTCATAGCGCCAACCATGTTGCAGGAAGTCAGGGTCTCAGCCGGCGCCCTTCCAGCGACAGCATCATGAGCTTGGTTTGAGTGTTGCCTGCGCTGCCCCCGAATCCCCCCGGTTTCCCGTCGCTTCGTATAACCCTGTGGCACGGTATAACTACCGGTAGCGGGTTGGCAGCCAGCGCGCGACCCACGGCGCGACAGGCATACGGTTCGCCTATTTTCTCAGCCACCCATTTATAGCTCCGCACCTGGCCATAAGGTATCTCCATAGTCGCCTTCCAGACCCGGCGCTGGAAAGATGTCGAGCCTGACAGGTCCAATCTGCAATCGAAACAGCCCCTTTTCCCGTTGAAATAATCCATCACCTGGCGCCGCAGTGAACCCGCGTCTTCATTATAGGAATCTGCTGCACTGCCAATGCCCAGCAGTGCCAGGGCATCTTTCCTGTCATGAACAGGAAGATTCAGCTTACGGACGCCCCGCTGCGAAAAGGCGATGCCCACCCAGCCGCGGTCCGTTGGTATAATGGCATGAAACATCTACCCTCCCCTCCCGCTTCAATCAGGCCGGCTAGGCGAACTCGGGCTGAATCAATCCGTATTTGCCGTCTTTACGCCGGTAGACCACATTGATCGAATTATCCACGTCGCTGACAAACAGGAAGAAATCATGGCCCAGGAATTCCATCTGCTCCACAGCCTGTTCAGAGGTCATGGGTTTTACGATAAACCGCTTGCGCTTATATACATAATGTGGCTGTTCGATCTCAGGCGCCTCTTCCTCCGCCTGTGTCCTGATAGTCTCATGCGCTTTGCCTTTGTTCACACTATACCTTTTCTTATACTTGTCGATCAGGCGCTCCATCACATCCGTCACGGCATCGATTGCAGCGCGAACGTTTTCGTCCTTCTGCTCGCCTCTCATGAGAAATCCGTTCACATTCACGGTCACCTGTGCGCCGAATACAGGCTGCCTGGACTTTGCTTTCTCCTCGATGAGGTCCAGCTTTATCCAGCTGATGGTATTAAGGTACTTAGATAGTCTGCCGAGCTTATTCTCGGCATAGTCACGCACATCTTCCTGCAGCTTCATGTTGCGCGCAGCTATCTTAATCTCCATTATCAACTCCTATGATAGATTTCCCTGGCCAGCGTAAATCCCAGCACGCGGTCGGCCCCCGCCGCCTTGAGGGCGGCCGCGCAGGATTCGAGAGTAGCACCCGAGGTGCAGACATCGTCGATGACCACGATGTCCCTGCCGGCTGGTTGGCCGGAAGTACACACAAAAGTATTTTCCATGTTGACTCTTCGTTCGTAAACCCCGGAGCTGCGTGCCTGTGGACCCGTGTTCCTGACGCGCTTCAATAGCGACGGGTTGGCCGCCATAGATAATTGTTTCGACAGCTCCGCCGCCAGTAAAAGAGACTGGTTATAGCCCCTTTCCCTGATGCGCTTTTCGTGCAGCGGCACGGGAACCAGCATATCACCGCTCAAGCCGTACTCCACGAAATATGCGGACATAAACCCGGCCAGGCGGCCGGCCACGGCCTGCACGTTTCGGTATTTAAGCTCGTGAACGGCCTGGCGGACGATGCCATCGAAGATGAACACGGAGCGGACGGCGTCAAGGCTGCTTTTTGATCCCCAGCATTCGGCGCAGTATACCCCGCTGGATTGCGGCCTGCCGCACCGCTGGCACAGCGGCGGAAGGATCCTGCTCATTTTCCTGGAGCAGCTGACACAAATAAAATCACCGACTTTCCCGCATCCCATGCATGCCTGCGGAAAGAAAAAATCGGTGACTTCATTTTGGAGCTGTTTTAACCATCCGGCCAAAACAACGACTCCATCCTTTGATCCGCCGTTATACCGCCTTTCTCTCCTTTTTAATGCCCGCGCAGCGTATGGCTTGCGCCGCTGAAGATAGGCTCGTTCAAATAGATGTCGCCGTTCCTGATTTTCAGGTTGAACCCGCATTCAGGATTTGTGCAAACCCAGGCTTTATAATGTATCGCCGCCCCCTGGCTTCCGAAATCGGACAGCGGAACTAAATCACCTACTTTGCATTTTAAACACTTTGGAAAGGAATAGTTTTCCACTATTTTTTCCACCTCCTCCAATGATTAGTAAAGTATAGCATTAACCAAATTTTAATGGCAAATGGAATCGCTCACACAGCGTTGACCATAAGTCAACCGTTTAAATTCCCTTGAGCGGAAACTGAGCCAGCCGCGTGTAAACCGCCCCCCCCGGTGTAAGCCGGCTGCGCATCAGCGCCACCGCTCCGACCTGTATGGGAGGTCCGGGCTCGAATACCGCCGGCTGTACCAGGCCGGCGAACTCGATCCGTTCTGCGGTGCTGACCCCCTCCCTCAGCCTGGCCAGCGTAAGGTGCGCGCTGAAAGGGCGGCTCTCTCTCTCGAATCCCAGGCCTGCCATGGCCCTGTCGATGTCCTGCTTCAGCCTTCCCAGTTCCCCGACATCCCCTTCCAATCCCAGCCAGAAGACGCGGGCGCGCTGCGCACCCGGGAAGAAGCCGGTGCGGCCGGTGGTAAGCTGAAACTGGCTGTGTGATCTCACTGCATCTTCCGTAGAGCGCCTGACCGCTTCAAGGCGTCCCGCATCCACATTGCCCAGGAATTTAAGCGTTAAATGAATGGCGCCGGCGTCAACCCATTTCACGTATCTCAGGCGGGCCGGATTCAGCCCGGCCTGGAAATCCCTCAGCCTTTTAACCATCTCAGCGGGCAGCTCTACAGCTATAAATGCCCTTACAGGCTCACCGTTCATGTGTACCTCTATTTGCCCACCAGGTTAAACAGGCGCCGCGCATTCCCGCCCAGGACGGCATCAACCTCATCCCGGTCAAGCCCCGACGCCTTTATATGGTCGATCACCCGTCGCTGGCTCAGCAGCGGCCAATCGCTGCCGAATAGTACCTTTCCCGTACAGTTCATGGCAGCCATCACATTGTACACCCCTGATTTATACAGAAAAGGCACGGCTGCCGTATCATACCATGCGTCGGACAGCGCCTGTCCCACCTCCGGCATCAGCTCGTAAAAAGGCAATCCTCCGCCGAGATGCGCCAGTATCACTTTCAATCCCTTTGCCGCAGAGATAAACCTGTAGACAATATCGGGCGTGTTGCCGCCCTTTCCCGCATAATCGTGCCCCACGGGCTCGGAGACATGCAGCGAAAGCACCATACCCAGTCCTGCCAGGCTATCGATTACGGGTTGCATCAGGGCGTGATCGCACAGGTCGAATCCCTGGACATCGGGCCTCAGTTCACCCACACCCCTCATGCCACCCCTGCTGCACCGTTCCAGCTCCTGCAGCGCTTCATCGCCCTCGCGGGGCTGCACGGCGCAAAAACCTATCAGCCTGCCACCGTGCTTGTTTATCGATTCCAGTATGTAATCGTTGCTGTGCACGCACATCTCCTGGCTGGCCCAGCCGATGTTCTGAACGACGGATATGTCTATCTCCTGTTCATCCATGCTGCGGACGAGCTCCTCAGCCGAGCACAGCCTGGCCTTCGGATTGCCGTAGAGCAGGCCGAAGCAGTGGTCGGATGAGCAGTAACGGTCGCGCCCCTCGATCACATCAGGGCTGAAAATGTGCGTATGGCAATCGATTATCACGTCAAGAATTATAGATTAGCCGGCCCGCGTTAACAATGCTTGGTTCACGGCGGTGCGGGCGAGCGATTAAATAAAATGGACATGGCAGTCTCAGGTGGCATATAATGAATCAAATTCCAGCCCAATAGCCGGGACGTCACAGGCTTTGATACATCACCGGGTAGCGGGCGCCTGCCGCTTCCTATGACCGATTATAGTATAGAAGAACTTAAGGGCATCGCCCGCAAGCTGCGTCGGCACGTTATTACCATGATCTCCAGCGCTGGCAGCGGTCATCCCGGCGGATCGTTGTCGGCGGCCGATATCATCACAGCCCTGTATTTCCGCACCATGAGGCATAACCCTGACGATCCCCGCTGGCCGGACCGCGACCGCTTTATCCTGAGCAAAGGCCATGCCGCCCCTGTTCTTTATGCCGCGCTGGCGGAGTGCGGCTATTTCCCCCTCGAATGGCTGACCACGCTGAGGAAGAGCGGTACTTGCCTGCAGGGGCACACCGACAGCACGCTCACGCCGGGAGTAGACATGTCGGCCGGCTCGCTGGGCCAGGGGCTCTCGGTGGGCATCGGCATGGCGCTGGCGGCCAAACTGGATAAAAAAGAATACCGCACCTACGTTTTGCTGGGCGACGGCGAATGCCAGGAGGGACAGGTCTGGGAGGCGGCCATGTTCGCACCCAACTACAAACTGGACAATCTGACGGCCATCGTCGATTACAACGGTCTCCAGCTGGACGGCTTCACCCATCAGATCATGGACCTCGAGCCCTTTGTGGAGAAGTGGCGCGCCTTCAAATGGGAGGTGATCGAGATCGACGGCCACGATATGCAGCAGGTGGTTGGCGCCCTGCAAAAGTCCGCCCTGGTGAAGGGCAGGCCGGTGGTCATCGTGGCCAAAACCGTGAAGGGCAAGGGCGTCAGCTACATGGAAAACAACGTGGATTACCACGGCAAAGCTCCCAACAAGGCTGATACCGAGACTGCGCTGAGGGAGCTGGCATGACCGATTACTCAGAGCTCACGACGCGGGAAGCCTTCGGCAAGTTTTTGACCGAGCTGGGCGGTCAGGACGCGCGCATCGTCGTGCTGGACGCCGACCTGTCGCGTTCCACCATGACCAAATACTTCGCCCGGGCCTATCCCGAGCGCTTCATCCAGTGCGGCCTGGCTGAACAGAACATGGTAAGCATCGCCGCGGGGCTGGCTACCTGCGGCAGGATACCCTTCGCCAGCACATTCGCCGTATTCGCCTCGAGCAGGTGCTTCGACCAGGTGCGCATGAGCGTGGCCCAGCCGCGGACAAACGTAAAAATAGTCTCCACCCACGGCGGCATCACGGTGGGCGAGGACGGCTCCTCCCACCAGGCGATAGAGGATATAGCGCTTTATTGTTCCCTGCCCAACTTCAACGTAGTGGCCCCTGCGGACTCGATAGAGACCGTCGAGGTCATACGGGCGGCGGCGCTCACCGAGGGCCCCTTCTATGTGAGGCTGGGACGCTCGAAGACGCCCGTGGTATACACGTCCGGCTGCAAATTCAAGCTCGGCAAAGCGGATATTTTGCGCGAGGGAAGGGATGCAGCCGTCATCGCCACCGGCATCATGGTGTACATGGCTGTGAATGCGGCCGATCTTCTGGCTAAATCGGGTATCAAGTGCCGCGTACTCAACATGTCCAGCATCAAGCCCATTGACCGGCAGGCTATAGACGATGCGTCAACCGAGACGGGGGCGATTGTAACAGCCGAGGAACACCTGCTGCACGGGGGTTTGGGCAGTATAGTGGCACAGGTTCTGGCATCGGGCACTCCGGCGCCGCTTGCGTCTTTGGGCATAAAAGATACATACTGTAAGTCAGGTAAGCCCGAAGAGCTGCTGGCAGCCAACGGGCTGACTGCGGAGGATATAGCAGACGCCGTTAAAAGCGTGATAGCCCGCAAGAAATAGCGGTGAACTAAGATTGGGACCGGTTGACAGCCCTCAGGGATGGCAGGCCGGCAGCAGACAGTATGGAAAATAATCTTCGCACGGCGTTTCTAAACAAAGAGAGGGCAGAGTTCTTTCTCAGCAACCTGGAGAAGCTGCGCGGCGATAAGGCCATCAACGACCTGTCTTACACGGCGCTCAAGACCGAGTACTCGGTAAACCTGCAACACGCTCAGATAAAGATCGACCAGGTCAAGCAGGAGTTCAACAAGCGGCTATCGATGCGGACGCGCCAGCTCGGCATCTTCAAGCAGGAGATAGCCAATCTCGACGCCCGTTTCAAGGTAGGGCAGATGCCGGCCGAAGACTATTTAAAGCAGATAAAAAATCCGCAGAAGAAGGCCTCCGATCTCGAGGAGCAGATTGCACACCTCAAATCGCTGGTCGACGCTAAGGGCTCAGCCGAGGTTGCAGCGCCGGAATCAACCGGGCTCGCTTCCCTGTTTAAGCCGCGCTTCAGCCAGGGTGGCGGCCAGCCGGCGGTCATGCCGTCCCATCTCGCATGGACGCCGCCGGCAGCTCCCGAGGAGCCGAAAGAAAGCCCTGCGGTTGACATACCGGATACCACCAGCGTTTCAAGCCTGCACATATTGCCTGACAGGGCCTATCCCGGCAGTTCCATCGGCGTGATCGCCACGGTCACCAATTCAGGCCGGGAGAAGGTCCAGCACAGGGCGGAGTTCAAGATCAACGGCCGCATTGAGGCCATCGAAGACGTCAGCATCGAGCCGGGCCACAGCCATGAAGTCACTTTTATGACGGTCGGGGGACCCCCCGGTGACTATCATGTTTCGGTCGATAGCGCCATGGGCATGCTGAAAATCCTACCGCCGGCCTGAACGCCGCTCACCCTGGATGAAAACACGCATACTGGCCCTGCTTATCGCCTTCACCGTGCTGGGCAGCCTGATTGCCGTCGCCCTGTACAGCAACCTGGCAATTTACATATCCATCATAGCCATCGGGCTGGCCCTGGCCCTGCAGAAATACGTGGCCAGCTATTTCGGCTATTTCATCATAGTCTTCTCCAATATGCTGCACGTGGGAGACCGCATCCGGATCGACAGCTACAAGGGTGACGTCAGGCACATCGGTGTTTTTTTCCTGACATTGGACGAGGTGGGGGAGGACGAGAAGCTGGGCGGAGAGCTCACGGGCAAGATACTGAATATACCCAACCTGCTCGTTCTGGACAAGCCGGTGCTCAATTTCTCCAAGAGCTACGTGGCGAAAGGCCGGACGCTGCAGTGTGACTACATTTTTGATGAGATCAGGATCCCCATTTCGTCCGATAGCGATATCGCCCGCTCGGCCATCCTGCTGGAGGAGATCATCAACGAGGAGGACGGCGAGTACCTGGCTGAGTCCAAGGAAGTATTCCGGAAGAATTACCCCGCATTCCTGCATGAGGCCGAGAATAACATGCGGGTCTTGATACACGTGGATGAGCAGAGGATCTGGCTGAAGGGAAAATTCGTGGTGCCTTACAAGTT
>Ga0265595_1001123_pt1 | contig 21599 bp, 24 predicted proteins | sample saktaG_15_FD_190148 | JGI IMG/M metagenome (GOLD analysis project Ga0265595, IMG submission 190148) | Saline water microbial communities from Sakinaw Lake, British Columbia, Canada - sak_2013_06_06_50m | ecosystem: Environmental > Aquatic > Non-marine Saline and Alkaline > Saline ...
TGGTGGCCACGGCGGCCCGGTTTTCAGATTTGGCCTGCCTTACCAGTTCCAAATGCCCCTCGTGCAAATAGCCCATTGTCGGCACCAGCCCTACGCTGCCCTTGCACTTCCGGCGCAGCTTCTTCATTTCGGCTACGGTATGTACAACCTGCACGATATTTAAAGACCCTTGAGCAGGCCCTCATCCATGGAGACGCTGTGTTCACTGGATGGAAAAGCCCCTGATTTTACCTCGGCGCAGTATTCTGATATTGCCTCTTTCATGGTCGAAGCCAGCCTTGCATACTGCTTGGCGTGCTTGGGCACAAAATCAGTGAAGAGGCCGAGCATATCGTTTATCACCTGCACCTGCCCGTCGCAATACGGGCCGGCGCCTATCCCGATAGTCGGGATACTGAGCTTGCTCGTAATCAGCTTTGCCAGTTGCACCGGTACAAGTTCCAGCACGATGGCGAAGGACCCGGCCTGCTCCAATGCCAGGGCGTCCTCTATAAGGCGCCTGGCCGTATCAGTGGTCTTTCCCTGCACGCGGTGTCCGCCCAGCTGATTTATGGACTGGGGGGTCAGCCCTATGTGCCCCATGACCGGTATGCCGCAGTTGACAATGCGCCTGGTTGTCTCCGCCATGACCGCGCCCCCCTCCAGCTTGACGGCCTGGCAGCCGCCCTCCTGCAGCATCCTGCCGGCGTTTCGAATAGCCTCTTCCACGCTTGCCTGGTAGCTCATGAACGGCATGTCCCCGATGACCAGCGCCGTTTTGCTGCCGCGGACCACCGCCCCGATATGGTGCAGCATCTCGTCCATGGTAACCGGTACGGTGGTATTGTAGCCCAGCACAACCATGCCCAGGGTGTCGCCGACGAGTATGAGGTGGGTCCCCGCCTCATCAACTATCTTCGCAGTGGAGTAATCATAGGCGGTGAGCATGGTTATTTTCTCACCGGCGGTTTTGAGGTCCTGGATCTTGTTGATGGTAAGCCGCATGGATGCCAGCCCTCTGCTACTTTGTAGCTACAAGATCGTCCGTCCAGGCGTCCGCGTTCATAGTCGATTTTATGCGGTTATGCCTGTCCACGTAAACCATGCGGGGCCTGACCTGCCATGCCTGGTCGTCAGGCACTTCCTGGTAGGTGATTATAATGACCACGTCGTCCACACAGGCCAGCCTGGCTGCCGCGCCGTTAAGGCAGATATCCCCCGATCCGGGTTTGCCCTCGATGGCATAGGTGCTTAACCTGGCCCCGTTATTGATATTCAGGACTTCGACTCTCTCGTAAGGAAGAATGTCGGCGGTCTTCAACAGGTTGCTGTCGATCGTAATGCTGCCTTCGTAATCGATGTTGCAATCGGTTACGCGGGCCCTGTGTATTTTACTCTTGAGCATGGTTCTGGTTGACATCCTGTTATCTCCTTGCCGGTACGAAATATTTGCCATTACCTCGATTTATCCGTCGGCGCTGACGGATACCCGGCGGCGTATTCCATGTCGAATTCATCGCAGACATAACCGTAATAGGGGGCCGGCGCCCGGCCCGGCCTGTTCAACAGGTTACGTATCTCTTCCGCAGTCTCCAGGCTGATCCTGCCTTTGGCCAGGGCGATCTCCAGGGTTTTCATGCCCATGACCCGGTAGATGTCCATTTTTTCCGATTGTCCCTTTCCCAGGGCGGTCACATGCTTGCGGACGGTCTCGACGTCGCCCCTGGCTATGGGCCCTGTCAGGCAGCCCGGTATGCCCACGCGCTCGATATTCCTGACGGTCCCTTTGAGCAGGGGGAGCAGCGCTTTAACCGCTTCTTCCTGGGGTATCCCAAACGATTGCCACAGGTCTGCGGAGGTCTTCATCAGGGCAACCAGGTAATTTGAAAGGGTCACCGCGGCAATATGGTATGTTACCTTGTCGCCCGCCTTGAGCAGTATGATATTTCCTTCAAGCGCCTGTGCCATCCCTCGCGCTGCGGCCAGCCCCGCCTCGTCGCCTTCAAGGGCAAAGGTGGAGCCTGCCATGTTATCCATTGCCTCGTCTAAGCCGGCAAAGGTTTGCAGTGGATGCAGGCAGCAGACATGAGCGCCGCTCCTGCTTGCCGGCTCTAAAATATCTATGGAATGTACGCCGCTGCAGTGTATTGCAACCTGTCCCGCATGCCACCTTATTCCAGAGGCGATATCGGAGATGACATCGTCCGGAGTTGTGATAAAAACGGCCGAGGCCAGATCTGCGACCTGCTGGGGGCTGCCGCATACTTTGCAATCGCTGACAAAGGAAGCGAGCCGTTTGGCGGAGCCCGGGCTCCTGCTGCTGACGGCCACAACCGGGTAACCCCGCTGCCAGAGCCGGACTGCGAGGGCTGTGCCGGTCACCCCGGCGCCTATAAATCCAATTGTCGGTCCCATCTTTTTATTCCTTCCGGACAATAAAAAAACCTTCCTGGCAGCAGCCGGGAAGGTCATTACAGACAACCTGTATATACCGTCTCGGTCATCGCTGATCCAAGCGGACTTTTTATTCAGTTTAGCAATTTTTGCCTCACCGCCCCTGCGGGTCGATGGACAATATTATATTAGGATTAAATTATTTATTTGTCAATAAACCCGCCCCTACAGCTTGAATTCCCAGCGGCAGTAATAGTCCTTATCGCTCTCGCGAGGCGGGGTTTTCAGGCAGTTGACCTGTATCTCCGGGTTGAAAAAGGATGCATACAGCTTGTTCAGCCTGGGCTCCACGGTGTTGCAGATGTCGTTCTCCCTGCCGCGCCCCTCGCGCTCCAGGGCATTGACGGTCGGGCAGTGCAACACCGTCCATATCACGTGGTTGTCGTTGATAAGCTGAAATTCAGATTTGATGTTCCAGGCCCACGGGCTGAGCTGGAAGGCTTTCATCATGGACTTTACGTCATGTCCCGTTATGTTGAAGCCGCTGGATATCTTTTTCATCTCGTAGAGGCACAACTTTTCCCACACCAGGATGTCGCAGGTCAGCGCCTCGTCATTGCCCTTTCTGTCCATCAGGGTCAGGTACCAGAAGCCGTCCAACGCCTTGTAAAGCCGGGCATATATCTTGATCAGCTTTTCCAGCGCCTCGTACGAGAAATCGCTGGGCCTGAGGTCCGGCTTGAAATCGCCGCTGTAATCTTCCAGTTTCTTCACGGGAGCCTCCTTTATCGTTGTTGGGAATAAACGGCAAAAAGCCGGGCAATATCCAATCCTTGTCGTTCAAATTATCAGTTTTGGCTGGCAGCGGCTGCAGAAATAAGAACTTTTAACATCCGTGTCGATCAGGCTTTGTGAGAAATGCATGACGCAACCGGCGTCCCGGCAATGCCCCAGGCCCATGGTGTGCCCAAGCTCGTGGACGGCCTCTTTTAGCGTCCTTTCGATCAGGAGCTTGCTGCCGTCGGGGAGCGTCCGGTCTTCTCCTCGCAAATGGTGCAAGGATATCAGCGCCACGCGCCCGGCGCTATCGGCCTGTCCGAATACGAAGTTGAGGCCGTGGGTGTAGAGGCTGACTTCGGTCACGCCCATAATGTATGCCGGTTTATTTGTATGTAGCCGCAGATGATCGATCAGCGCATCGGATAGATACTGGTTCCTGGCCGGGTCAAATGCTTTATCAGGGACGGTGATTGGAGACTGTATATGAACCGGACATCCAAAGATGGCTGCAAGGCCGCCTTTCAATTCCTGCAGGATGCCGGGCTCCATATCTCCCATGGGGACGAGGTTTACGTTCATTCACCGGTATGCCAGCCAGGCCAACATCTCGGCCAGCACGTATCTCTGGTTGTTGCGTGTCAGTTCGGTCACCTTGATGTCCCTGATCTGCCTGATAGTATCGGCCAGCGGATGCGGTTTGAGCGTTATCGTCCCCAACACCTTTTTGGGGCTGCTCAATGCATCCTGAACCGCCTGTATAAAGCGCGGTGAGAAAAGCTCCATTTTTCCGATTTCATCGATTACTATTATGTCGTTGTGCTCTATGGCACTATAGATGGCATCAACGCCGGTGGTATTGAGCACATCGATATCCACACCGTACTTGCCTACGCGGAAAGGGCTCTCGATAGCTATGTGAGCCAGTATCCCTTCTTTCTCATCCAGGGTGACTATGCGGAAACCTTCCCTGATGCCCACGTTCCTGATTTCCTGCGTAAAGAAGCCGCCGGCATTACACTTGGATTGTGTAATCGCCTGCTTGATGATACTGGTTTTACCTGTACCGGGCATGCCCGTTAGCAGATAAGCTTGCCCCATCAACCACCTTCGGCGGACTCAGGTTTCTTTTTCCGGCTGGCGGCCTTTTTGGGTGCGGCAGCCTTCGCCGCGGCTGTCGGTCCGGCTGCCGGGCTGGCTTTCTTTTTCACCGGTGCTTTCCTGGGTTTCTCCACCTTTTCCGCTGCTGCAGCCTTCACAGCCTCGGGCTTGCCTTTTTTAACCGCCGGCTTTTTGGCGGCGGCTGCTTCCTTCGGCTTCAACATGTCTGCCAGCGCTTTGACAGGCTTGGGTATCTCCATCTCTTTTCTGGCAGCCACTTTGACGGCAGGTTTGTTTGTAGCGCCGGACAAGAGGTTTAATGCCTTCCTGCGCTCCTCAAACTTTTTCCTCTTGCGGCGATGTTTGATTATGGCCATTTTTTTACGTTTGTTCATTTTTTATCACCTAATATCGTTACCTTAAATATAGAACACGCTATGTATTATCGCTAAAGCGGCCGCAGATTTCAACTCCGGCAGTCATCTATGAACCGTATTTCCGCCTGGCCCTGGAAGATAATTCGATCAGCAGGCTGTAGACGTATTCAACAGCATCGTGGGAAAGGGAATTCAGGGCGCAGCTTGGGGTAACCAGGCTTTGCCTGACCACCTGGCGCACAGACAGGCCGTCTCCGGTCACGTGTGACAGCGCATCTCCAAACCTGTCGAACAGGCTGGCCGGAGTCTCTTTTTTTAACATCTCTTCGTCATTGGGAACGATCCCCCAGGCGATCGTCCGGCCACGCCTGATGTGGGACAGCAGGTCCGGCAGGTAGCACAGCACGGAATCGAGGTAATTGTAGGCGTCAAAACTTATAATGTCGATGGGCAGGCTGAGCAGCAGCGACCAGTCCGTGCCGCCGCAGCAGTGGATCCCCTTGATCCCCTGTATGCCGCCCAGCACCTCGGTTAGCTGGCCTGATATCTGCTCGTTGGACAGCGCCACGAACGCCGATCCCAGCGATGTCAGGTACGGTTCATCTATAAATATCACCGTCTTTTTGGAGAACGATCCCATGAAGCTTTGCAGCCAGGCAGCTTTCAGCCTGAGGAACTTGCTGACTGCATCGGCCAGCGTCTCATCGTAGATTATTCCCTTTCCCGAGCTGTCGGTGACGCATAAACCCCAGCTGATGGGACCGGTGATTTGACCCTTTAATAAAGGTAGTGAAGTGCTATTGGTCGCAAGGTAATACAGGCCTGAAGCGTGCTCTTTATCGATGGCGTAGCCGCCCGTATTGCCGTCGGCCCAGTCAAAGTAAAGCAGTTCCATTGTGCTGTCGAAGTCGGACCCTCTTTCTACCCGTATCGTCTGGCCGTCCACGACAATGCCGGGGAATCCCTGGCTGTACTGTATATACATATTTTCCAGGTTGGTACGCATGGGCAATTGAGGCCACGCCGGCAGGTCCACCAGGTATTTGTTTATCCCGGCGCAGGCGATGGCGGCATCGGTATAGGGCATGCCACCTATGATCGTGGCAGCGCAGTTGAAATCAGGCACGGATATAGTGCCACTCCTATTTAATGTATTTTCCGATAATGATATCGAGGTCCTTCCTGGCTTTTTCAGGTATCAATTCGGGGGCAGTTATTATGGCATTTTCCAGTGCGTGACCGCAAGCGCACTCCTTCTTTGCAGGCAGATTAATAATAGCGTGTCGCAGGATCTTTTTAGCCGTCTGGATGCTCTTTTTCAAGTTTGATATGACCATGTCGGCGGATACGGTCTCGCTGAGCTCGTTCCAGCAATCGTAGTCCGTGACAATGGCCATCATGCCATAGCACATCTCGGCCTCCCTGGCCAGCTTGGCCTCGGGGAGCGCCGTCATCAGGATGATGTCTGCGCCCCACGACCTGTACAACTCCGATTCGGCGCGGGTGGAGAACTGGGGACCCTCCATGACCATGCAGATGCCGCCGTCATGCACACGGATGTCCGACCGGTGGGCAGCGTCATATAGTACGTCGCTTAACTGCGGGCAAAAAGGGTCCGCGAAAGCCACGTGCCCGACTATCCCGTTGCCGAAAAACGTGTCCGGCCTGAGAAAGGTCCGGTCGATGATCTGGTCGGGTATCACGATATCCATAGGCTTGATCTTTTCCTTGAGGCTGCCTACGGTCGAAATGGCGATTATATATTCCACGCCCAGCGACTTGAGGGCGTAGATATTGGCTCTGGACGGCAACTCGCTGGGGCTGATCCTGTGCCCCACTCCGTGCCGCGGCAGAAATGCAGCATGGACACCCTCGATATTGCCCAGCGTAATGACTTCGCTGGGGTTGCCGAAAGGTGTTTTAATGCCGACCTCCCTGACATGCGTCATCCCTTCCAGGTGGTACAGGCCGCTGCCCCCGATAATGCCTACCCTGGCTTCCTGCATTGTTGAACCTCCTCTAGAGTAGATTTGATGTTGCGCCTGTATGGCGGCCTGATTATGCCTTTCTCCGTTACGATGGCATCCACGTATCTATGAGGGGTAATGTCGAAAGCGGGGTTGGCCGCCCCCACTCTGTCTGGTGCGATCATCACGCCGCTGAAAGTCAACACCTCACCCTCTTTCCGCTCCTCGATGGGGATGCCACCCCCCGAACTGATGGATATGTCAATACTGCTGAGCGGCGCCGCTACATAGAAGGGCACGCCGTTCTCCCTGGCCAGCACGGCCACAGAATATGTGCCGATCTTGTTTGCAGTATCGCCGTTGGCGGCGATGCGGTCAGCCCCGACCATTACACAGTCGATTTCCCCCCGGCTTAAAAAGTGCCCGGCCATGCTGTCGGTTATGAGGGTGACAGGTATTTTCAGACGTTTCAACTCCCACGTGGTGAGGCGGGACCCCTGAAGCAGGGGACGCGTCTCATCGGCAAATACTTTAACCTTTTTCCCCTGCTCTGCCGCAGCTTTGATAATGCCCAGCGCGGTGCCGTACTCCACACCCGTGGCCAGCTGCCCCGTGTTGCAATGGGTTAAAACTGTGCAGCTTTTGCCTATCAGGGATGATCCAATACGGCTCAGGTTCAACATCGCCCTGGCCTGCTGCCTGTGGATCAGCCTGGCTGTCATGGTCAGCTTCTTTTTTGCCTCATCAGAGGATATGCACATCGAAACCGCCTGCCGCATCTTGTTTATGGTCCAGAACAGATTTACTGCCGTGGGCCTGGAGTCCGCGAAATCCTGTAAGACTCGCTTCAATTCCATGTTAAATGCTTTTATCGACCTTGCTCTGATAGATTGCGCTGCCAGGGCTATGCCGTAGCCGGCAGCGATGCCGATGGCCGGGGCGCCGCGCACCTGAAGGGTCTTTATGGCGCGAACGGCCTCCCTGTAGTCCGAGATATCAATGTAAATCTCTCGCAGAGGCAGTGCGGTCTGGTCGAGCAATCTGAGACTGTCCCCTGTCCACTGGATCGGTTTCATTGACCTCGACCCTCGTATATTGCAAAGACCATGTGAATAAATAAAGGGCAGCCTCGAAAGCGCTGCCCTTTATTATAGCATTCCGCGTAAAGTTCACTTGGACGGCGCGGCATTGCGCCCGGCCCTGTTCCTGCGCCGCACGACAAAAATGATCACGAGCACGATGATCCAGACCGGTGAGAACACCAGCAGCCAGATCAAGATGCTGAGCAGCACTTTTCCAAAGGCTATCAGACCGTCCACCGCACCCTTGAAAACTCCGGAGATGTCCCAGCTGCTTTCACCGATCGGCTTGGACTTATTCAAGGTTACCTCGATCAGGGACGTATCGGATGTCCTGTCCAGGTACTGAATGCGGCCCTTTACCCTCTCGATATTCCCCCTGACATTGGACAGCTCACGTTGCACCTCCAGCATATCCTTCACATTGTCAGCCTTCTTGAGCAGCTCCAGGTACTGGGCTTCAGTAGCTTCGTAATTGCTGAGTTGCGCCTGCAAATCCGTATATTGCTCTGTTACATCCTGGCTGTTGGTATTTTCATAGCTGACCTTGACCGCCAGTGCCCGCAGCCCGGCAAGAGCACTGTTGAACTTTTCGGCCGGTACCCTGAACGAGATGAAACCGCTGGGCTGGTCCTTATTCGCGTTCAGGTTGGAGGAGACCACGTACCCCTCGTACCGGGCGGCCATTTCAGCGATGTCGGCCTGCGCCTTGCTTATATCGGTTACCTCCATGGTCAAGGAACCGGTCCTGACTATCTTACGGTCTATGGCTGAGTTAGCGACACCTTCTCCGGCTTCACCTCTGTATCCTATGTCCTCTGAATTCGAAGTGGACTGGAAAAAACCTTGCGGGGGCGCCGCTGCCGGCGCAGGTGGCATACCCGCCTCAGACCATGTCGTCTTGCCCGCCTGCTCAGATGAAGTGGCGCAGGCTATTGAGACTAAGAGCGCGGCGACGAGGGCCGGCAGAAAAGCAAATTTGATTGTTCGGTTCATTTCATCCTCCATAACGGCGCATTCCGGCGCCTTCATGCTGCGTATATATTAACGATAATCGATCATATTTGAAACTTACTTTGTGACTGTGGAATCGACGCTGCCCTGGCGGATCGTTGGAGAAGTGACTGTATCAGTTGTATTTTTTATAGTTGGTGACTGTATAGCGCCGGTGTTCGAGGTGTTCGGTATTACCGTTGTGGAAGGCGCCTGCGTATTTGGCACGACATTGTTCGGCTTAATCGTGTCCGTGACAGGCTTTGTCGGGGCTGTATTTAAAGGAGGAATATATCTTGGCTTATCCGGTGTCACGAAATTATCATTGCCATCGCGCACAGGCTTTTTAACGTCCGGCAAAGGCTTCACCGGAAAACCATCCGGTTTGGGTGTGAAATCCTCAGGTTTATTATACTGCTGCTGTCCCTGGTTCAAATTTTGTTGCGACCATTCATTGGACTTCTTAACCCTTTCAATGGCATTGAGTATAGCCGGACGGGCTGATTCAGGGGCGTTGTCCAGCGCATCCTGCAGCGTGGTCAGGCTCTTGGCCGTACTGGAGTTCAAAGCATTGTTTGCCTTGTTGGCATTTGCGGCCGTATTCTGTGTGGGAAGCGGCCGCTTTACCAACGCCTGTCCTTCGCCCGATTTGCCGTTGGGATCAATAAAAGCAGGTCTTACCGGCGGGGCAGCGGCCGGCGCCGGCTGAACGGTCTGATCGTAGCCTTCCATGGTCGACGTATCAGCGGGTAAGGCTGTTGTCATTGCAGGAGAGCCGGCGGAAGTTGCCGACTGGTACTTGCTGATATAGGTCTCAGCCTGCTCAAGCTGATAATTCATCCTGGTAGAAGTGGTGATCAAATATTCAGTCTTGCCCTGCCGTGCCATGGCCTCTATCTCATGTGCCCTTTTCCCTGCCAGGTTGGCATACACTACGGCCTTATCCACATCTGAAACAGCCATGGCCAATTGGGCCTGTTCCACTGCCATTTTAACACCGTACAGCGGCTGGTCGGGCAGGGCGTCATTTGAAGCTGCCGCTGTACCGCTTGAAGCAATCACAAACACCAGTAAGCCGGCCACCGAGATCGCCAGGTTCCTGCGGAAATTGAAAGGGCTTGATTTTTCTTTAGTAGTCTGCTTACTCATGTAGTCCTGGATGCCCTGTAACCTCACGCGTGACCAGTACTTGAACTCCGGCCGGGGCTGTATGGGATGGGCCCTGCGCTTGACATCGTAGGCTGTCCTGAGCAGCAGGTCCAGCTCTATGGCGTGCTCGGGGTAGCTTCGCAGGCAGCTATCCAGGCTTTCCCCGAAAGACAGCCGCTGGAAACAGTCGTTAAAAGCTTCTTCGATCCTAATAGCCATTTATCTTACCGTAGAGTAGTTTTCTCAGAGATGCTATCGCATTGAACTGCAACGCCTTCACTGTGCCCTCGCTTTTGCCCAGCGACAGGGCGACTTCAGATATGGATAATTCGGAGATAAAGCGCATGGTCGCCACTTCGCGTTGCGCATCCGGTAAATGTTGCAGTGCGTTCTTCAATTGATGTATCTCAAAATTTTGTTCCGTAATGTAAACCGGGTCACCGGAGCTGATCGCGCCGGCTTCATCGAGGCTGGCCTTTTTCTCCTTGGATACTTTTCTGACGTGGTCGATGACCCTGTTGTGGGCGATCCTGAACAGCCACGCAGTGAATGGCAGGTCCCTCCACTTGTAGTTCTTGATACCCTCGTAAGCTTTAATAAAAACATCCTGTGTCAGGTCCTCGGCTTCTGCCTGGCTGTGCACTTTGACATATATGTACCTGTAAATTTTATCGAAGTGCAGGTCATATATTTGCGTAAATGCTTCGCGATCTCCATTTACGGCCCTTTGTACCAGTTGTTCTTCTATTAACACCAGGCTACCTCTGTTTACCTGGCGTCTATTATATATAAACGTACGATTTAATAGAAAGTTTATCTATGCCTGAATAAAATGCTTTTTTCCTGGCTATCATTGAATGATTGGCAACGTGCCATTACAATATAACGAGGTTAACCCGTCCGCCCGGGGGCGGACCGAACCTTTAAGGGGGAGGATTTACAGCTTATGTCCCGTCCGATGTGGCTCGTTAAAATGATAGAGATGGGTTTCCCCTACCGCTTTACCCTGGCGCGCCTGACTCGGGTGCCTGTGCTGGGTAAATTGATGGACCGCTGGCTGTTCGAGGGGGATGATATCATCTACCTGCCGAGGGAAAGGGTTATCAATATCGGCCGGGACCTTGAGGAGTCACACCAGACAATGCTGCCTTCGCAGATAGTGCACTATTTTATCGACAGGGCGGAATACCACTGGATTATGAATTTTTGTATCTGCCGTGAGAGCTCGAAATGCCGTGACTACCCGATCACGCTGGGCTGCCTGTTCCTGGGCAAGGCGGTACTGGGCATAAATCCTAAGCTGGGAAGGCTGGTTACCAGGGAGGAAGCACATCAGCATGCAAGGAAATGCCGTGAAGCCGGGCTGTATCACCTGGTGGGCAAGAATAGGCTGGACACAGTCTGGCTGGGGGTGGGCCCGGGGGAACAGCTGCTGACCATCTGCAACTGCTGTCCCTGCTGTTGCCTGTGGCGCTTCACTCCCTATATCGACCGGCGTATAGCCTCCAAGATAAAGCGCATGCCCGGCATCAGCGTACAGGTCACGGAAAACTGCACGGGCTGCGGTGTCTGCATCGATACGTGCTTCATTAAGAATATCAGGCAGGAAGGCGAGCGGGCCGTCATAGGCGACGATTGCCTGGGCTGTGGCAATTGCGTGGAGGCGTGCCCCATCGGGGCTATCGTCATGGTCAACGAGTCCGGCGCTCATATAGATGAGGTGATACGCCGACTGGAAAATGTGGTAACAGTATCATGAAAGTAGCCGTGAATCCGGCAGGCGGCGACTTCAGGTATGCGGGAATAGCGATATGAAAAAAAGTGATCGGCGGATTGATCAAAGCCTGAAAAACAGGTGTTGCATGGTTACCGGCGCCAGTTCGGGCATTGGCCGGGAGATAGCGCTGGGCCTGGCCCGCAAAAATGCCACCGTATTTTTAGTTTGCAGGGACCAGGGCAGGGGAAGTTCGGCGCAGGATTACATACGGCAGCACTCGGGGAACGCCGATGTCCATCTGTTGCTGGCGGACCTGTCCGTTCAAAAGCAGGTAAGGTCACTGGCGGCAGATTTCAAGCGGCGGCACGGCGTGCTTCACCTGCTGGTCAATAACGCCGGGGTCATAATTGGAAGGCGTGTGCTGACCGAGGACGGAATAGAGATGACCTTCGCAGTCAACTACCTGGGCTGCTTCCTGTTGACCAACCTGCTGCTCGGCGCTCTCAAGGAAGGGGCGCCCTCTAAGATAGTCAACCTTACAACATCGCTCCACCGGATGGCCGGTCTCGATTTCGGTAACCTGCAGGGGGAGAAGTCTTTCGGGAGGGAATCGGCCTATGCCAGGTCGAAACTCGCGGTCATTTTATTTACCTATGAACTGGCCAGGAGGCTGCAGGGGAGCGGGATAACGGTTAACTGCGTTTGCCCGGGAGCATGCAGTTCAGGGATATGGTCGCACTCAAGCAGGACGATCGATGCCCTTTTCCGTGTGTTAATGAAAGAGCCGGGTGAGGGCGCCAGGCTGCCCCTGCACCTGGCATGCTCGTCCGATGTCGAGGGACAGACAGGGCGTTATTTCCAGACCAGGCAGCACCTTAAGATAACCAGGGTGAAGGTAGAGGGGACGGAGGCCAAATCCTCGCCTGTAACATACGACCGGGATATAGCTGCCAGGCTGTGGAAACTGAGCGAACAGCTCACGGGCCTGGCCGGCCCCCCGTAAGTTCAGTCCATTTTCCGGGGTATAAAGCCCGACTTTTTCACCCAGACGAAGGCAAGCACCGTCGATACAACGGTGGAAAGTACCAGCAGGGTAACGTACCAGCCTAAGTCCTGGGGGCCCATGGCAAAGGCGGAATTGCTGAATACGGTGGCCAGCGTGTTCGGAACCAGCACCGCCGTGCCCAGCACGGTCAGGTAAGTCATCAGCAGGGCGATCCTGTTATTCATGGCCTGAAGCTGGTTGTTGTAGATCGACTGCAGCACCTCCAGGCCCGAGGCCAGCACTTCCGACATGTGCTCCGCCAGACCGATCTGGCGGCTGACGTCGTCCGCCAGGTAACCCAGCCTGTTGAGCAGCGAGGTTTCATTGGTCAGCAGTTCGGCGTCCCCGTAGCGCAGGTCGTGCAGCACATCCACCGTCTCCCACAGCGCATCCAGGTAGGTGATCAGGGCGTGTTTCATATTGTATATCTGCGGGCCCAGCAGTGCACGGGGGGTCTTGGGGTCCATCAGGCTCTTGTTCAGCTCGTCCCCCCGCCCCTCTATCTGACGGAGGTGCTCGAAATTGCGGTCGTTGTTCTGGTCTATGATGCGTATGAGGAGCGTAGTCAGCTTGTCCTCGGCGCAAATATCGAGCGGCACCTTCTTAAAGATGGTCTCCGAATAGCGACGCAGGCGTATGAAGCGGCGGTCGACCAGGATGGGGTGGACGGTCAGGATGAAATTCCTGCGCAGCAGGAGCAGGGTGGAATAGTTCTGCACATTTATCTCGTCGTTTAAACGTATTTGTATCGATGGCAGCTTGATCCCCGTCTCAACGGTGTAGTCTTCGTACAGCAGGCGGGGATTGCCGGCCAGCGCATCGACAAGCTGGGTGGAGAACCCGAGCGCCACCGCTCCGCTGCGTACATCTTTCTCGTAATCGGCGGTGCGGTAATCGACCCAGGCCAGTAGCGAATCCTTCAGGTCTTTTAAAAAGCACTCGGGAGAATCGGCATCCTGCATTTTTACACTGCCGCTGGTGGACAGTGAGACGCAGAACCAGTGCTTTTCAAACGCGTTCGCGGCACCGGTTAAGGGTGAGGTACACTTCACCATTCCCTCGTCATTCTGGTCCGGCATCATCTTAGTCCCGGTCTCACTGCGGCTTTACAGTCCTTTAGAAAAAAGCATGAGGGCCAGATCCGCCATGCGGCAGCTGTAGCCCCACTCGTTATCATACCAGGCAATGACCTTGACCATGTCCCCTCCCAGCACCAGGGTCTGCAGCGAATCGAAGATCGAACTGTTCTGGTTGCCCCTGAAGTCCGTGCTCACCAGCGGCTCTTCGCAGTATTCCAGTATGCCCTTGAGCTTGCCGGCGGCCGCCTCACGGAAGGCCGCATTAAGCTGTTCAACCGTGACCTCCTTATTCAGGTCACATACCAGGTCGCAGAGTGACACAGTGGGAACCGGGACCCTCAGCGCTATGCCGTGCAGCTTGCCTTTGATCTCGGGAATAACCAGCGCCACGGCCTTGGCCGCCCCGGTCGTGGTCGGCACGATATTCAGGGCAGCCGACCTGGCCCTGCGTAGATCTTTATGATACATATCAAGTAATCGCTGGTCATTTGTATAAGCATGTACAGTTGTAAGCAAGCCCCTGGTAATCCCGAAGTTGTCATTCAGGACTTTTACCACAGGGGCGATGCAGTTGGTGGTGCAGGATGCGTTGGAAATGATATTGTGTTTTTTAGCATCGTATTTATCTTCATTGACACCGAGGACGATGGTTATATCTTCGTTGCTTGCGGGAGCTGAGATAATTACCTTCTTTGCCCCACCCTGGAGATGCGCAGCAGCCTTGGTAGCATCGGTAAACAGCCCGGTTGATTCCAGCACGATCTCGATGCCGAGGTCTTTCCACGGTATTTTAGCCGGGTCGCGTTCTGCGATCACCTTTGTCTTCTCGCCGTCCACAATTAATGCATCGGCGGCCGCCTCCACCTTGCCCGGGTAGATCCCGTAAGAGCTGTCGTATTTCAACAGGTGGGCGTTGGTTTTTGCATCCGTCAGGTCGTTGACGGCGGCGATCTCAAGTTTGTCGCCATAATGCTTATTGATTGCCCGGAAGACCAGCCGGCCTATGCGGCCGAACCCGTTGATGCCTATTTTATATGCCATTGCCTAACCTCCTTTTGCCGGTTTCTTCTTATTATAGGCAGCTGTAATCCTTGTCGACATGCCGCCCCGGATGTTCCAATCGCTGGTGATCTCCATGCTTTTGGGACTAATAGTCGTGACCAGGTCCTCAAGGATGCGGTTGGTGGATTCTTCGTAAAAGGTACTGACCGTGCGGTAGCTGGTCAGGTACAATTTCAGCGACTTGAATTCGATGATGGACTTGTCCGGCACATATTTGATTGTTAGCGTGGCGAAATCGGGCTGTCCCGGGTTGATGGGGCACAGGGCGGTGAACTCGGGGGCAACAACTTCTATCTGGTAGTCCCTGCCGGCATACGGGTTCGGCATGGCTGTAAGCAGCTCTGGCTGGGGTGAGTCGGTGTATTTCAGGTTAAGCGACTGAATCCTGCGTAAAAGCTTATCCATGTGCTATTCCCCCGACCAGTACAGTATTTTTTCCTCTTCCGCAATTTTCTTGCCCTTTTTCTCGGCCACCATGTACTGCAGGTGTGCCAGCGCCTCCAGCACCGCCAGCCTCCGGTCGATGGGCTCTAACTTATCGTAAGCCGTTTCCTCGCCGTTGACAACCCAGGGTATGGATTTTGCCACGTCGTAGGCGTTCTTGGTCTCCACACCCATCACCCTCTGTATTCTGTTCATCCTGTCGCGGTGAAAGCGCATAATCTCGTCGATCGTGGGGCCGAGGCCGCTGAAAACCGATCCGTGGCCGGGGAAGACAAAACGCACATCAAGGTCCGAAAGCGCACCCAGTGACTTAACATAATCCCCCAGCGGGTCTTCACCTGACCGGGGGTGGTAGCTGATATTGGGGACAACCTCGGGCAACACGTGGTCGCCGCTGAAAAAATACTTCTTGCCGGGCTCGTACAGGCAGATATGTCCGGGCGAGTGCCCGGGCGTGACCATGACCTGGAATTCATACGGCGCCATGGATATGATATCGCCTTGCTTCAGCAGCTTCGTGGCCTTGAGGGGGGAGACATAGCTGCTGATATTAAACGACGCCTCCGAGAGCATCTTGATCTCCCATTCGGGCACGCCGTTGGCCATTAAAAAGACTATTAGTTCGCTTATAAAGGTTTCGGGATGAGCATAATAGGAATCGAGCAGGTTATTCTCAATTTCGCTGACCGCTACGCTGGCGCCCGTTAACTCGGCAATCTTGCCGGCCAGGCCCATGTGGTCAGGGTGTATATGCGTAACCACGATGTCGGTGATGTCCTTCAGGGCAAAGCCGCTGTTCTTCATTTCCTGGGCCAGCGCGTTGAAGGCTTCGGGCGTATTCCAGCCCGTGTCGATTAAAAGGTTGCCGTCGTTCCCTTCGACGATATAAACGTTGACGTTCTCCGGGCCGACCTTGAGAAGCGGAAGTTTGATCTGGTTGATGCCCTTGAACAGCTCCATGCAGTAATGTCCTCCTTATATAAGCAGGGCGCCCCGGCCCGGGTACATGGCGCCCTTTCCGAGCTGTGCTTCGATTTTGAGCAGCCTGTTGTATTTGGCCACCCTCTCGCTGCGGCAGGGCGCGCCGGTCTTGATCTGCCCGGAATTGGTCGCCACCGCCAGGTCGGCTATGGTTGTGTCCTCTGTTTCACCGGAACGGTGGCTGATGACCGCCGTCCATCCCGCTTTGCGCGCCATTTCAATGGCCGCCATCGTCTCGGTCAGCGTGCCTATCTGGTTGACCTTGATCAACACCGAATTGGAGGCCATCATATCGATGCCCTTTTTAAGCCGCTTAACGTTGGTAACATAGAGGTCGTCGCCGACTAGCTGGATTTTTTTACCCAGCTTGCGGTTGAGTAAAACCCAGCTGTCCCAGTCGTCCTCGTCGAGGCCGTCTTCAAGGCTGATGATGGGGTACTTCGAGACCCAGTCCGCATAGAAATCCACCATTTCCGCCCCGCTCAGCGACCTGCTCTCGCGCGCCAGTACATACCGGCCATCCTTGTAAAAACTGCTGGCCGCTGGATCCAACGCTATATGACAGTCTATACCGGGCCTGTAACCGGCCAGCTCTATGGCGGTCAGGATCAGTTCGATGGCCTCTTTGTTCGAGGAAAGGGAAGGGGCAAACCCGCCCTCATCACCGACGTTGGTATTGTAATTCTTTTTACGCAGCGCCTTCTTAAGGGCCTGGTAGACCTCGCATCCCATTTGCAGGGCTGCTGAATAGCTGGCGGCGCCGGTCGGCATCACCATGAATTCCTGCAGGTCGGTCGAGTTCTCGGCGTGCTTGCCCCCATTAAGTATGTTCATCATGGGGACGGGCAGAGTGACGGCTTTATCGCCGCCGAGATATTTATAGAGCGGCATACCGGACCAGTTAGCAGCGGCATGCGCCGCAGCCAGCGATACTCCCAGGATGGAGTTGGCCCCCAGCCTGGATTTGTCAGGCGTACCGTCCAGCTCGATCAGCAGGTTGTCCAATTTGTCCTGTTTGGAAGCGTCCTGCCCGGTGACCGCCTTGCGGATGGCGGTGTTCACGTTCTCTACGGCCTTGAGGACGCCCAGGCCGCCGTAACGCTTCTTATCCCCGTCGCGCAGCTCCAGCGCCTCGTATTTGCCGGTGCTGGCGCCTGAGGGAACGGAGGATCGCCCGGTTATTCCGTTCTCCAGCACGATCTCTACTGAGATGGTGGGATTTCCCCGTGAATCTATTACCTCGCTGCCTTTGACTTCTTTGATCGTACAGGTATTTTTAGCCATCACTACTTCCCCGGGGCCTGGTCTGCCCCTTTATCTTTGCTTGTGCGTGAGAATAATCAGCGCGTATCGAGATCATAAAATGCCGATCAGGGATGCCCGTTTTGAAGATGCGTCATTATATCATCAGGTTGAGAAGGCGGGCAATCCGGAAAAACGGTGAATTCTACCGGCGCCGGTTGAACCTGTTCATGGCTGCGGCGATGCCCTCCGTTAGTATGACGCAGGCTGCGTCGCAGGCCAGGTCCAGCGCCGGCTGCATCAGATCGTCCTCCTGGCGGCTGAAGTTGCCCAGCACATAGTCGACGATCTCGCTTTCGTAATCATCCCCTGCGCGTTCTAAAAAGGGCCTGGAGATGCCGATGCGCACCCGGTTGAAGTCCTGGCTGCCGACGGCATGGATAATCGACTTTATACCCCTGTGGCCACCGGAGCTGCCGCCCAGCCTTACACGAATGCGCCCGGTGGGCAAATCAAGGTCGTCGTGGATCACAATTAAATCCTGCGGGGTGCAGTTGAAACGTTTGAGCAGGCAGGCAGCTGCATTGCCGCTGAGGTTTACGAAAGTCGCCGGCCTGGCCAGCACGACCTCCTCCCCTTCTATCAAGCCCGTGCCTGTATGAGACTGGCATAGCTTATTTTTAAATTTAATGGAATGTCTCTCCGCCAGGCGCTCGATGCAGTGGAAACCGGCGTTGTGCCGGTTGAACTGGTACTGCCGGCCGGGATTGCCCAGGCCCATAATAATTTTCATAACAGGGTCGTCTGCTGAGTTTTATTGCCGCCAGCCGCGTGGCTGTCGAGCAGGGCCGACAATTCCACTTCGCTCAGTATCTTGATGCCCAGCGACTGGGCGCGGGCCAGCTTGGATCCCGGGTCGCTTCCCGCCACCAGGTAAGCGGTCCTCCTGGTCACGTCGGAAGCGGCCTTGCCGCCCAGCGACCTGATACGCGCTTCGACCTCCTGCCTGCCTGATATCTCCAGCCTGCCGGTGATGACGAACTCAACGCCCGACAGGGGGAGGTCTGCGCTGGAAGGCGCCGCTGATTGCATGGAAATACCGGCTTTGCGCAGCTTGTCGATGATGCGCACATTCTGCGGCTGTCGGAAGAAGGCCAGTATGCCGTCCGAAATCTTGGGACCGATGGACGGGATGCTCATCAGTTCCTCCGCCCCGGCCCCGGCCAGCGCGTCAACGCTGGTGTACCGCCTGGCCAGTATCGTGGCCGTCTCCTCTCCCACGTTGGGTATGCCCAGCGCGAAATATAGCTGCGCCAGCGGACGCTGTTTGCTGGCCTCAATGGAAGCCAGCACCCTGGCGGCGCTCTTCTCTCCCATGCGTTCCAGGTTCATCAGCTGTTCTTTGCTCAGGTAATACAGGTCGCCCGGGTCTTTGATCAGCCCCTGTTCAAAAAGCGTGTTGCACAGCTTTTCGCCCACGCCGTCGATATCCATGGCGCCCTTGCTGGTAAAATGTTTAATAGTCTCAAGCGCCTGGGCCGGGCAGGCCGTATTGGTGCAGCGGTGTATCGCCTCCCCCTCGGGCTTCAGCACCTCGGCGCCGCAAACCGGGCAGGCCGGCGGCATATGAAAGACTTTTTCCCCGCCCGTGCGGCGTGAGATTATCGGTTCCACGATCTCGGGTATCACCTCACCCGCCCTCTGCACCAGCACCCAGTCGCCGATGCGCAGGTCCTTGCGGTGGATATCTTCCTCGTTATGCAGCGTGGCCTGCTTGATGGTGACGCCGCCTATGCTGACCGGCTCCAGGACGGCATAGGGGTTGAGGCTGCCGGTCCTGCCCACATTGATCCCGATATCGATCAGCCGGGTAGTGCCCTGGACGGCCGGGTACTTGAATGCGATCGCCCAGCGGGGGTCGTGGCCGACGGAGCCCAACTCCTCCTGCAGCGCGATGGAGTTTACCTTGATCACCACGCCGTCCACATCGTAGGGCAGCTCCTCCCGCCGGCCTCCCCAGCCGCGGCAGTAGGCCTTGACCTCGTCCAGGTCTTTGCAGTGGGCTACGTTGCTATTGACCTTGAAGCCGAGTGACTTGAGGTACTGCATGGTATCCCAGTGTGTGCCCGGCACAACCTGGCCCTCGGCCCAGCCCAGCGAGTAGATAAAAATGTCCAGGGGGCGCCTTGCCGTAACGCGGGGGTCCAGCTGCCTGGCCGATCCGGCCGCTGCGTTGCGCGGATTGGCAAAGAGAGGCAGTTTCTCCGCCGACCTCTCCTGGTTGATTCTCTTCAGTCCCTCTTTGGGCAGGTAGGCTTCTCCCCTGACCTCGAAACGCTGCGGGGCCTGCTTGCCGACCGAGAGCGGGATGCTGCGGATGGTCCTCAGGTTTTGAGTGATGTTCTCGCCCTGGTAGCCGTTGCCGCGCGTTGCACCGACGGTGAAAACGCGGTCCTCGTAGGTCAGGGCCACAGCCAGCCCGTCGATCTTGAGCTCACAGACGAAATCGATATCCTGGCCGGGAACAAGCCCGGTCAGCCGCCTGTACCAGGCGTCCAGTTCCTCATCAGAGAAGGCGTTGGCCAGGCTGAGCAGCGGGCGTGGGTGCACCACTATGCCGAAGGCGGCCACCGGCTGCGCCCCGACGCGCTGTGTCGGAGAGTCTGGTGATACCAGGTCCGGGTGATCCTGCTCCAGCCGTTTCAGCTCAACCATCAGGGCATCGTATTCCGCGTCGCTTATCTCGGGATCGTCGAGGACATGGTAGCGGTGATTGTGGAAGTTGATCAGGTCGCGCAGCTCCGCGATCCTCTTTTTGGCAGCTTGGATATCTGACATGGCTTTTTGAGCTCTTTTAATGCCCTCAGCGAGATTATATCATTTAAGGAAGCCGTTCATACATACGGGGCTTTACCCGTTATTAGCTTTATGACATAATCATTCGTGATGTTAAAAAAGGAGCGGTGAAATGGCCAGGATTTTCGATTTGAGCGTACCCACCGAGGATAGTCCCAGCGAACCCCTGCCGGTCAAGGTTGAGCATAAGGGGCATGAGTTGAGCCTGGGCATTATCGAGATGTTCCTGGGTGGGAAAAAGGAGGACCTGGCGGATGGGTTGGGATGGGCAGACGACGGTGCAACGCTGGGCGCGCACGCAGGCACGCACGTCGATGCGCCCTGGCATTTCGCACCCCTGTCCGAGGGCAAGCCGGCCAGGACCATCGACCAGATGCCGCTCGACTGGTTTTTCCACGACGGCGTGGTGCTGGATATGAGACACAAGCCTCAGGGCTCCGGCGTCACCATCGACGATTTGAAGGCGGCCCTCGAGAAGATTAACTATGCGATCAAGCCGTGGGACATCGTCATGATTCAGACGGGCGCGGATAAACTGTGGGGCAAGCCGGAATACTTCTCGGCTGGATGCGGCATGACCGAGGAGTCCACGCTGTGGCTGATAGACCAGGGCAGCAGGGTGATGGGCATCGATGCCTGGGGCTGGGACCGGCCATTCGCGGCCATCAAAGAGGAGTTCGACAGGACCCACGATAAGAAGCTGATCTGGACCGCCCACAAGGCCGGCATAAAAAAGGAATACTGCCACATCGAGAAGCTGGCCAACCTGGATAAGTTGCCCGCGCCCACCGGGTTTAAAGTGGCCTGCTTCCCCGTCAGGTTGACCGGCGGCAGCGCCGGCTGGTCCCGCGTGGTGGCCATATTTGATAAATAATCCGGGGCAATCGGTGAGCAGTTGAGAAAGCGCAGGTCGGGACGCTGGCATACTATTTACTCTCTTATCAGCACGGTCATCGAAGAGATAGCTTTAGCCGCACTGCTTCTGTGGCTGCTGCCGGCCTTCGGTGTGCAGGTCCCTCTCTGGGCTGTGGCAGCAGTGCTGGCCTGCTTTACCGTGTATGCTTATATCATGTACCGCATCGGGCACCCCACGGTTTTATACGGGGGTGTGACCGGACCTGAATCCATGGTGGGCAGCACGGGCACGGTGGAAACTGTTGAGCAGACGGAAGTATATGTCAGGGTGCAGGGGGAGTTGTGGAAGGCATGCTGCCCGGGCGGCGGGCTGAAGGTGGGAGACGAGGTGACGGTCACGGCCATCGACGTCAATAACCTTTCGCTGACCGTCAGCAAAAATTCCGGTTAGCACCCCGGTTTGCGGAGTCGGATCACCTGTCGAAGAACGATTTGTCCAGGC
>Ga0265595_1001125_pt1 | contig 21597 bp, 25 predicted proteins | sample saktaG_15_FD_190148 | JGI IMG/M metagenome (GOLD analysis project Ga0265595, IMG submission 190148) | Saline water microbial communities from Sakinaw Lake, British Columbia, Canada - sak_2013_06_06_50m | ecosystem: Environmental > Aquatic > Non-marine Saline and Alkaline > Saline ...
TCCGGCTCCGGCAAATCGACCATGATGAACATGCTGGGCTGCCTGGACCGTCCCAACGCCGGAAAATACGAGCTGGACGGCATTGACGTAAGCCGCATGAGTGACGACGAGCTGGCCGCGGTGCGCAACCGCAAGATCGGCTTCGTGTTCCAGTCCTACAACCTGCTGCCCAGGCTTGACGCCGTGATGAACGTGGAGCTGCCGCTTATTTACAGCGGTGGGCACAACAGGCGCAAGCGGGCCATGGAGGCCATGGAGGCGGTGGGCATCGCCAAGCGCGCCCACCACAAGCCCAGTGAGATGTCGGGAGGGGAGCAGCAGAGGGTGGCCATAGCGCGCGCCCTGGTCAACAACCCACCCCTGATACTGGCGGACGAGCCTACGGGCAACCTGGATACACGCACCAGCCACGGCATCATGGAATTCATTAAGGATCTGAACAAGAAAGGCATCACCATCGTGATCGTAACACACGAGGAGGACATCGCCTCCTACACCAGCCGCACCATCTACCTGCGCGATGGCAGCATCGTCCAGGAGAAAGCCCGTTGAGCTTCCTGGAATACCTGCTTTCCTCCTGGCAGGCCCTGATCTCCAATAAGTTGCGCTCCTTCCTTACCATACTGGGCATCGTCATAGGTGTAGGCGCGGTGGTCTTCCTGATCTCGTTCGGGCGCGGCCAGCAAAGGCAGATGAACCTGATCTTCGAGAATATGGGCGCCAACGCCATCTACGTTTCCGGCTCCACGCGGCAGGCGATGGGCGGCTTGAGGCCCGAGGGCACGCTCACGCAGGAGGATGCCGAGGCGTTGACCAACAGCAGCAAGGCGCCTGCCGTGGCGGCCGTGGCCCCCCTGTATTCCAAGATGCTCAAGACCGTTTACGGCAACCAGATCAGGACCATCAACATCATGGGCTCGACGATTGACATACAGCGGATATTGAACTACAAGATCGCGCGGGGCAACTTTTTCAGCGACGACGACATACGACGCGGCAACGGCGTGGCCATACTGGGTGACCAGGCGGCCAAGGACCTGTTCGGCGCGGCCGATCCCATCGGTGACACCGTGCGCATCGGCGGGCGCAAGTTCGACGTGATCGGCACGTGCGAGTCGCGCGGCGGCTTCATGGGCACCAGCGCCGACAATTTCATCATGATTCCCCTCAGCGCCATGCAGTCACATTTTGGGGTGGAGACCGGCCCGCTGGGGCATCCCATCCAGACCATCGTGGTCGAGGCGGCCAGCACGGACGTTATCAACACAGCCAAGGACCAGATCTCCGAGATACTTCGCCAGCGCCACCATATCAGGGAGGGCGAGGAGAACGATTTCAATGTCATCGACATGCAGGAGATACTCAAGCGCATGAATCAGTCCATGGCCATCTTCCAGGTTTTCATGGCCAGCGTGGCCAGCATCTCGCTGCTTGTAGGAGGCATAGGCATCATGAATATCATGCTGGTCTCGGTCACGGAGCGCACACGGGAGATCGGCATACGCAAGGCCATCGGGGCCAGGCGCCGCGACATACTGGCGCAGTTCCTGGTGGAATCAGCCATGCTCAGCCTGTCCGGGGGCATCCTGGGCCTGGGGCTGGCCGGGGTTGGTTCGCTGGCCATTACAGGTCAGATGATGAACAACATGCCCGTCAGCGCGCCGATCTCAATGGACATTGTGCTCCTGGCGCTGGTGGTGGCCATTCTCACAGGTGTTGTATCAGGCACCTACCCCGCCTTCCGGGCGGCCCGCCTGGACCCCATCGAGTCGCTGCGACACGAATAGACTATTTGCCCTGCACCAGCGAGAGGAACTCCGCCCGCGTAACCGCCCTCTTTTCAAAGACGCCGCGCATGGCCGAGGTGATGACATTGCTGCCGGGCTTTTTAATGCCGCGCATCACCATACAGAGGTGCTCCGCATGAATGACCACACCCACACCGTCCGGTTTGAGCGACTCCATTATCACGTCGGCGATTTGCTTGGTCATACGTTCCTGCAATTGCAGGCGCCGGGAGTATATCTCCACCACCCGCGCCAGCTTGGAAACGCCCACCACCCAACCTCTCGCATCGGGTATGTAGCCGATATGAACCACGCCATAAAAGGGCAGGAAATGGTGCTCGCACATAGAGTAAAACGGGATATCCCGCACAATGACCATCTCGTGGTGCCCGGCTGAAAAGCCCGTAGCCAGCACCTGTCGCGCGTCCATATCGATGCCGGAGAAAAGCTCGGCGTACATCTCGGACAGCCGCTGGGGAGTATCCACCAGCCCCTCGCGCGAAGGGTCGTCCCCGATGGCCTCGATGAACTCCCTGGCCGTTTTTTTGATTCTGTCGGAATCTAACATTATGTAAATCGGCGAAGCCGTCAGCGTGCGCCGAACTTCTCCCTATCCAGAATCCTGGCGCTGCCTTTATCGACCGCGCAGTAAATCTCATTGCCCAGGTAAAGCGCCGGCTGCAGCAGGGACAGGTCCAGCGTGCCGTCGGCCTTGAATACCTCACCGTCGGCATGCACGGCCACTACCCGGCCGATGATCCAGGCATGGTCTCCGAATATCCTGCTGTCGTCGACCACGCACTCGTAGGTGGCATAGGCGTCCCTGAGCACCGGGACCTCCGACCTGACGGCGTGGTCCTCTTCCAGGTTGAACCGCGTGAACTTATCGCTGTCGCTGCCGCTGCTGCCTCCCACGGCGGCGATGGTTTCCGCCTTGTCGAACGGCATAAAATTGATGCCGAACTGCCCGGCGCTGCTTACCATATTATAGGTAAAGCGCCTGGGCGCGACGGCGATGCCGTAGAGAGGCGGTTTGAAGGAAACCGGGCAGTGCCAGGCCACGGCCATAGCATTTTTCCTCCCATCGTGTTTGACGGTCACAATGGCGGCTGTCCTGGGATAGTGGTGATAGAAAGCCCCTATATCCTCCCCAACAATCTTCAGCATGGCTTCAGCCCTCCTCTTAGAAAGCGGTGATCATTTCTTCAGGCCCAGGTGCTTCTCAATGGCGGCCAGGTCGGCCGGCAGCTCGGGGAAAGGCTCCACATAACGCACAGGTATATCCGGGTCCTTGAGCCCGTTGCCGGTCACGATGCAGACCACTTTTTTCCCCTTGTAGCTTCTACCCTGCCTGATCATCTTGAGCAGTCCGGCCAGCGGCGCAGCCGATGCCGGTTCGCCGAACACGCCCTCCCTGCCGGCCATCATCTTATAGGCTGCCAGTATCTCATCGTCGGTTACGCTGTCGATCAGCCCGCCCGATTCATCCCTGGCCGCCGTGGCCCCTTTCCAGCTTGCCGGGTTGCCGATGCGGATGGCCGTGGCAATGGTCTGAGGCGCTTCTACGATCATATTTTTTACAATGGGCGCCGCGCCCTCGGCCTGGAAACCCATCATGACGGGCGTGGTATCCGCCTTTCCCCTGTCCTTCCATTCCTTGAAGCCCTTCCAGTAGGCCGTGATGTTGCCTGCGTTGCCCACCGGTATGAAGAGGTAATCGGGCACGCCGCCCAGGTCTTCGATTATCTCGAACGAGGCAGTCTTCTGCCCCTCGATGCGGTAGGGATTGAGCGAGTTGACCAGGGTTATGGGGTATTTGTCGGCCAGGGTGCGGGTAACCTTGAGCGCCTGGTCGAAGTTGCCCTCGACGGCGATGATCTCGGCCCCGTAGGCGATGGCCTGCGCCATCTTGCCCATGGCTATCTTGCCCATGGGCACAAGAATAATGACCTTGAGGCCGAAGCGCGCCCCGTAGGCGGCGGCCGAGGCGCTGGTATTGCCGGTCGAGGCACAGATTGCCTGCCTGCTGCCGTCCTCCAGGGCCTTGGCCATGGCAAATACCATGCCGCGGTCCTTGAAAGAGCCGGTGGGGTTGCAGCCCTCGAGTTTAAAATACAGTTCACCTACTCCCAGCTCTTTGGCCAGGTTGACCGATTTGACCAGCGGGGTATCGCCCTCGCCCAGCGAGATCATGGGCGTTTTGCCGGTGATGGGCAGGAAGTCTTTGAAACGGCTCAGGACACCTCTGATCATAGTCAGATAGCCTCCACCCTGATGAAGTTGCTGATCTCCTTGACCACGGGCAGCCTGTCGATGATCTTAATGGCGTCCTGGACGGCGCTCTCGCGCGCCGGGTGCGTCATGATGACGATCTCCGCGGTATTGGTGGAGGCGTCAGATTCCTGTTGCCTGACCGAGGAGATGCTGATGGAGTGGTCTCCCATCACGCTGGCGATGCGCGCCAGCACACCGGCCTTGTCCTGCACCTTCATACGGAAGTAGTAGCGCGTCTGGATATCCGCCATAGGCTTGATGCCCGATTTTTTCTCCGGTATAAAGCGGGGTGCGTTGTCGCGCCCGGCGGTGATGTTCTGTGCGATATTGATGACGTCCGCCAGCACGGCGCTGGAAGTCGCGGAGGGCCCTGCGCCCTGGCCGTAGAAGAGCAGGTTCCCCACCAGGTCGCCTGATACGAAGATGGCGTTATAGACGCCGTCCACCTTGGCCAGCAGCGACTCGGCCGGAATCAGGACCGGCTGAACCCTGGCCTCCACCAGATCGCCGGACCGCTTGGCTATGGCCAGCAGCTTGATAGCGTAGCCGAACTCCTCTGCGTAGCTAAAGTCCTGCGGCTTGAGCCGTGATATACCCTCGTAGTAAATCTCGTCGAAGTTGACGTCCATGTCGAAGCCCAGCGAGGTCAATATAGCCAGCTTATAGGCAGCGTCCAGGCCGCCGATATCGTTGACCGGGTTGGCCTCAGCGTAGCCCAGTTTCTGTGCCTGTTTGAGCGCCAGGCTGAAGTCCAGCCTGTCATGCGCCATGCGGGTGAGGATATAGTTGGTGGTGCCGTTCACAATGGCGTAGATGGCCTGGATATCGTTGGCCACCAGGTCGCGCTGGAAAGGAGAGATGAGAGGGATGCCGCCGCCCACGCTGGCCTCGAAGCGCAGCCCGGCACGGTGCTGCTTGGCGATGGAGAGCAGCTCGGTGCCGTGCTTGGCCATGACCTCCTTATTGGCCGTGACCACGTGTTTGCCATTGGCGAGCGCTTCTTTTATATAGTCGAAGGCAGGGTACTCCCCGCCGATCAGTTCGATCACGATGTCGATATCGGCCCCGTATACCGCACGGCGGTAATCGTCCGTAAAGATGGCGGGGTCGAGCCCGGACGATCCGTGCCTGGATACGTCTTTTTCGACCACTGCCTTGAGGCAGAGTGGGCAGCCCGCCTGCCGCGCCAGTATCTGGCTTCTGGCGGCCAGCCCTTTGGCCACACCGGCGCCGATGGTGCCGATACCCAGGAGTCCTATATTAACGGGGCGTTTCTTATGCAAAACCCTATTTGCTCCTGTTTTTAATTACCTTATCAACCGCGAAGTCCTTCTGCTCCTGGCCCAGCAGGTTTTCGATCTTAGCCTGTTTGAGCAGTTCCTGCATCCAGGCGGAAAGGCATTGCTCCGTGAGGGACTGCCTGATGCTGTCAGCCAGCGGGCGCACCTGCCTGTCGAGCACCCGCACCAGCCAGTACCCGCCCATGGTCTTGCGGGTATCGTCACGCATCACGGGGCTGACCTGTTTGGCTTCCAGCGTGCTGAGGATACGCCCGAGCTGGGTGTCATCCATGCCCGGCACGATCCAGTCCAGGTCACCGCCCTTGTCCTTGCTGGTATGCTGGGAATACTGTTTAGCCAGGTCATCCCAGCTTTCGCCGTTGACCAGCCTTGGCCTTACCATTTCAGCATCGTCCCTGGAGGAGAAAAGTATACCCCTGGCGTGCACTCCGCTGGTAGCGTCCGTCTCCAGCACCTCCAGTACCCAGTAGCCGAAGGGTTTTTCAATGTTCTCGTCATAGATAGGGTCACTGACAGCATTCACATCCAGGGTAAAAAGCACATTTTTAAAGGCTGAGTCCTTGAGCGTGTCGAGCGCCGGGTCTTCGTATCCTTTGGGGATCCAACCCAGGTATCCCTTCTTTCCCTGAGTAACCGGCTCCAGCGAGAGCAGTCCGGCCATGGTGGTAAAATTATCGCCCAGCAGAAGCTTCTGCCTGCGGTCGTCCGCCATAGACCTGGTCTCGAGGAACATGGCCTGCGCCTCCACCTGGTCCACGTCTCCCGGCAGGTTGGGTATGCAGTGCCGCTCGGAGTATTTGCGTGCGATGATTATGGTTTTAGCCATATCGGCGCTGGCGTCATCCCTATCCAGCTTCATCTGCTCCAGCTCCTGGTTTATCTCATCGTCGCTGACCGTGATATTATCTGCTGCCGCTCCTTCGATAATCACCTGGCTCTGCGGTATGGCCTGCGGCACCACATCGGCGTAGAGCCTGGTCATTTCGCTGGATTGGCCTTTGGTATAGTAGTCCAGCATCCTGATGAAATAGTCCATGCTGTATGACTTGTCATTGACCTTGATCACGGTTTGCTGGTAGGGCATGACCTGCTCGCTGTAGTACCAGTAGCCTATAATGCCCAGCACCACGGCGATAATAACACCTGTAAAGATGCCGATGATTCTCGATAGCCGTTTTTCCTTTTCCCATTTGGATATCTGGTGTTTGGTGGGGGACCTGGTAATTTTTTCCTTGCGTTGTTTTCCAGCCAATTCAGAAACCTCTCGTCAATAAAATAAAATCCAGGAAACTCACATTGCCCGTTGAAGCCTGAATATGATAACATATTTCCGTTTCGCAGACACGGGGTGTAGCGCAGCCTGGTAGCGCACCTGAATGGGGTTCAGGTGGTCGTCGGTTCAAATCCGACCACCCCGACCAAAAGTTTGGTATAACCGGCCGGTCCCCGTAATCAGGCATAGCCTAAAATTCCCGGGGATTCGTGGCAGGGCACGGGTATGTTTTGGGGTGGGTACCGGGCGAGGCTCTCAATAGCATACTGCTTCTACGTTTTGCATATGCGGTTTGACATGTGCGAGGTGCGGCAGGTAAGATAGCCCGAGTCTGCCGTGCGGGGGATGTAAAATGACAGACCATGTTAGCGGGTTGAAAGCCGACACCCATCCTGACAATAAGATAAAGGTAGTCATTGGTGATACACAGCCGCTGTTCCGGCTGGGTATTATATCGATACTATCACATGAGGCAGACATCATAGTTGAAGGTGAAGCAGGCTCCAAAGACGACCTGATCGACAAAGTAACGCGTACAATTCCAGATGTGGTGCTTCTTGATATCAATTTGCCGACGGGCAACATCTATGCCCTGATAAGCAAAATCAAGCAGCTATTACCGACGGTTGCCGTTGTTGTTATAACGCCGAATATTGATGGCAAGGAGCTTTTTGAAGTAATAAAGGCAGGGGCGTCCGGCTATCTCAATCGCAACGTTGATTCAGACAAGTTCGTTGAGGTGATACGAAAAGCCGGATGCGGGGAATACCCCATAACTGATATGTTCGCCTCGCAGCCGGATATCGCCAGGAAGGTACTATACCAGTTCCAGCAGCTTGCACAGGGCAAGGAGATTGAATCGTTTATTTCACCGCTTACAAATAGAGAAGCAGAGATACTCAACTATATGGCCCATGGCAATTCCAATAAACAAATTGCAGTTCATCTCGATGTGAGCGAGCAGACTATCAAGAACCAGGTTACCTGTATCTTCCGCAAGTTAGACGCCAACGCCCGCACAGAGGCGGTATGGAAGGGGTTGGAGCGCGGGATTATCTCATTCAAGATGTACCAGGGCTTGCCGCTTTCCAGGAAGAAACCGGCGGATTCAACCGGTGGGTAAGAAGATATATTACCGGCCCTGCAAGGGGGATGGCCGCCGGTTCAAATCCGCTGAACCGCGGGGGCGTACCTTCAGGTGCGTTTTTCCGCGGCAAATAAAGTAGGGGCGTACCTTCAGGTGCGTCCGCGCATGTCGAAAAAAGCTATAATATCCTCCATGAATACAGGTATGGGTATGCGCTGATGTACCTGCTGGCGCATGCGGGCATCACGCTGGGGGCGGCGCGAGTGGTGGAGGAGGCGGTCAACAGGCCCTCAATCAGGCTGGACTACCGCTTTATACTTCTGGGGTCGCTGCTGCCCGATATCGTGGACAAGCCGCTGGGCAGGATCATCTTCGGCGAAGTCATCGCCAACGGCAGGATATTCCTGCACACCATGATCTTCCTTGTCATGACCGTGCTGCTGGGGTTGTTAATCTACCGCTGGAAGAAAGCGCTGTGGGGCTTCTGCATCGCCTTCGGCGTGCTCATGCATTTAATCTTGGACGCCATGTGGATGGATCCCGTGACCCTCTTCTGGCCCTTCATCAGTCCGGCCTTTAACAAGGGCCCGGGGGTACCGTTTCTCGAAATAGTGCGAAGTTGGTCCTATACCCTTCTGACAGAGCCCCGCGCCTACCTGCCCGAGCTGGCCGGCCTAGTGATATTAATTTATTTCGCCGTAAAAGTTATAAAGGAAAAGCGCGTGACGGCCTTCATCAGGACCGGCTACCTGTGATCACTTATTGCCTTAATCCGCTTCTATCAGCGGGTCACTCTTTCACGTCGATCCAAAGGTGAAGCTCCTGCGAGGGGGTTATCCCGTCCCCCTTGTAGAGCAGAAATTCCACCTTCTGGTTATCGCCTGTTTTAGACGGGCTGAAGCTGACCTCCTGCTCCCACTTCTGCTTATCAGCCAGCGTTATCGGCGATAATTCCTTTACTTTGACTCCATCGATCATGACTTCCACCCGGTAACTCATCTCCCCACTTTCGTTGTTCACCAGGCCCACAATCACGCCGGCCTGCTGTCCCGCCGCCAGCTCGCGCGGGTAATCGGCCGCCTTGCCACCCAATCCCAGTATGTAGAATTCCGTGAATTTCTCTCCTACTTTCGGTGTAGATATCACGTAGACGAGCGTGCCCACGGCCGCCAGTACGGCCAGCCCCAACCCGATGGTAAGGGCTTTATCCAGCCTGCCGGAACTCCTCCAGCCCGCGCTATCCAGGCTGAAAGCAATAGCGAAGCGCTCATCCGGCGGCAGCCGGTTACGCCTCATCCAGGCGATGAAAGACATGGCCAGGATGAACGCGATGACTGTGATCAACACCGGGTAAAGCCTGATGCCCCAGGGTGTATAGTTGAGAGCAAGTCCCAGCAGCGGCACCACGGCTATGCTCAGCCCGAAGCTGAGAGCCACGCGCTCGATGCCGTCAAGGTCGCTTTTTTTAGGAAAGAGCGCCGCTATGAGCGTATAGCCCGGGAAGAAGAGCAGGAAGGGCAGGCCGAATATAACGCGCAGCACGCTGTCGGGCAGCAGCAAAATGACCAGGGCCAGCAGTGCGGACAGGATGATTATGAGGAGAAGGTCGTATTTGAATCTCACTGTCACGCGGCTACCTCATATAATGGGCATATTTACAACTGCCGATGTCAGTCGTATACTTTATACCGAGATGCAGATTACAGGGTTGAGTTTCCACGATATGCCAGTATACTACAACCGGAGAATTTTAGGAATCGTGGAATCAAGCGGATAGACAGGATGTTCATAGTCTGGTCGTTGAAAGCTCAGGCGGTCATTTCGGAGTCATTCGACGTGGACAAGAGCCTTGGCATGGAGTGAATATTATTGACCTGATGTTTATAAATAAATAGTAAACCGGGGGGCATTAGATATGGCTAAGATAGAAGACAATATACGTAACAGGACTGCAAAAATCGGTGTAATCGGGCTGGGCTATGTGGGCATGCCGCTGGCTATGGCGTTTGCCGGGGCCGGCTTGCGTGTGCTTGGATTTGATATGCAGCAGGATAAGACGGAGGCGATCAACCGTGGCAAACCCCCTATTCCCGGCATCGATATGAAACGGCTGGATTCCCTGATGCATAGCGGCTTTTTTAAGGCCTCTTCGGACATGTCCAAGCTGTGTGAAGCGGATGTTGTCTGCATCTGCGTACCCACGCCGGTAACCAAAATGCGCGAGCCGGACCTCTCGCATATTATCCATGTATCACGTGAGATAGTGCTCAACCTGAGGTTGGGGGGGCAGCTCATTATTTTAGAGAGCGCCACCTATCCGGGCACCACCCGCGGGTTGATACTGCCCATACTGGAGGGGGAGGGGTTGGTATTGGACAAAGACTTCCACCTGGCCTTTTCCCCACGCAGGGTTGACCCGGGAAATGAAAAATACAATTTGAAGAATATACCCAAGCTGGTCGGGGGCATCAGCCCTGCCTCCACGGCGCTGGCAGTCCTGCTGTACGAACAGATAGCTGACCGGGTAGTGGCGGTCTCGTCCCCCGAGGTTGCCGAGATGAGCAAGATATTTGAGGACGTCTTCCGCAGTGTCAATATCGCCCTGGTTAATGAGATGGCGCTGCTGTGCGAGAAAATGGGTGTCAGCATCTGGGAAGTCATCGAGTCCGCCTCCACCAAGCCTTTCGGATACATGCCCTTCTATCCCGGGCCGGGCATCGGCGGCCATTGTCTGCCCACCGATCCCTACTACCTGTCCAACAAAGCCCGTGAGTTTGATTTCCATACACGGTTCATCGAGCTGGCCGCCGAGATAAACGAGGGTATGCCTTATCGCGTGGTTGAGATGATTACCCAGGCGCTCAACAAGCAAAGCAAGAGCCTCAAAGGGGCAAAAGTGCTGGTACTGGGGGTAGCCTATAAGAAAAATAGCTCGGACATCTGGGGTTCGCCTTCTCTGAAGATAATAGATTTGCTGTATGGCAAAGGCGCCGAGATGAGCTATAGCGACCCTTATATCCCAAATATAAACAGCGCTGCAGGCAACCTGAAATCAGTCGAACTAAACTCCAAAAACCTCTCAGCGGCGGACTGTATTGTCATAGCTACCGACCATGATTGTTTCGACCTGGAGCAGGTCGCCGGCTGGTCGAAGCTTATCTTCGATACCCGCGGCGTCACCCGGAAGCTGAAGGGCCATACTAATATTGTCAGGCTGGGTGAGAATGAAACCAACAAAAGCCGGCGGGCACAGTGAGGCGCCTGATATGCAAAGGAACATAGCGGTCATCGGGGGCGGGTACTGGGGCAAAAACCTTGTCCGAAACTTCGCCGAGCTGGGCGCACTGCATACCATTTGCGATATCGACCCGTCCGTAATTGAGCGTTACCGGGCGCAGTACCCGCAGGCCTTAATCTGCTCCGACTACCGCCAGGTGCTGCGTGATGACGCGGTTAAGGGCGTGGTGATCGCCGCGCCGGCGGTATTGCACCATCCCATGGCCAGGGCGGCCCTGGAGGCCGGCAAGGACGCCCTGGTGGAGAAGCCGCTGGCGTTAAAGATAGACCAGGGCTATGAGCTGGTCGAGCTGGCGGAGGAGCAAAACCGCATCCTCATGGTCGGCCACCTGCTGGAATACCACCCTGCCATCCTTAAGCTGAAGGAGATGGTGGATAAGGGCGAGCTGGGCAAGATAGATTACATCTATTCCAACCGCCTCAACCTGGGCAAGCTGCGCACAGAGGAGAACGTCCTATGGAGCTTTGCCCCGCACGATATCTCCGTGATGCTGCTGCTGTGCGGCGAGCAGCCCTGCGATGTGTCGGCGCACGGCGGCTATTACCTTCACCGCGACATAGCCGATGTCACCATGACCACCTTCAGTTTCAGGAGCGGCATCAGGGCGCACATCTTCGTGAGCTGGCTCAACCCCTACAAGGAGCAAAAGCTGGTGGTGGTGGGCGATAAAAAGATGGCCGTCTTCAACGATACCGAGCCCAAAGACAAGCTGCTGTTGTACGACCACGGGATAGAGTGGATAGACCGCAAGCCGGTGCCGCACCCCGGCCATGCCCATGCAGTAGAGATACCGGGCACGGAACCCCTTAAGCTGGAGTGCCAGGATTTTATAGAATGCATTAAAACGCGGCGCCGGCCCAGGGTGGACGGCCGCAAGGGGCTGCAGGTGCTGGAGGTGCTGACGCACTGCCAGCAGTCGCTGGAGGAGAATGGCCGGCTGCTGAAGTGCGACGCGGAGGAGAGCGGCCATTTCGTGCATGAGACGGCGCTGGTGGAGCAGCCCGTGCAGGTCGGGCGCGGCAGCAAGGTCTGGCACTTCTCACACGTAATGCCGGACGTAAAGATCGGCGAGGGCTGCAACATCGGGCAGAACGTTTACATAGCTAACGGCGTTATCATCGGCAACAATGTCAAGGTGCAGAATAATGTGTCGGTCTTCGAGGGGGTTACCCTGGAGGACGACGTCTTCTGCGGGCCGTCCTGCGTTTTCACCAACGTCATCAATCCCCGCAGCCATGTGTCCCGCAAGCACGAGTACAAGAAAACACATGTGGGCCGGGGGGCGACCATCGGCGCCAACGCCACCATCGTCTGCGGCACAAGCATCGGCCGCTACGCTTTCATCGGCGCGGGGGCGGTTGTGACCAGGGATGTGGCGGACTATGCCATGGTATACGGCAACCCGGCCCGGCGCAACGGCTGGGTGTGCAACTGCGGCGTGAAACTGAGTTTCAGCAAAGATGGCGAGGCCGTATGTACCGCCTGCGGCAAAAGCTACAAAAAGCAGGGAATTCAGGACGAGGAGAAAGTCAAAGAGGTAAACAAATGACCATACCCATGGCCGACCTCAAGGCGCAGTACCATTCCATCAGGGACGAGATAGATGCCGCCATGCGGCGGGTGATCGAGAACTCGCAGTTTATACTCAGCCCTGAGGTCGAAGACTTTGAGAAGGAGATGGCAGCCTATTGCGGGACCGCTTACGCGGTAGGCGTGGCCTCCGGCACCGGGGCGCTGCAGCTTGCCCTGCTGGCCTGCGGCATCGGTCCCGGGGACGAGGTCATCACCACGCCCTTCACCTTCATCGCCACCGCCGAGGCCATTACCCAGTGCGGCGCCGTGCCCGTCTTCGTGGATATCGACCCTGTAACATACAATATCGACCCCGGCCTGATCGAGGCCAAAATAACCCCGAAAACCAGGTGCATCCTGCCGGTTCACCTGTACGGGCGCCCGGCCGATATGGACCCCATCATGACAATAGCCAAAAATCACAACCTGAAAGTCATCGAGGACTGTGCCCAGGCGCTGGGCGCTTCCGTCATTGCTCCCAACGCCGTAGGGGCGTACCTGAAGCTGCGCCCGCAAGCGAAGCAATCCCGCGTCGGTTCCCTCGGCGATGCAGGCTGTCTCAGTTTCTTTCCCAGCAAGACGCTGGGCGCCTACGGCGACGGCGGCATGGTGGTCACCAACGACGCGTCGGTGGCGGAGAAGTTGAAAATGCTGCGCAACCACGGCGCCAGGCAGAAATACTATCACCAGGTGCCCGGCTTCAACAGCCGGCTGGACGGCCTGCAGGCCGCCATACTGCGTGTCAAGCTTAAATATTTGGATACGTGGATCGAGCAGCGCCGCAGGGTGGCGGATTCATATGCCGAACAACTGGGCAAAATCCCGCATATCGTCCTGCCCCGCCAGTCTGAGGGCAGCTATCACTGCTTCAACTATTACACCGTCAGGCTGGTGGACGGTGTAATCAACCGCGAAGCACTACAAAAGCACCTGGGCGCAAAGGGCATTTCCAGCATGATTTATTACCCCGTCTCGCTGCACCTGCAGGAAGTGTATGCCGGGCAGGGCGGTAAAGAGGGCGATTTCCCGCACAGCGAGAAGGCCCAGGACGAGGTGCTCTCGCTGCCCATTTACCCGGAGATGACCGGAGAGCAGGTGGCCGAGGTGTCGGCGGCTATTTGTAAATGATTTGTCTATTGTGCATAGATATTGGTCATTGCAAGGCAGATGCGTTAATCGGGACAGCCGCATATTACCGGGAACTGTTCACCGTGTGATAAGCGCTGTTAACCTTAGATCTGCTCCTCTTTGAGCTTCGTATGTTTGGCAATAAGGGTAAAATGCTTATCACGGTGCAGCAGCGGGCACCCGTGGCAGATGGCCAGGGCTGATATCAGAATATCAGCCAGAGGAACCACCACTCCGGCCTTTCTCAGCAGGAATCCGGTTTTATAGCTTTCTTCCCAGACCGTTGAGTCCAGTGGCAGCAGGGGAAGTGCTTTATAGTCATGGTACAGTTGGTTATATTCACGTTGTGACCTTGCTCCACGCAGCGTTTCCAGGATAATTATCCCGGTGGTAAGAATTTTGTCCTGCAGGATAAGTGTTTTTACCCTGTCCTCCACACTTTCATCCCCGCCGAAGTAGCGCACCCAGATAGTGGTATCGATTAAATACCTTTCAGAGCTCATCTTCCCTCATTTTCTCTATATCATCGGGGCCTAAATCCAGCACCTTGCTCCCGAAAAGCCCCGCCAGGTGCTCCCTTCGCTTCTTGCGGATCAGTTCTCTGAGCGAATAGTCGACCACGTCCTTCTTGGTCTTTGTTCCCGTCAATACCTTTGCTTCCTCAATAAGCTCATCATCTATTTCAATAGTTGACCTCATGATGCGCCTCCTTCAAGCACATAATATAACAACATAATGCACCCGTCAAACGCACATAATTAGTGGGCTTGCATCATCGGCGTGGGGGCGTACCTTCAGGTGCGCCCGCTTAGGCAGTTATGACAAAAACCTTATTAATCCTCCTGATCCTCCTGCTGGCCTTCATCATGGCCTTCATTCCCAATATCGTTTCTTTTAGCCTCGCATATTCAAGTCCGGGTGCGACATGTCACGCTTGTTCAAAATTGTATCCAGGCACTATTCTATTGCCATGATAGAGCTATTGAAATACGCGCTGGAGCAGGGACGCTACGATGCGGCCGCCGTCATGCTGGTCTATGCTCTGGTGAAGGTGAAGCAAGATGGCAAAAAGCAGGAAGAAGCCCGCAAGGCGCGGGTTTTACCTGCCCGCCCTGGATGATGTAGCCGCGCTGAAGCTGGAGGAGGCCAGGGGTATGAAGGGTCTCGACGAGGAGATAGCCCTGCTGCGGTTGAAGCTGCGCGAGTTGTTGCAGGAGCGGCCGGGCGAGGTCGACCTGCACCTGCGGGCGGCCACGGTCCTGGCCAACCTGGTCAAGGTGCGCTATGCCGTGACAAAGGACGAGAAGAAGGGGCTGAAGGAGGCCATCACCAGGGTACTTACCGAGCTGGCCATACCGCTGGGGGTCAAGGCATTCATCAAATGACATGGAATTACGCCCCTACCAGCTTGAGATTGCCCGTGCTGTATTGGACAGCATCGAGGGCCGCCGCGGCCTGACCTTCTCGGTGGAGATCGCCCGCCAGGGCGGCAAGAACGAGCTTTCCGCACATATCGAGTTGCTGTTGCTCACCATGTTCATGGTGCGCGGCGGCAGCGCCGTCAAGTGCTCCCCCACCTTCAAGCCGCAGACTGTCATTTCAATGCTTCGCCTCAAGCAGCGGCTGGACGATTTCGGTTTCGGCGGCGCCTGGGAGACGGAGATGGGCTATATCGTGCGGCTGGGCTCGGCCCGGCAGGTCTTCCTCTCGGCCGAGGAGACCTCCGCCGTGGTCGGCCACACGGCCGATATACTGCTGGAGATCGATGAGTCGCAGGATGTGAGCAAGGACAAATACACCAAGGAGTTCCGCCCGATGGCATCCTCGACCAACGCCACCACGGTGCATTACGGCACCACCTGGGATGACTCGACGCTATTGGAGCAAATCAAGCAGTCCAACCTGGAGGAGGAGAAGCGGGACGGCATCCGCCGGCACTTCCGCTACGACTGGCAGGAGGTGGCTAAATATAACCCCGACTACCTGGCTTTCGTGGAATCTGAGCGCGCCCGCCTGGGCGGGGAGCACCCTCTCTTCCTCAGCCAGTATGCGCTGCTGCCCATCCGCAGCACGGGCGGTTTTCTCTCCCGCGCGCAGATAGCCATGCTGCAGGGTACTCACAGCCGGCAGGCCGCCCGTGAATCGGAGGGCAAAATCTATGTGGCCGGCCTTGACCTGGCAGGCGAGGCTGAAATATCTGAAGAACCGGGTATGACCGTCCGCGGGCGGGATGCCGCGGTTTTGACTATCGCGGAGGTGAGCTTTCCGGCGGCTGACACGGAGGCAAAAGAACCCCGCATAGAGGTGGTGGAACATTACGCCTGTGTAGGCCGCCCGCATCCCGAGCTTTACCGCGAACTGCTGCACATCATCAGGGACACCTGGAAGTGCAGCCGCGTGGTAATTGACGCTACCGGCGTGGGCGAGGGCGTGGCCTCCTTCCTGCGCGCGGCGCTGGGCAATCGTGTCAAACCCTTCAAATTCACGCAGGCCTCCAAGTCGGCGCTGGGCTTCAACCTGCTGGCGGCTGTCAATTCGGGCAGCCTCAGCCTCTACCGCGCGGACGGCTCACCTGAGCACAGGGAGATGCTCCTCGAGCTGGAACGCGCCCGCAGCGTGAGCCGTCCCAACCGCACCATCAATTTTTACGTCGACCCGGCGGAAGGCCACGACGATTACTTAGTCAGTTTAGCGCTCTGTGTGGAGGCGGCCGGCAGGCTGGTTCCGCACAGGGCTAAGGGCACGGTCAGGGAATGAAACAACGCCGTCGTTGCGCGGAGCCCGCAGGCGACGCGGCAATCTCAGACTGCGCAGAGGTCGAGGGTGTGGCGGTAGATGGCCTTGCGGGTGTCGTAATCAAACTGGTAACCGGTGACGCGGTAGAGGGCTTCGGACTGGTTGCCGGGGGTATCGGTGACAGCGAGCACGTCCCACAGCTCCAGTCCGCAATGCGGGGGGATGGTGACCTGTGCCCGTGCGCCGTCCAGGCGTGCCCTGGCGAGCTGGGCGGTGGCCACGGCGGCGGCGATGGCGGCGGTGGGGATGGCGGGGTCGTGGTGGGCGTCCATGCGCTCGCCGACCAGGTCGACGTCGGCCTGTGTGATGGCGGACCCGCTGACCTGTGCGCCGGTGGGATCGGAGCCGACGACGAAGGTGCGGTTGACGTCCGGGGCCTCCACGGCATAGATGGCCGCGAGGATGGGGTGAAAACCGGAAATAGGATCGGCCATCAGAGCATCATGGAAGCTTCAACATCGGCGACCGGCTTCAGGGTGGAGATATTCTTCTCGAGGTGCGCCCGGTCTGCCGTCTTGCCGTCCGGGCCAGTGAGCTCCGCGTTAGGGTCCGCGGTCTTTTTCAGCAGGACGACTGCGGCCTTGCCGGCCTGGGTCATGGTGACAGCGCCGTCGGACACTACAACCTTGCCCTGGTCGGCCTCGGGGATATTTGCGTAAAATTCATTTACATTCATTAGCTCCACCTCTTTACGAAAAATACTATATCGGCAAGCGAATGATAGCCTGCGGCAGCGCTGACTTTAGTGTGTATGTCAAAAACACAATCCGCCGGTAATAGTTGCCAGGCCCAGGAACCGGGGGAGGATGCACCGGGAGAACCGGCTATGGAGAGGGCACCGGTATCGGTGATGGCGAAACAAGCGTCATAATAAGTATAGCCAGCTAAGAAAGCGTAACAGGTGGAGGTGACGGGGGAAGGCCCACAAGTCGTAAGCTGCCTGACCTGCAGCTCACAGGGAACGGTAGAGGTAAAGGTGATGGTTTTGGCGCCGAAGCTGCCGGTGGAATTGCTGCCCGGGTATATGTAGTGCGATACTACCGAGACAACGGGGGAATGGTTGCCGGGGCTCCAGAGATAGAAATAATAAGTATGTGAGGCGCCGTCTTTGACCAGGGCGAAGAGGGTGGCGAGGGTGGAGGCATTGAGAGGCTGAACGGCTACCTGTGCGCCGGTGGTGGAGCAGGTGGCATCGATAAGCATGTGATTGGCGTCCTGGGCATCGATGTAAACACGGCAGCGCAGGTCATGGGTGCCGTCGTCGGAATCGATGGTCATGATTAGAATCGAGATGAGATTCGAGATAGTGACGCGGGCATCGGTGGGGGTGGGGAAGGTAGCTGCTTTGGAGTAGTCGGCATTGCCCAGGCCGGAGGCCTCGGCGGTGGCGGTGATGGTTTTGGTGGCAGTCTCCAGGTCGAGGGTAGAAGCATCCATATTCTTACAGATAATTGACTCGATGATGGGCGGAGCTGCGACGTCGGTGTGAAGTTTATTCGCCATTATGATGCTCCCTGGCCTGAGTAGTCGAGCGCATAGGTGGCGTGGCCGGTGCCGTCTATGACCTGCAGGACCAGCCGGTCCCACTGGTTGGAATAGTGGAACTCGGCGACCTCCGCGGGTGAGAGGGTGGTTTCGGCGACGAGGGTGATATCGAGGCCGTTCTGCGCAGCATAGCCGAGTAGCTTATATTTCAGGGTCAAGGTGGCGTGAGTATTTTCCAGCAGGATGGTCTTGTCGCCCAGCTCCGAGACATTCCAGTCGAGGGCTGAGACGTAGGCGGCGGTGGCGGTACCGGTCTTAGAACCGTTATCAAGTTTCCACATCATTTATTGCTCCTTATCCTATTTTACTATGCCTTGCGGCACCGTTTCGGATAACGTACAGGTGCCGTTATCGCAGACAACGTACTTCACCGGGGAGCTCGCAGCGCCGGAGCTGAAGCCGTAGCGGTAGCTGACGATGCAGCCGCAGGCGGCGATGAAGGCGACGGTGAGCCAGATAAACAAGTCTTTCAATTTCTTTTCTCCTTACGGCGGGGCCCGGTATGGCGGCCTTCTCCCGGCCGACGGCCGCGTCTGATGGCCGGGTTATATTTGGCATCGTCCTCGGTGAGGCGGAGGTTATTGACGATGGGTAAATGCACAACTTTGCCCTCATGGATGCAGTTGCCCTGCAGGTCCCAGCGGGTATCGCAGGAGTAGCAGACGGAGCAAATACGCCTGGCGCCATCCTCGTAATGATCTCCCATGGTGGTGGTGCCGCCGCATACCGGGCAGCGGGTGAATGGGGTGGGGAGGGTGGGTGGGGGCTTCATGACAAACAACGGACAAGAAATCTTAGACATAGCTCCTCCTCATGGAAACTTCAAATAATAGGACGCGGCATCGGCGGCCTGGGGATAGACGATATAGCCGGTAAGGCCTACGAAATAGATAACATCGGGCACCAGGGCGAGGAGCTGGCGGAGGACAACGGCGGCGTTCTCTCCGGTGTGGACTTCGAAGCGGGGGTACGTGCCCGTGATATCGGAACTGCGGGATACGTAGGACAGGCTGCCGCCCACGGCCTGCACGACCTTTTCGATGATGGCGTACAGGGTGGTGACGTCGCTTGCCTCGTTCCAGAAGACCGGCCGGTTGAAAGAGTAACGCTGCAGCAATCCCCATGCATCGGTGCAGGCTATGACCAGGTGGGCGTTGCCGGGCGAGCGGGCGTAGGATATCCGCTCAACGTAGTATTTGCCGGCAACGGAATACAGGTCGGAGGTGGTGCGGTAGCCTATGGAGAGCGTGACCTGTGCGCCACGCTTGAGCTGCCCCACGGCCGACGCCGCACCGCCGCCGATGCTGTTATATGCGCATTGGGAATTGTCGAGGGTGACCTCTAAAGACGAGGGGGCAAGGTCCTTTACGGATTCCTTGACGGCGATGACATGCTTCGCGGTGACGGCGTAGTCCGTGCCGGCGCCGGCTCCGGCGGAGGGCGGGGCCCAGGACCCGGGAAGGGCTGAGCGCCATACCTGGTTGGGGGCTGAGGCATAAAGATAAGTACCATCGCAGGCCAGGGCAAGGCCGTAGGTCGCGGTGGTGTCGAGCGGCCAGGCACGGGACCAGTCGGAGTCTTTGAAGAGAGTGCCCGGGCGGAGGCGGTAAAACCACGGCTTGTTGTCCTTGGCGAAGCTGAACACAGCTCCCAGCGAAGAGTGATAAGTGACGTAAGGGTCATCCACGCCCAGGTTATCGGCGGCCTGCATCTGCATGACGGAGCTGACCTGCTCGTAGTAGGTGGGGACGTAGCGGCCTGCCCGGCCGGTCTGGAACTGGCGCATGCGCATAGCTGCGCTGAAGTCGACACGGGCCTTGTAGGAATTGATGAACTCCCAGCCGGACCATGTGCCCGCGGTGTATGATCCGCCATCGCCGTAGATGCCCCTGGCGAGGCGGATATACGAGCCGTCCAGCAGGAGGGCGAGGATATTCCAGTCGCCGTTGTAGTAGAGGGCGAGGGCTGATATGGCATGGTCGCCACTGATCTGGCCGAGGCCGGTTGACCAGGTGCCCGATACCCTTTTCTGGATATACAGCGAAGTCGGATCGTTGAAGTCGGAGGCGTGGACGACGGCACAATCGCCGTTGGGCTTGAAGGCGGCTGCGCATCCGCGTTCACAGGGGCGGGTATTGGACATTCGGGTCCATGACCCGAATGTAGCGCCGCTGTCGGTGCTTTTCTTGTAGTAAAGGTAAACGCCATCGTCGCAAAAGGCGATAACCTCCGTGCCCAGGGCGGCGAGGCCTACCGGCGAGCCGGTGCCGCCTCCCCATGAGGACCAGGTCGTCCAGGTGGAGGATCCGGAGGGCGAAGTGACACGCTGGTAATAAATAGTGGCGCCTGCCCGGACGCGGCAGACAGAGCCGTCGGCGGGGATGGCCAGGGCGTGCTTGCCCACGGCCGTGGCATCAGTGGACAGAGTGAGCCGCTCCCAGTTGTAATCGCTCCACTGCAGGGCCTCGGCGGCCACATTCGATGGGTGGCCGTAAGAGGCAACCTCCAGCTTAACCAGCGGTTTGCGAATGGCTGCCCGCTGGGCGGTGCTGAACGCGGCTGATAAAATCCTTATCCCTCACCCCCTGCCCCCTCTCCGTTGGAGAGGGGGTGTTTTTTTATTCCGAGAGGGACTGCGTCCCTCTGCGACTCCCTGCTATTAATGGCATGCTCCTTTTTTAACTGGCTCGGGCACTTACGCCTCTCTATTTCCCGATGGTTTTTCAGAGGACACCAGAATAAATACTACAGCAATTTGACGTAGTCCCAGCCGACCTGGGTGGGGGTGAAAGCGCCGCCGCCGTAGATCGACCAGTCCACGGTCTTGCCGCTGAGCTGGGCCAGGCCATCCTGGGCGTTGTAGAGCTCGTTGAAATAGGACACGAGGTTGCGCAGGTCCTCGAAGGTCTTGTCGGAGCAGGTGAGGTTGTTGGCCTTCTCGTAGTCCTTTTTCAGCTTGAGCATGTAGGCGTGGTAGTTGTTGGCCTCGGCGGGGGTGGGGGGCTTGGGAAGCTTCGTTTGATACTTGAAGGCCTCGCTGAAAAGCTCTACGGCCTTGTCGATGAGGCGTTTCGCTTCGCAAATGCGCTTCTCCCGGGGCACCTCCCTGAGGTCGAAGCGGGTGACCTGGGGATAGAAATAGAAGGCACGGCTGGTGGGGGTTACCTCGATGCCGTCCTTGCGGCAAGATTCCTCCGCGGACCCGACCGCGGCGTCCAGGTCAACGGGGTTATAGTTGTCAACCGGCGCAGCCGGTACGAAGGGCGCAACGGCCGGCTGCGGGGCTGCTGCGCTTTCAGCTTTTGGGAGTGCTTTCGCTTCGCTTATGGCGGCGATCCTGGGGGCGGCCTTGACCTTCTCCTTGTCGATCTGGCCCTGCACGATGGTGTAGATGATGCCGACCAGGACGACGGCGGCCGGGCCGATCACGTCAATGAGGAACTGGCCGATGGTCTGGGCTTTGGCCGGGTCGGTGATAAACAGGCCCAGGGAACCGGCGATGATGGTTAGAAGGGTGACGATGATTTTCTTGTAAC
>Ga0265595_1001126_pt1 | contig 21584 bp, 21 predicted proteins | sample saktaG_15_FD_190148 | JGI IMG/M metagenome (GOLD analysis project Ga0265595, IMG submission 190148) | Saline water microbial communities from Sakinaw Lake, British Columbia, Canada - sak_2013_06_06_50m | ecosystem: Environmental > Aquatic > Non-marine Saline and Alkaline > Saline ...
TAATTGTAGCTGTCGGTATGATTGCAAATCGATATAGATAAATTTATACAATAATTTATTTAAAGTATAAATCTATTTTTCTTAAATGTCCAAACAAGTGACAACTAATCTTTACGAATCAAATGGAGAAACTTTAACATGGGTTAAGGTAAATTTAACTCCTGAAGAATTTGCTCTTACTCAAGAAGACCAGATTGGGCTAAGAAGAACACATAATCTTGGTTATATCGGCCCTGCAAAAGTTATTAACTTCTATTGTAACAAATGTGAGAAATTTATTGCAGGTTCTCCAGAATTAAAAGTGCGACTTGATTTTGAAAAATTTGCTATGGGAGATTTAGTTGGAAGCTACTATTTTGTTCACGACCCAGAAGAACACGATTTACGAATTATTCTTTCTGGTCCAATTTTAAGAGGTGATGTTGAAGGAGGAATTATCAAACCAGAATATGTTGAAAGAGATAATTTAGGAAGAGTAGTTCCAATTACTAGAGAAAGAATCTCTGGAATTCTTGAGAATATTCTACAAACTGGAAAAAATGGTCCTGAAACTGTTCGTGAAGCTGAAATGCTCGCGGAAGTTGCTGATTTTGATTTTAGAGAAGAAATTCAGAAAGCAAGAGAATTATTAAAACAAAGAGGAAGATTAGACTATCAAAACCCAGAAAATTTAAGAGAAGTTTTTGAGAATATAATTCAATTTGGTGTTGGAGAGGGGGATAGTGAGGAGGGCACATATATGAGGGAAGTTGCATCTACTCTTAGGAGAATGTTGCCCTATCTAAGAATTCCCGAAGAACTTGTTCTGGATGCATCTAAGACATTAGAGTTAATGCATTCATGGTATTGTGAGAGATATTCTGGAATTGAACAAGAAATTCAAGAAAAAAGAGAAGAGATTGAAGAATTAGAAAGTGACAAAAAAGAAGTATCTCAAGCAGCTACTGGAGTCCACAATTTTTTATGCGGACTTCGAAGGAGACTTCATCCTTCTGCTTAGATATAGATAGTTTAATAAAATCTTACGACTTTTTCTTTAAAATGAAGAGGATAAAAAAAGAGAAGAAAGAAAAAATCATGGATTTAATTCAAAAGGCAGGAGATCCGAATAACTATGAAACTTCTTGGGACGAGGGAGGATTGATTCACAAAATTAAAAAGAAATCTAATATAGCTAGGGGAAAAAACTCAAGAGCAAAGGGGGCAAGGTTTGAACTAAAAGTTAGAAAAGATTTAGAGTCTAAAGGAAGAATAGTAGATAAGTGGACAAATAATGTTGATTTAATTGAAGGAAAAATTATTCCTGCAAAACGAAAATACAACCCTTTTTTTAAGGCACTTAGTATTGGAACAGGTTTTCCTGATTTTATTTCAATTCGACAAATTTCAGAGGAACTTTACAGTGTTATTGGTGTTGAAGTTAAAATTAATGGAACTCTTTCAAAAGAAGAAAAAGAAAAATGTCAGTGGTACTTAAAAGAAAAAATATTTTCAAAAATATTAATTGCTAAATCAATAAGGCAAGGAAAAAAAATAAATATTGAATATGACGATTTTTCAGAGAAGTATAGTCCAAAACAATAAAACTTAAAATTAACAATTTCCTAAGGAATTTATGAAAACAGTTATCTCTGTTTTGGTTGTAATCCTCCTTATCCAAGGAATTTACTCCGAATGTTCAGAAAACCAAGTAAACTTAAATACAGCTTCGGTTTCTGAATTAGATGGAATTATTTATGTTGGCGAAGTAACTGCCCAGAATATTATAGACACAAGACCATTTAATAGTATAGATGAATTAATTAATGTTAAGGGAATTGGAGATGTAAAACTTCAAGCAATAAAAAATGAAGGTCTTGCTTGTGTAGCAGACTCAACTTCCAGTTCTGAAGAAGACTCTGAAGAAGATTCCGCTAAACCTGAAGAAGAAACCCTTTCTAAAAGTTCAGATGAAAAATCTTCTTCAGAAACAACTTCCATAGTTGGAGATACAATTTCCTCTGAAGGTTCACTAATCAGTCTAAATCCGCAAGATATAAAAACAGATGAAAATAAAGAGAATAATAAACAAAATCTTGCAATTTATAGTTTAGCAATATTCTGTGTTTTGCTAGGAGTTTTGTTTTCATTAAAATTCAAAAAACGAAAAAATGAGTTTAACTGAAGAAAAAATAAGAATCCTCACCATATTTGAAATAATTGGAAGACCAAAGGAACACTTAAACGAAGTTCTTGAAGATTTAATAAAAAGGATTAATGAAGAAAAGGGAATAACCGTAATTGAGAAAAAACTAAACGAACCAAAAGAAATTGAAGGTAAAAATCTTTATTCTAATTTTGCAGAAGTTGAGATTGAATTAGACGAGGTTTTATTTTTATTGGTGTTATGTTTTAAATACATGCCTGCACATTTAGAGGTTATTTCTCCGGACAGAGTTGAACTTAAAAAAGAAGATTTAAGAGATTTAGTAAATGAATTAGTTCGAAGATTGCACGGATATGATGAGGTTGCACGAGTTTTACAATTTCAAAACAATGAACTTAAGCAAGAATTAGATAAACTAAAACCTTCAGAAGAAAATTCTTCAACTAAAAAAGTAAAGCCAGTTAAGAAACCTAAAAAGAAATAATTCAATTTTCAGAATCTTTTTGTCGTTTTAAAAAATCCTCAACTGCTTTAGACCTTTTTCTTTTTTCAGGTTCTTCAGCTCGTTTAAGAAGATTTAGTGGTTTTGGCTTTGATTTTAATTTTCTATATAAAAAGAAACTTCCTCCCAAAATAACAACTACAATTATAGTCCATCCTAACCATGAAAACGAACTTCCTTCTGTATCCTCGTCTTCAAAAATCAATTCCGAACTTCCCTCAGTAGAAACATAATCTGGAATAAATTTTATCTTAATCGGAAGATAACTGTTCAATGTTGAACCTGAATTTACCTTTGCTCGAAGTTCCCCCTCAAAAGTTCCTTGTTCCGATGAGTAAAAATAAATTTCTATCCTTAATTTTTCTCCTTGTTTTAATTCTTCAATTTCATAAACAGATAAATTTGCAATTCCGAATAAAGAACCTGAAAGAGAGAAACTTATATTCTGAAGTGTTGCGTTTTTTGTATTTTCTAAATAAATAGTTCCTGACTTTTGTTCATTTGTTGAAAGTGAAATATCTATTTGAGATGCACTAAACTCCATTCTTCGGGGGAGTTCTTCATTTATATTGTTTGTTGCGTAAATATAAATTGGAATACCATAGGAAAAATTTCCATAATATAATTTTAATTCTTTTATTGAGGGCTCTTTTAATTTTGAAGTAGAAAAATATATTTTTTTAGTCTCTCCCGATTTTAAAATTACTTGACTTAAATCTGAAGTTGGCTCTGTTGTTTTTGTATTAAATAACGAAGCAAAAAAGTCTGAACTAGTATCTCCAGATTTTGCTTGAATATTCAAAAGAACATTAATTGAATTATCTTTTAAATTTTGAACTTCCAAATAAAAATCATCTTTAACTAACTTAAATCCTGGAACAACTCTAAAAGGGGCAATGCCCGCACTAATTGTGAAATTAAATTCAATATCTTCATCAGAAGAATAGATGCCTTTCATATAATTAACTTCTTTTATTTGAACCGAATAATCCCCTGAATTTTGAGGAAGCAGAGCATAAATATAATAATCATCCTGAATTCTTGCAACATCATATTCAAGAGGAATTTCAACATGGCCCCTAAAAAAATTAACTTTATCTTTAGTAATTGGTTCTAAAAAGTTTCCTGAGACTTTTAATTGAAATGTTTCTCCAGAGTAAAAATCTGTTTTTCCAACAAGTTCAACTGCAGATGCAAATGAAATCATTAAAATCAATCCAAACACTAAAGCTAATTTTTTCATAATCAAATTACGGAAGAGGGGTTAATAAATGTTTTTTAGAAAACAACAAGAGTTTACTTTCCCATTTCTTTTAATTTCTTAAGAACATCGTCAATTTCCTTTACTGGTCTTGAAGCAGGAGCACTTTGTCTTCGGGGAATCTGTGAAGGGGGAATTATTGTTCTCTTTGGAAGAATTGTTCTAGGCATCATTCTTTGTCGGGGAGGGAATTTAGGATTGTTGTCTGGTTTAATCTTTGACATTATCCCTCCAAAAAAAGGTTGTATTTTTTTTCTAAATATAATTCCTAAAATCACTAATAAAATCAAGATTAATAAAATCCAAATCCACCAGTAAGAGCTTCCTTCTTCTTGTACACAACAAATTTCACTTGAAAAAGAACACGAGTCACTTGCAGTTTCTTCTCCTGTTGAACAGTCCCCATATCGACAGATCCCTCCATTTGCTTCACAATCTGATTGAGCAATTGTTTGTTCACACACTCCTGAAACACAGCAAGTTTGTCCTGATTCAACATCATCTGCCGAAGATGTTTGCCCTGAACATGTTTCAAAAGAATTACAAATATCTCCCCCTTTTTCTTCGCAAGTTTCATAGGCTATATTTTTACTGCAACAAATTTTTGGATAAAAACAATGAAAGTCTATTTCTGCCCCAGCGGCTTCTGAGCAAGCAGCATTTGACAAACAAAAATAACCTTCCTCTTCACAATCTCCCTGATCAGTATAAGGATTAGTCTGCTTTGGCCAAACAGAATTTAAAACAAACGCAGTGTTACGAATATTCCCTTTCCAACAACCCTCTTTATCTTGTATCTCCAGCAACCAATTTTTCGCAGATTCTTTTTCTAAACTATCATCGTAATATAAAGACATTAAAGCAAGAGCAGTATCATAAACTTTGTCTCCTGACTCATCCCAGTAATTTGATTTTTTAAGCGAAATTAAATCTGTTTTATAATCATAATTTTTTGTTAAGTCATACAAAAATGAATATGAAATATATTTTGTATTCTTGTCTGCAAAAGTCATCAGATAAGGTAAGAACGGTTCAACCTCTTCACCAACTGCAGATAACGCATAAGTTGCCCACAAACTTGATTCATAATCACACTCTCCCGATTTTGTAAAACAATAGAGCGAAATCTTTTCTTTTGTTGTTCCTTCTGCAGGTGCAGAGTTTGTTTGCTCTGAAACATGAATTGTTGAAGAATCTTTTAATTGATATAGTAAATTTGTTGAGAAATCCTCCTCACATGAAATTTCAAATTCTTTATCATAACATGACGAAGAAATCTTTAACCAATAACCATTTGAAGAAACACTGAAACAACTTCCTGCCCCTCCAGAAATTGTTTTATCTTCTTTTATTGTAATTGTTCTTCCAGAAATATCGCAACGAGTTTCTTCATTACTATCAATTTGTAAATACCAAATAAAATCTTTTGGAGTTTGATTTTTTGTTAAAAGCCAATCAACAGCATCGGAAGTTGAAGAACCTGTTTTAGAAAGAGCAACAATTGCTTGTGAAGTTGTTTTAATGTTGCAACTATCTTCTGGCCAACATTCATCACCTTGAGAAGTTACCTCTGAACGACATTTCCCAAGAGCAAGTAAAGAAAAAATTTGTTCTTCTAAACTTAAATCAGAACAATCATCAATTTTGTTCTCTAAACAATCATATGCTGCTTCAACCTTCGCAGACTCTTCATCTAAATTTGAAACATCAATCACAGATTCATTATCCGCTGCGGAGACTAGTAAAAAACTTCCAAGTAAAAGTAAAATCAATAAAATACCTCTTCTTTTCATAGATAAGTTAGATTATGGTTGTTTATAAAATTAATTATGCTTTGGAGCTTGGAGTTTTTCTTCTTTGTTTTTATCTTTCCCCCTCTTCACCTTTGGTTTGCCCACCCCCTTCTTTTGAGCTGGTTTATTCAAACCCTCTTTATTCTCCTCTGCCCAACTTTTTCTCATAACATAGTTTAATGGATTTTTCAGTTTACCACAAAAGTTATCTGGTTTGCAAACTCCAATCCCTTTGTAAAACTCTTGGCAATTCGGAGGCATCAGGGGCTTTCGTTTAAATGACCAATCTACTTGCGCATTAATATACCCGTTTTTTAATGGAACCTCATTTTTTGCATTCCACTCAGAAATTTTTTTCTCAATCTCACCTTTGTCTAAATTTAATCCCCTAAAAAAATTCAACAAAACAAACAATCCCCTTTTTCTTCCGTCCTTCATTCCATTTAAAATCTCCTTAACACAAGGAGGAAATAATTTTTCAGAAAGATTTTTAATTTGAATCGGCTTGAAAGAGTTTGGAGAATATTCCTTTTTCTCCTCGACAATTTCATTTTCTTTAGACCAATCTAGTGCCTGAACTAATAGTTCTGTCGCCTCGCCTTCTTCTGAATTTGGAGTAAATGAAACTAATTTTTCAGGGGTTAGCTTTAATGGATGAGCATCAGAAAGTTCAAAGTTATCTATCTCTCCTGGATTCAACACCACACTTGAAAGCGAAGTTTTTTCATGCAAAGAATAAGGCATTCGAAACAAATGTCTCGGTGCAACAAGAACTAGGTCTGGAATTACTTCTTCTGAAGCTGCTTCATCTTTTACATATTCATTAGACACTGAAAGTCGTGTTATCTCTTTTACTAGATTATCATGAATTTTATCATTAATATATTTTAAAATTATTCTCGGCCATTCTGGAAATTTATCCGAAGTCTTAATTCCATTAATCTCTTTTGGAAACGACTTCCATGGAAGAATCAAATGAAATCCCTTACTCCCTGAAAACTTCAACCCCACATTCAAAACCCCATGAAATTTCAAAATTTTCAAAATCTCCTTAACCATAATTTTACTATAATCAATATATTTAGAATCAATATCTAACAAAAAATCCCACCCAATTCGAAGTTCATTGTAATCTTTTTCAGACATTTCAGTTGAAATTTCCAAAGGGTCTTGCCAAAGTTCTTCTGAACAATGAAACGAAGTCGCACCTTTTTTAACTAACTCAAAGACTTCAGAATAAAATTGCAAAGCATCTGGTCGTTTTCCAAAACCTTCAAAATAACGAGGAACAACTTCCCGATTCTTTGCAAACTCAAAAACCGCCTTTTGAATTTCCGGCCTAGAGTAATAAAGTGATTTTAAATCATTAATTCTTTTTTCTTTTATAGAGATTTCTTTTTCTTGACTTTTGGGTAATTCCATTGTCTTCAAAAACCTCTCTTCTTTATAAGTATTATTGAGCTATTATTCTCAAAAAACAACAACAATCCTTAAAAACCCCGACATATTTTATTAAATATGCAAGTTAAAATAGAAACTCCTAAAATTCTAACAAGCGCAGTAGAGATTATGTCTGAGTTAGTTACAGAAGTTAAACTTAAATTTAATGATTCTGGTTTAAGTGTTACTGCAATGGACCCTGCAAATGTGGCAATGATTCGGATCAGAATTCCAAAGTCTGCATTTTCACAATTTGAAGTTGGAGAAGAAAGTTTAGGTGTGAATTTAGACGATTTAAAAAAAATACTCAAGCGAGCAAGCAATGCCTCTTCGTTAGTTTTAAAAAAAGTAGAAAACACATTAGATTTAGAAATCAACGATAAAGTTAACCGAAAATTCTCTTTAGCTTTAATTGAATTAGATTCAGAAGATAAGAATATTCCGAATTTAGAATATGCAGCAGAAATCGAGCTGAACTCAACAGACTTTGTAGATTCAATTGAAGACTGCGCAGTTGTCGACGATGCCTGTTCTTTTATTGTTGAAGAGGGAAAATTTATCCTTGAGTCTAAAAACCTAAACTCTTCAAGAGCAGAATTTTCAGGAGATGAAGCAACGATTAAAGCTGAGAATTGTAAATCTCGATATAGTTTAGAATACTTAAAGAAATTTATCAAAGCAACAAAACTTTGCAAAAAAACAAAAATAAAATTCGCAACAAATCATCCTCTTCGATTGGACTTTCAAGGAGACAACTTTGAAATTAATTTTATTCTTGCTCCAAGAGTTGAAACCGAAGACTGAGATAAGATTGCGAAGCGGAAGATGAAAATACAAGAGTTTGCTTAGACTATTTGCATTATCCAAAATTTTAAAAATATTAATTCTATTAAACTTTTATGAGGAAAAGAATAAACATTTCACGAAGAGGGTTTTTATTTTACGGACTTTTCTCTCTTTTATTGGGAGGAATAGGGGGCATTTTTTTAGAAAAAGGAAACTCTGAAGAAAATTTAAAAAACTCCCTTGAAAACTCAATTCTTTCTGTAACCCCAAATAACGCAGAACTAAATCTTGGAAGTCAAACATTCTCATTATACCGATTTCCCGAACACACCGACGACTACCCTCAAACTTATATGGGAGAAGAAGCCTATAGAAAGTTTATGATTCAAGAGGCAATTTCAAAATCTCAAGGATTTGAATTTTTAGAAGAACATGGAAATCAAGAGATTAGCGCCTGGGGAGAAAACGTTCCTCCCGAAGAAAGACACTACCAAGCTCCTTAATTATTTTCTCAGTTTTTCTTTTACTTCTTTAATTTGAAAACAATACAGGAAATACAAAAACATTACAAAACTAAAAAATAAAAACAATGCTTTTAGAGGAAGAAAAATTAAAAATATTCCAGATAAAACTTTTGCAAAAAAGTAACTAGCTTCAATTGTGGTATTATACGGGCCGTAGTATCTTAGTTCCTCTTTTTTATTTTTTAAGATATCAAAAAAATATGCTTCAGTGGTAGGTTCAATCATTGCCAACCCAAAACTTCCCAAAGTCATTAGAGCCATAATTCCAAAAAGATTATCCACAAAAAAAGCAACAAGCGAAACACTTGCAAGAATTAAAAATCCTAATTTAAACATTTTTTTAAATCCAACTTTCCCAGCAATAGACGCCATTTTAAATTCTGTTAAAATTAAAGGAAGAGTATTAAAAAATAAAAAATAACCAATATAAGAATTTTTTCCAGATTCAAGTTTAATTAATAATGGCATATACAAAAAAATTAAAATTAACCAAAAGTTGACCCCTCCCCCAAGGATATATGCATCCACTCTCGCTTTATTTTTGAAATATCCCCAAAAGTTTTTACTTAATTTGTTATCTATCTTTTTCTTTACATTTGCATCTTGAATATGAAACACTTTGAATATTCCATAAGCAATAAATAGAAATACTGAAGCAAGAACAAATATAATTGGAATTCCATATTCTTCTGATAAAAGTCCTGCAATTAACGGACCAATAACCCAAGACAAATTAAAAAAACTCCATACCACCCCTTCGTTCCGTGCAAGGTTTTTCCTTGAAGATTTATCTTTAATAATAATCCCAAAAACCATCACTTTCAAACTAATTAAAATATTTATAATTCCTGCAACTAAAATAAAAAAATAAACATTTTTGTTTAATGCAAGTAAAAGATAACTAATTCCCATTAAAACTAAAGCAGTAGAAAAAAGTTTTGACTTGTTGTATTTTTCAATTGTAGGGATTAATAGAAAATATGAGCAAAACGCAATTATTGTAAAAAACGCAGAAAGAAAACTAACATAGACCACATTATGTAATAACTCTTCCATATACACTGCCCAAATTGTATCTACAAACGCAAGTCCAATATAAGATAACAAAGATACTACTGCAAGTTTTGCAACACCAGTCAAAGAAAAAATTCCCCCCCTTCTTCTAATCAGCAAAGCCATAGCTTTATTATCTGTGTCAAGTTTAAAAATCTTTATAGCTAATTTTTTATATCCTGTAAAACAAATTCTGGCTTTGCAAAGATTTCTCTTTCTAAAACAATTTTATAAATTCCAATTAGCTTACTTCCCGAAAAAACACAAACATTTTCTGAATGTTGAAATTTCTTTAAATTTTCTTCTTTTAAGAAGTCTGAAATAAAAATAGGTTTTCCAGTAAATAATCGCTTAATCTCTGATTTTTTCACTTCCACTTTTTTCATGATCTTCTGAAGTGCTTCTTCTGCAGGAATTATCATTTTTTTTAATGGTTCTTCATTGCCTTCTTCAAAATCATCAACCGCCTTTTCAAACTCATATAAACTCACAAACTCCAAATCTTTCTCTGAGAAAATTCCAGCTGAAACTCTTCTTAGTTCTAACATATGCGCGCCAATTCCAAGTTCATTACCTAAATCATCGCAAAGTTTCCGAATATAAGTTCCCCCCTCAACCTTCGCCCTAAACAAAAAATCATTTCCCTCTTTTTCTAAAATTTCAAACTCATAAACCTCCCGAGTTCTCTCTTCTCGTTTAACTCGCGATTTCACAGGGGGAGTTTGTCTAATCTTCCCAAGAAATTTTTCTTTAATCACTTTTTCAATTTTCTCAATTGAGACTTCTTCGTGCATTCTCATAATCCCAACATATTCTTTATCATGTCCAATAAAAAAACCAGTTAACTTACATCCCCGATTAAGTGCAATAGGTAAAACCCCTGTGACTTTTGGGTCGAGAGTTCCAAAATGCGACGTCTTTCTTAATTTTAATTTCTTCCTCACAAAATCCGAAACATTAAAACTTGTTGGCCCTGATGACTTATCTATGTTCAAGATTCCAAACTCAAGAAGTTCATCAATTGATTTTCCCATAAATTTAATTAGAATGTTTAGTTAAAAATGTTGGGTTTATGCTTTTTAATTAATTTAGATTAAACGAGTTAACTACCCGTCTTTTCCAACTTTTCTTCAACTTTTTGATTTTCAGTTAGATATTTATTAACTTTCATTAGGCAATCTCTCTGATTTCTCCATGTTAATTTTTTAACTGCCTGCGCATAAGTTGCCCAACCATATGCAGAATGTTCTCGTTTGTCTAATCTTACTTTTCCTTGTTCAACCTTTACAACAAATAGTTTAAAACTTTGCCCTTTAAATCCCCGTCTGTCTTTAAATTCTTTTTCATAATAATACTTTCCGCAAATATCAAACTCTTCGATTTCAATTGGTTTTAATCCAGTCTCTTCTTTGAGTTCTCTTTTCACAGTTCTTGGTTTTGTAAAATCTAAAAACTTTACCCCCCCCTTTGGAAACTCCCAACCAACCCAATGAAGTTTCCTTCGTAAAATTAAATATCTAATTCCTTTTTCTGTTTGTGCATAAGTTAAAATAAAAACAGCGTCCCGATATTTTTTCATTTGTTTCTCCAGAAATCTAATGCAACTTTTAGTTCAGGGCATTCCGCCATTGTTTTTTTTCTTAAATAAAAATCAACCGCCTCTCTCATTGCCTTTGCTCCTGCAATTGTTCCGTTTGGATGACCGTGAATTCCTCCTCCTGCTTGTATAACTAAATCTTTTCCTAAATTTTTTATTAAAAACGGAACATGACCGGGATGTAATCCTCCTGAAGAAACTCCTAAAACTGGTTTTATATTCCTCCAGTTTTGTTTTAATCTATCGTGCGTTTCGCTAACATCGTGCTTTTCTATATCTTGTTTTATTTCTCGAATATGCCGAATGTTTCCTTCAAGTTTTCCAATACCCGTTCCAATATGAATTTGGTCAACTCCGATTAAACGCGCAAAGTCCGCAAGAACAATCATATCAATTCCTTGATCTTCACTTCTATCAAATGCTGCGTGCATTGCTCTATGTGCATGAATAGCCATTTTAAAATTTGCTTCTCTTAATGTTTGCAATGCTGCCCATCCCGACGTGATAATATCAATCATAACATATTTCCCCCCCATTTTTTGAACTAATTCTGCCCGCCGTATCATCTCATTTGTTTCTGCGGTAATATTTACTAAATAACCTTTCTTCTCTCCTGTTTCTTCTTCTGCTTCATCTCCTTTTTCCAAAGTCTTAGCCAACCTCTCCTCAAAAGTATTAAACTTCTGCGAAGAAAGATTCTCATCATCTTTAACAATATCACAACCTCCCATCCAGGATTCAAATGCCGACTGTGCATGGTGCTTTACATTCAACCCCAGTTTTGGTTTTATAATTGTTCCAATCAATGGACGTGATTTAACCCTCATCATTTTCCGAATTCCCTTAATTCCATATTTCGGACCTTTAAACTTTCTTAAGATACTTTTTGGAAATGCAACATCTTCCAAACGAATTGCTTCAACTGCTTTCATTCCAAAAATATTTCCTGCAATACTCGAAAGAATGTTTGGAACATTATCATATTCAAAAAGCTCTTGAGGATATGCAATTTTAACATAATTCTTATCAATAGAAAAAACTCTTGCCTTTAACTTGTTCGCATAATCCATTTTTTTTACTTCAGTCCATGTTCCGACGCTGCTCTCTAACGCAACAGTGTTTGAAGTTGATTTTATATTGCTTCCTTTTGCAGGTTTTATTTTAAATAGACAAACCAAATCCTTTCCCCTTGGTTTATAGTTCAGATTAATAAACTCTAAATTTTTCACCATCTTTTATAATTAATTCAATTCTTCTTGATTTATAAAATTTCACTTTCCGCAAAAAGTCTTTTCCCCAAGAGCAGAATGATATTTTTGACACTCTTCACAATTTCCATTTCTTGGGCACGACTTCTCTGGGCACAGACATTTGGGGTTTTTTGAATCAGTCATCTGTAACATCCCCTAATGTTCCCTCTCTTTTTTCCTTATTTGTTCTTCTAACAACTTTTTCTTTTGGAAATTCTTCATAAAATTCATCACTTCTCTCATCATCCATTCTTCCAGGTAAACTATGACTTATACAACGAGGACCACTAGGATATTTATTTATCAACTCATAAATCCATTTAGGAACCATATACCATAATTATTCTTTAACTTTAAATAAATTTATATTCTTTCAACAACACTTCCATCTGAAGTATCATTAACTTTAAATTCCCATTTTTGAATTTTGTTCCTCAATTCATCTGCCAAACTCCAATTTTTATTTTTTCTTGCTTCTTCTCGGTCTTTAACTAATTTCATAACTTCAGAAGGAATTTTCTCTTTTGCTTCTTTCTCTAAAAGTTTCAAACCAAAAACTTCATCCATCTTCGAAACTGTTTTTAGCTTTCCCCCTGTCTTCCCATCTCTAACCAAACCCCACAAAACCTGCAACGCTTTTGGAGTGTTCAAATCATCATTAATTGCATTCTCAAATTCCTTCAAATATTTTTTATTTATTTTTTTGTCGTCTTTAATTTCTGAGATTATCTTTTTCAAACGCTCATAAGCTGTTTGCGCCGCCCCCAATGTTTTAAAATCAAACGCTGTTCTTTTTCTATAATGCGCAGTAAGTAAAAAATATCTAAATCCTAAAGCAGTGTAACCTTTTTCTTCTAAATCCTTCAATCGAATAATTTTTCCAGAGGATTTTGACATCTTGCCCTCTTTCAGATTAAGATGATTATTATGAAGCCAAAACCTAACCCACGGATGTACACCAAATGCAGTTTCAGATTGAGCAATTTCATTTATATGGTGAGGGTTCATATTATCAATTCCTCCTGTATGAATATCAAACTGTTTTCCTAAATATTTTGAGCTCATAGCAGAACATTCGATATGCCATCCTGGAAATCCAACCCCCCAAGGAGAGTTCCATTCTTGCTGGCGTTTTTCTCCCCCCCTAGAAAATTTCCACAACGCAAAATCAGTTTTATTTTTCTTTTCTCCAACACCAATTCTCTTTCCTGCCTTTAAACCCTCTACATTTAATCTTGCTAAATTACCATACTCTTTTAATTTAGAAGTGTCAAAATAAATTCCATCTGAAGTTTTATATGTAAATCCTTTCTCCTCAAGCGTCTTGACTAATTCAATTTGCTCCTTAATATGTTTTGTTGCCCAGGTCCATTTAGTTGGTTGTATAAAATTAATTTTTTTCAAATCTTCTTGAAAAGCATCAAAATAATGTTTTGTAATTTCTTGTGCACTTTTTCCCTCTTTTTTAGCAGCCTTCTCAACTTTGTCCTCTCCCTCATCCGCATCCGAAGTTAAATGCCCCACATCAGTCACATTAATTATATGTTTTACTTTAAACCCATTATAAACTAGAGTCCTATAAAGTATATCTTCAAATAAATATCTTCTAAGATTTCCAATGTGTTGATACCAATAAACAGTCGGCCCACATCCATAAAAACCAACTTCGCCTTTTTTCAGGGGGTTGAAAACATCTTTTTTCCGAGTCAAAGTATTGTAAAGTTTCAAAACCATAATTTAATCAAGAAAAGCGATTTTTTAAAATGTTTGATTAATCTAAAATGATTCTAAGGTTTTTAATTCCAGGATAAGTTTTTAACATTTGGGTTATGATTTCTCTTGCTCTTATGTCTTTCGGAGTTTCTTCAACTTCCCTCCCCTTTACAACCCCAACAGAATAATAACTGTCTCCAATTCTTGTTACATTTGGATAATCTACTCCTTCTTCAAATCCTTGGGGGTTTAATCTTCTTGCCCAACAAGTTACATCTAACATATTTTATCTAATCCCCCGTCTTTTTTAAGAATTTATATTATCTAAAATAACTTTTCAAATTTACTTAGCTTCAATAATCATATCAAAGAAATCACTTGCATAAGGAGCACCCTCTGCTTCAACATTAACCCTAAACCTAATTGTACATAAAGGAGCACCAACAGGAATTTCAAATAAAACTTTTCCAGATGTGAAATCTCCGACAGGCACAATAATATTACTTTCAGCTCGTCCTGTCTTTATCCACCGCTCTGCTTCAGTTGCAGAAACTCCACACTTCCTTTGAATATCTGGATCTGAAACAGTTACAACATAAGAAAAAACTTTATTTCCCTCTGTTCCTCTTAAAAGATTTTTAATTCCTAATCCCACTCCGTCAACATTTCCTTGTCTAATTTTCACTTCTCTATTTGTAGGATAAATTACAAGTTTGCTCTCTTCTGAGAATAATTTTTCAACTTCTGCTCTCAACTGTGCTGTTGTTAAATCAACAATCTCTGTTCCAGAAAAAAATATTTGCTTTACTAAAACTAATCCAAGAATTAACACAGTCATTAAAAGTACAATTGTAACAATTGTCCCCACAGACATTTCCATTGCTGCTTTTTTTTCAAAAGTTAATTTTCTCATTTAAAGCCCTAAATTAGATTTTATCGAGTAAATGTAGAATATTGTTATTGCAACTAAAACAACGACGCTGATTATTGCTCCAATTAAACTTAATGTTTTTCCTTTTTTTCCAAGTTCAGATTTATCTTTTTTTCCATAGGTGATTCCAATTATCCCAAGAACCAATCCTGCCAACGGAGAAATAACTCCCAGTACAATACTAATTATTCCTAAAATGTAACTTGTAAGCCCTGCAACCTCTTTTTCCATATTCTTATTACTTAATCTTATTTTATAAATGTTTTCAAATGGGACCCCCGGGAGTCGAACCCGGCACACCATGATCTTCAGTCATGTGCTCTCCCGCTGAGCTAGGATCCCTTCCTAACTCTAAATTAAAGAATTAATTGTTTTTTAAAGTTGTTGATTACATTCCAATTCCACTGAGTCTGCTTCTAAATCTTCCTACTTCCGGAGGTTGGGATGTTTCTTCAACAATGCGTGCAGAGTAAACTTCTTCCCTTTCAGAATACCCCCCAACATAAAAATACAAACAAAATTCTGTTTCTCCAAATCGTGTGCCAATTCTAAAAAAATTATCTCCAATCACTTCTCGAGTTATATTTGAAGGAGTGATTTCTGATGAAATGTATAACCTCCCCTTTCTGTCTTCTGTTTCTTCTTTCAACTTCTGTAATGCCATAGCATAGCTCATCACTCTTAATTGATCTTCATCAGTAGCAGGATAAACATCACTAACATCGAGGCTTTCATTTCTTTTTTCATTAAAAGAATGTAATCTAGGCAGAACCAGCCCACCCCTCAACAAGAAATCTAACTCTATTTGAATCTTTTCATCTGTTAAATCTCCCTCTAAACAAAAGTCTTCTCCTAACAATTTTTTCAAGTCTGTTAAATACCACATCACCATAAAATTAATTATTTCTTTGGTTTTTAATAATTTATATTCAAAAAAGATAACCCTTGTTCAAGTTTAACTAAAAAAATTTGTAAGTCGAGAATAGGCCAGATTCTGTATTTCCTCGTATTCGAACGGAAATTGTTGACATTCGACTATGCGTCAATTACGACTTGCACCAGTTGAGATGTTCGTTTCATCAAATCTTGCTTTTCGCAGTTCCACGCAGGTTTCATAACTCCAAGCAAACTGTGGCGTTTCTTTAACAGAGCTTTGCCTCACGACAACTATGTTTCCATAGCAACTAATAAGGTGTCCAGACCTTCCTCAGAACTTAGAAATCATATTAAGATTTCTCCACAATTTAATGTCAAAGTCCCGAAGTCAACTACTCGACTTACAAAAATAAAGAGAATTAGGAGTTTTTAAAATTATCTTTTTAACAATTTCCTGCATAAAATTCCTTTAAACAATTATAATAATCCTTAAAATCAGAACTTGCTTTACACTTCTCAAATTCATCCGAACCCACTAAAAGATTATTCATATTTCTCTCTAAAAACTTTTGCGAAACACTCACTTCAAGGTTTCCATCACAATCTTTTGCACATGAAGAATCAATTTGCCAACCTGAAACACTTCCAATTTTTACTTCACATTGTAACAAACAATCCATCCAATCACACGCACCCCTATTTAATTCTTGAATCTTCAGCTCTTTTGAAATAATAAATCCCCCCAAAATCAAAATTACTAAAACCAAACTTCCAAAAATTATTTTGCTTTTATTTTTTATCAACGTCTTTTTTATTTTTTTCATAATTCTACTTAATCTATTAAATTTATAAACTTTCTTAATTCTCCTTTTTTATGAAAGAGGAAGATTATTCTGCTCCAGTTGACCAAATCTTTTCTGATTTAACTTCTTCAGAAAAAGGCCTTTCAGATTTCGAATCTCAAAAAAGAATTAAAACCTTTGGATTAAATGAAATCGCAGAACAAAAAAGGATTCCTGGAATTTTTAAATTTTTAAAACAATTTAATAGTCCCCTAATTTACATTTTGTTTTTAGCAATGATTATCTCATTTATTTTTAATCACCTTGTTGACGCTTATGTAATTTTGTTTATTGTTTTGATTAATGCAACAATTGGATTTTTTCAAGAGAGAAAAGCAGAGAGAGCAATTAGTTCTCTAAAAAAGATGATAGTAAGTTATGCAAAAGTCTTAAGGGATGGAGAGTTAAAAAAAATTCCAACGGAATTTTTAGTTCCTGGAGATATAATTTTATTAGAAGAAGGGGATAAGGTCCCTGCAGATGCGAGGATTATTGAATCTAAAAATTTACGAACTCAAGAAGCCTCTTTAACTGGAGAGTCATTTCCCGTCGATAAGAAAGCAAAAACTCTCCCTTGTTCTACAAATCTTTCAGATAGAATTAATATGGTCTTTATGGGAACAATTGTGGTGTCAGGAGAAGCAAGAGCAATTGTTACTTCAACTGGAAAAGATACCTCTATCGGGCAAATAGCAAACTCTATCAGAGAAGTGGTCCAACCAAAGATTCATTTTCAAAATAAAATCACTGAACTAACTTTGCAAATGTTCTTGTTTGCAATCACTGGAGCCGGACTCACCTTTTTAATTGGATTTTTTCTAAACAAATTAGAGTTTTTTGAAATTTTTCTATTTACTATTGCATCTTTGGTTTCGGGAATTCCAGAAGGGCTTCCCGCAGTAATTGTAATTGTCCTAGCTGTTGGAGCAAATAAAATGGCAAAAAGAAACGCAGTTATCCGACACCTTCCTTCTGTTGAAACAGTTGGAGTGGTTACAGTTATTGCTACCGACAAAACAGGAACTCTTACAGAAAACTCTATGCTTGCTGAAAAAGTTTTAACAGTCTCGGATACTTATACTATCACCGGAAAGAGTTGGACTCCAATTGGATGGTTCTTGAAAAGAAACAAAAAAATAAATCCTCTTTCTGAGCCAGACTTAAAAAAGCTTTTAACAATTTCTGCATTATGTAACAAAGGAAGTCTTTTGCGAACTGAAAAAGATTATGAAATCATCGGAGATCCAACAGAGGTTTCACTTCTTGTGTTAGCAAAAAAAGCAGGATTAGACAAAAAATCATTGTCTAATATTAAAATCCTCGACGACCTTTCATTTAATTCAGAATTAAAACTCAGAGCAACTTTAGTTCAAGAAAAAAATCAAAAACAAATATTTTCCGTTGGGGCATTTGAAGAAATTCTACATAAATCTAATTATATACTCCAAGAAGGCAGAGAACATCTAATAAGATCTCCAGTTGAAAAAAATAAAATTTTAGAAAAGGCAAAAAATTTAGCAAAGCAAGGTTATAGGGTTTTAGCAGTAGCATACAAAAATTCTCCTTCAAAAATCGAAGAGATTAATTCTGAAATGTTAAATAAAATGGTTTTTGTTGGATTTGTTGGAATGAAAGACCCTCCAAGAAAAGAAGTAAAAGAGTCAATTCAAAAAGCAAAAAAAGCAGGAATTAGAATAATTATGAAGACAGGAGACCACAAAGAAACAGCAATTGCAATTGCAAAAGAAATTGGTTTAATGGAAGATGACGAAGAGGTTTTAACAGAACAAGAATTGCTAACCCTTTCAAAAGAGGAATTTTCCGAAGCTGTGAAAAGAGTTAATATTTTTGCGAGAGTAACCCCCAAAACTAAATTAAGAATAGTAGAAATATTACAAGAGCAAGGAGAAATAGTTGCAATGACTGGGGACGGAGTAAATGACGCTCCTGCTTTAAAGAGGTCAGACATTGGAATTTCAATGGGGGTTGTTGGAACAGATGTTGCAAGAGAATCTTCAGAAATGGTTCTCGCCGACGATAATTTCGCATCTATTGTGAATGCTGTTGAAGAAGGAAGAATCATTTTCCAAAATATTCGTCAAACAAGTTTTTTTCTGATTACTACAAATGTTGCAGAAGACTTAACAATTATTTCTACACTTCTTTTGAAACTCCCCCTTCCTCTAATTCCAATTCAACTTTTATTTTTAAATCTCGTAACGGACACGATTAATGATATTCCCCTTGCATTTGAACCAGGACACCACGACTTGCTTAGTGTTCCTCCCAAAAACCGAAAAGAAAAAATAATCAACTTCGAACTTCTTCCATTTTTAATTATTGTTTCAGGTTTGATGGTTCTCGGAACAGTTTTAATGTTTAATCATTTCCTTCCTCAAGGAATTGAAAAAGCACGAACTGTAGCATTTGTTTCTATGTCGCTGTTCCAAATTTTTAATGTTTTTAATATGCGTTCTTTAAAAAAATCTTTATTTAAAATAGGAATTCTTTCAAATAAACTAAGTGTAATTTCTGTTTGTGTTTCAATTGCCTTAACTCTCGGAGTAATTTATCTTTCTCCCCTTGCAAATATTTTTGGATTTGTTCCACTAGGACTTCAAACAATAATTTTAATTTTTGTAATTACTTCTTTAGTTTTTATATTCGGAGAATTGTACAAATTTTTAAAATATTAAATGAGTAGTAGAAAACAATGGTTGAAATTCCAAAAGAGGCTTTTAGTAGTTGTCTGCTGAAATTCTCGCCGAAGCTCGAATCTTACACAGCAACTCTATCGACGTCATCTTCTATAACGGCCTTCGTTGTCTCGTTTTACGGATGGTTTCGTACTTAGATGCATTCAGTACTTCTCCACACAGTGCGTAGCTACGCAGCTCCCTCATAAGGACTGCTCACAAGAGGCACCCGAGTTAGGTTCCTCTCGTACTACTAACTCGTTCCACTCAGACAACAACACATCTAGTAGATATCATACAAACTGTCTCGCGACGTTCTTAACCCAGCTAACGATCCCTTTTAATGCGTGAACTCCGACACCCTTGGGTGCTGCTGCACACCCAGGTTAGGGAGAGCCGACAGCGAAGTACCAAACCGCTCCGTCAATGCGAACTATCGGGAGCGACCAGTCTATTATCCTTGGGGTAACTTTTCTATCAGACACGAGTCCTATTAAATGACTACGTGGGTTCACTAGGCCCAGCTTTCGCTTCTGCATTCCTTACTTTTAAGAATACAGTTAGACAGGCTTTTGCCCTCGCACTCAACTCCAGATTTCCAAGCTGGATGAGCCTGTCTTTGGGTCCTATCGATATCTTTTCGACAGGGTGCCGCCCCAGCCAAACTACCCGCCTGCTGCTGTCCCATAAATGGTAAGTAACTTTAAACAAAATGGGTAGTATTACAAGTTCGCTCCATTGCCACCGAAATGACAATCTCGACGCTCCTACCTATTCTATGCATTCCATTTAAAATCCCAACAACAAGTTGTAGTAAAGTTCCACAAGGTCTCCGCTTCCCACTAGATGTCTCCGGCTTGTGCACCGGAAAAATATTTTCAGAAGGTCCTGATTAGGGACAGTGACAACCTCGTTAAACCATTCATGCAAGTCGCCATTCAGACGACAAGGTATTACGTTACCTTAAGAGGGTCATAGTTACCCCCGCTGTTTGATGGACCTTAGCTCCCTTGAAAAGGAGTTTTAGACACCACCACTGAGCAGGTCTCACCACGTATACACATCCTTTCGGATTCGCACGTGGCTACGTTTTTGGTAAACAGTCGGGCCATCCTTGTTACTGTGATCTATTAATGCACACACATTTCTGAAGCGCACAAAAATAGACACCCCTTCAGCCGAAGCTACAGGGCTAACTTGCCGAATTCCCTTAATCGGTTTTACCTTTCATGTCTTGGCCTTTTAAGCCTGAGCACCAGTGTCGGTTGTGCGGTACAGTAAACTAAATCAAGAGTATAATTTTTTCACTGGCTCTTGGAATCGGCAATTTTGTCCGGTAGATTATTTTGTATCTAAGCATTACGCTAAACAATTTTCTTCACCGAAACACTCTTTCGAGTGCTTACCTATCCGAAAGCAGATTATACTATATAAGATTCAGTCTGTGCAGGAATATTAACCTGCCTTCCATCGTCGGACTCCGTTAGGATACAACTTAGGGACTGACTAACCCTTGGATAAAATATATTGCCAAGGAAACCTTGCTCTTTCGACATTTTCCATTCTTAGGAAAATCACATCCTACTATCACCAGGATTCTCATTACTTTTCGCTCCAACCTTTCTCTCGAAAAATCTTCTGCGCAAAAAGTACGCCTGCTTACCAGAACACTCAACTGAGTGCCTCCAAAGTATCGGTATTATGCTTAGCCCCGTCCATTTTCATGGCCTTGAACCTCGATAGGTGAGCTGTTACGCTTTCTTTAAATGATAGCTGCTTCTGAGCTTACATCCCTAGTGTCTCAGGTTCATGACACATTTTGATACACTTAGCATAAATTTTGGGACCTTAACTTTGGTCTCCCTTGTTCGGGTCTCGAAGGAGTATCTTACATACCCTTCCTGTTTCCTGTTCAATGCAGTTAATAGTTTCTGAGTTGGAAAAATTTCCGTAAGCAATCGCTCCTGCAAAATTTATCCGTACTTTACACCACTAACAAACAGAACAAGACTATACGAAGGCATATTTCAGCAGGAACCAGCCATCGCCGAATTAGATAGGCTTTTCACCCCTATTCACAGATCACCCGAGTGCATGTCCACAACAACGGTTCAGCCCTCCATCCTCCTTTCGGAAGACTTCAGCTTGTCCATGAATAGATCATCCGGCTTCAG
>Ga0265595_1001129_pt1 | contig 21574 bp, 22 predicted proteins | sample saktaG_15_FD_190148 | JGI IMG/M metagenome (GOLD analysis project Ga0265595, IMG submission 190148) | Saline water microbial communities from Sakinaw Lake, British Columbia, Canada - sak_2013_06_06_50m | ecosystem: Environmental > Aquatic > Non-marine Saline and Alkaline > Saline ...
ACCACCGCTTCACCTGACAGAAACGCAGATGGGATTTGGAACTTTCAGATTGGAGAGCCTTTACAAGTCAATCTGGTAGTTTATAGTTTATCAGTATTTGCGTTTCTGCAGGTGAGCTTATCCGTTAGGCAATAATAATGACCATGGCTTTCACACAGACAAAGCGGATTTATTTGGCATCCAGCTTTCTTCTCATGGGTTCGGTTGTTTACATCCTTTTTCGACCTACATCTTTACTGATGTTTAACTGGGCTGATGCTCTTGGTTTGATGGTGCCAATCCATACTTTGCGTATGTATTGTCTAAGCGGCACCAATTTTTTGCCTTCTTGGTTTATTTATAGTTTTCCATTCCCTCTTTGGGTTGTTGCCTATTTGCTTTTCGTAAAGGCCGTCTGGTGGCGGTCTGCGTCCTCGTGGCGTTATCTCTGGTTCTGGTGCGTACCTTTGATTTCAGTCATTGCGGAAATTTGTCAATACTTCGGATTAATTCCCGGCACATTTGACCCAGTTGATCTTTTAATTATTATTCTGTGTGTTGCTTTTCCATTGAGTATGCACACTTTGTACGCAACTAATCTGATAAGGAGAGTAAAATGAAAAATGACAGTAAAAGACACTTGTTATCACTTTTTGTGTTGGTTTTATTTGGTCTGTTAGCGGTAGGAAGTATTGATACGGAAGAAGACACAAAGAAGGTTCAGTCACAAGCACCAAGCTACAGGCTTTCGGCAAATCAGTTGTATAGTGAATACGAAGCTAATGAAGTGGCTGCTGATAGCAAATACAAAGGACGGGTTGTGGTTGTATCTGGAACAATACAGGACATAGGAAAAGACATCATGGATGACGCATATATAGTTATCGGTGGCGAAGGATTTCTTGATGGTGTCCAATGCATGTTTACAAAAGGTCAACAATCTTCAGTCGCGCGTTTGTCAAAAGGGCAGCATGTTACAGTCAAGGGCGAAGTTTCGGGCAAGATGTTTGGCAATGTGTTGGTTAATAAATGCACATTTGGCGAATTTTGATTTTCGGTGCTCGCAATACGTTTTTTAAAATATTGAAATACAGTGCACCGTATGTTCTGGCGGCTTATTTTAGCGTTAGCTATTAATAGCAATCAGTTCTTTTACTTTAGCATTCACAAAAGTGAGAATTGTAAATCATGTAAGATCAAATGCTCAATGTGTCAACGAACCTTGAATGTCCCTAATAATCTTTGTTTTTTGTCTTTTTTACAGATTGGGAATTTAATTCCCAGTTTGTAAAGTTGGATTTTGAAAAAGTCTAATTATCTCTCAAACGGAGATTTATACTCCTTCATTTATATTGTGAATTCAAAGGAATCGGGAAGCAGTTCAGAGATGTTTTTAATAACATACTCATCTTCACTTCTAGCAATAATGATCTTGAGATCGCGAGTAAATTCCGAAATAACCTGCCTGCAGATGCCGCATGGGAAAGGAAAATTACTACCCTCCGCATAGATTGAGAGAGCTTCAAACTTGTTATCTCCATTTTTAATTGCTTCAAATAATGCGACTCTTTCTGCGCACATTCCAGCAGGAAATGACGCATTTTCAATATTTGTTCCGGTGTAAATTTTTCCATCCTTTGTTAGCAGAGCAGCTCCTACTTTATATTTAGAATAGGGAGAATAGGAGCGCGCAGATGCTTTTTTGGCTGCTTTTATAAGTTCTTTAATGTCCATAATAACTCATTTCAAATTTATTTCAAGAGTTAAAAAAACGAGAGCACCTTTTCCATGCAAGTTTTTTATCTTATGTGAATGTTTATGATTTCTGAGAATGATATAATATCTTACGTCGAACTAGTAGTGATATTTCTTCCCCTTGAGAATTGTAAACGCTCGGTAAAGCTGCTCTAGTAAAATAATCCTCACCATTTGATGAGTGAATGTGAGTTGCGAAAGTGAGAAAAGTTCATCTGCTCTTTGTTTTACCTCTTCAGAAAATCCATAAGGACCACCAATCAAAAAATAAAGGGGTTTATTGTGAGTAACAAGTATTTTATTAAGATGCTGGGCAAAACCTTTTGATGTAAATTCTTTCCCACTCTCATCGAGGGCAATTACATAACACTGATCGGGGAGTTTGTCCAGCACAGCTTTTCCCTCTAATTCCTTGATCTTATCAACAGATTGGTTCTTTGTGTGTTTGGGTGTCGTAACAGTTTCAATCTTAAGAGAACAAAAACCGGAGAGTCGTTTCAGGAATTCACTTTCGGCAAGAGGGATGTACTCATCCTTATTTTTGCCGATTGCAAGGATCGTGATATTCATCGCTTACACAGTTCGAATATCTTTATAATGTTTTTGAATATAGGTTACTTTTTGATGGAATTCCTTAATATTCGTGGCTCCGGCATAAGAGAATGCAGAGCGAAGTCCATCCTCAATATTGCGGATAACGTACTTTGCAGGACCTTTATAATCGATTGTGGAGCTGATTCCTTCGACATTTCTCTTTTCATCATTTCTAAGCTGTTTGGATTCAAGACTCGCAGAGCCACGATACCTTTTATAGAGATTATAATTCGGGAAATTGCCTTCTTTATGGATCGTGCCCGGCGTCTCTTTACAACCTGCAAACAACGCACCAATCATCACTGAATCCGCACCAACAGCTAATGCCTTTGCAACATCTCCGGAATTCTTTATTCCACCGTCTGCAATAACTGGCACATTATATTCTTTTGCTACACTGCATGCATCTTCGATAGCAGTTACCTGAGGCACGCCGAATCCTGTATTGATACACGTGGTACACATTGAGCCGGGTCCGATGCCAACTTTTATTGCATCTGCACCGTTTTCGCACAGAAATTTTGCAGCTTCCATAGTGGCGATATTCCCTGCAATTACATCCACATTGAATTTTTTGCACATATTGATCGTGTCTGCCATTAGTTTATGATGACCATGAGCAATATCAATGCAGATGATCTGCGCTCCTGCATCGATCAGAGCTTTCAGGCGATTCTTGTTTTCTCCTGATACACCGATAGATGCTGCCCTGATTGGATTTTCTGCAAGACGAAGCCGCTCGATAATGCTTGCTTCTTCATCAATGGAGCAGAATCTGTGAACGATGCCAAGCGCTTCAAATCCACTGAGCACATTTGCCATATCATACTCGGTGATGGTGTCCATATTTGCCGAGAGAATGGGCAGTTGGATTTTGAAATTTTTAGTAATCCTTGTGGAAAGATCAGCATCTTGCCGGGACAATACTTCCGAGTAATTAGGAATGAGCAGAATATCATCGTAAGTTATTCCAATTCGTGCCATTGTAACTCCTTTTATGTACAGATAATTCCCAATGCAACAGAGTGCAGTTTTGTCCATGCATCATCAGCACGCGAGGTGATGAGGATTGGAACCTTTGCGCCCATGATCACATGAGCAACACGCAGATGTGCGTAATAGGTCATTGCTTTTCCAAAAATATTTCCTGCTTCGATATAGGGCATGATGAGAATATCCGCATTGCCTGCCACAGGAGATTCTATCTTTTTTATTTTGGCAGCATGTTCGGAAACCGCGACATCCAGTGCAAGAGGACCTTCAACCACGCAGCCCGTGATCTGACCTTCTTTGTACATTTTTGTGATCTCAGCAGCTTCCAGTGTGGGAGGCATCTTAGGATTTACCACTTCTAATGCACAGAGGAGTGCAACGTTCGGGCATGGATTTTCCAGCTTGTGAGCAACATAAACTGCATTGTTTATAAGTGAAATTTTCTCCTTCACACTAGGATAGAGCACAATGCCGCCATCAGTCATAAGTGTAAGCCGTTCTTTCGTTTCTATCACAAGCACATCGCTGAGGATATTGCCGGTCTGAAGCCCTTTTTCTTTATTGAGAACACCTTTCATGAGCTGTCCTGTTGTAGTTGCGCCCTTCAATATCAGATCCGCTCTATTGTTCAAGACTGCATCGACTGCGAGATCAATACATTTCTCCGGATCACTTTCATCAATGATCTCAAAGGCATCGACAAAACTTTCTTCAGACATGGAAATATAATCAATTATTTGTTTTTTATCACCAATGAGAAGAAACTCTCCAATCTGTTCCATCGTTGCCAGTGTGGCACAATAGACTGCTGGCATTGTGTGAGCAGCGGGAATTACTACTCTTTTCGGAGGGTGTTTCTTCACTTTATCAAGTAGTTCATCAAAATTTTTTATCATACATTCTCCTAAACTATTTTAGCTGTCCCGCAATAAATTTCATCGATTTTGTGAACCATTTATCAATTTCTTTTTCATTTTTTTCTGTGATAGGGAAAGGAATCACATGATCATAGGGATAGGGAAAATCAAAGGATTTCACTTTGATAGGGATTTTGTTGTCATGACCGTGAAGGGACAGTTCGACTTCGATCGAGGGCACAACTTCATCCTTTTGAAGCGCAAGCGCAGAGACCCTTTTTGAAATTTCCTTCAACCGATTCTCCCGAAAGGTTATCATCTTATTATAATCAAGCATGCTCTTAAAATATCGTCCTACGTGATGAAGATCACTGAAATAATGTGCCAGCCGTTTGTCACGCTTTAGCTCGACTTCAAGATGCTCGATGAAGAAGGAATAGATCGCCACATTTGCTTCACTGTCCAGAATATATTTAGAAGCAGGTGACATTCGGTTGAGGAGCGGTCCGCCGCAGAACATGCACAGTTTTGAATTATCAAAATAATTGTTTTCGTTCGCCATGATTATTAATTCTGCCAGAAATGAACCAATCGAATATGCGATGAAATCTATATGGGCATCTTTGCGAATGTGCGGATGTTCGTCATTGCGGATTTGATGTATCAGTTGGAGAATGTCATAATAGGTTTGCAGTCCCGACCAGAAAAACCGCTGTGGAAGAAATTGCAGACGTGTGCTGATAGCAGCATTAGCAAAAGAGGAGTTGGTCACTTTTGGATAGAATTTCTTTCGCTCCTTGCAGACCATGCTCATGAATTTCGGATCAGCCCATTTTTCCGGAGCTCTGTTCATGTGAAATGCTGTTGGAAACAGTATTACCGTTTTACCGGTGTATTCAACGAGCTTATGCGACCAGGGCAGGTATTTCTCCCAGCTCTTTTCATTCAGACCATGCAGGAGAATGATAACATCTTTGGATTTCTTGAGTGTAAAAGGTTTGAATATAGGGTAAGTGAAAAAAATGTTTTCTTCGATGTGTGAATCGTCAATACGGAGAAGTTCATCAAGATGGGGAGCTGAAATTGTATAATCCAATGAATAGGAATCTTCAAAACTTTCGTTATGGATTTGGCAATGATAGTGCTTCTCGCCTGGCAGGAGGTCATAGTTAAATGATTCAAAAGGAGTGTTAAAAATATTCATGCGGAATTTTTTGAGTGTAATAAATTCAGCTTTCGGTTCGAACTTGTCTCTTAAAAAGAGATAGTCATCACGGTAACTCATGACAAAGAAACGCTCCTGTGTCCTTTATTCTGCAGTGCACACTGCTTTTAATGTGGTTAATTAATGTTGTAGAACTGAATACACGTCAAGAGATTTGAAACGTTATTGCTACGATTTTGTTATGCAGTATTAATGAAAAATTGGGTTAGAAATTTTTATAAGTTATCTAAAAAGCATATCCGAACTTGAAGAACTCCATATTATAAATGATCTCACCATCATTATCTAACAAAGTCTGATCACGAAACTTATTATTTTTTCCTATGAAATACTTGCCAAGACTTATGCTCGCACCCCAATAAAATCCGGAATATGAAAATATTCTATATCCCACTCCAATGCCAATCCCTATCTTATTTTCTGTAGACATGACAGAATCATCATCTTTGCCCTTAAACCAACCATAACCCTCATATCCCTTGAGGTTTGCGTATCTGATAAAACCAGCGATGTAGAACTTATTCAATGAATTACCGAGAAATTTTCGATAATGACAATCTAGTGTTATTTGCTGGAGCGAACTGTCCTCTGTGTATTCATCGTCCCAGTTTACCGTTGGATTAGAGTAAAAGAAGGGGAACGCAATTTCCACTTTCTTTTTTGGATAAAACAGGGAAAAAGTACCGCTCAGTGAGTGATTTAAGAAATCACTATCACTTCCAAAAAAGATCAATCTGAGAAAATTAAACTCTATCCCATATTTTTTATCTTGAAGAGGTTGATCTTTCACGGTACGGTAAATTTTCTTCTGAAGCACATAGATTGAATCGATCTTCTCCTCAGTTTTCAAATTTGCATTTTCCTTGGCGTATAAGGAAGAGAAAAATAACATCACAACAATTACTATTAACATTTTTTTCATTATAAACTCCTATTGAAATATGATATTTATTCCTTCAAATAATCTGTATATTGTTCCTGCACATTCTGGGCAATTTCATTCAGTCGCACATCGATAGTAATGCCATTCTGCTGAAGGGTTTTCCACACAACATCCATTGCATCTTCCTTAGAAAGTCCGATGGATTCTGCAATATTCATGAGCACTTCCTTCTCGGTTTTTGTGAACTTCCCATCAGAGAGGGAGATGAGTGTTAGAAAGTGCAGAGTGTAGTATCGGTCTAAATCGGTACTGTGATGTTTGAGATATTTTGCAGACGTTTCCAGTTGCTTCAGTGCTTTATCTTTGTCATAGATGATTTCTTTTTCCGGGTCATCAGTGAAGGCATCAGCGAGTATCTTTACCAGGCTTTTAATCTCTTCCAGATTTATCTCCTTATCAGAAGCGATCATAGAGATGCCCCCAGCAGCAACGAGCTTCATCATCATTTCTTTGATCTTTGTACGTGGATAGAATTTCGTTAATGCGAGCAGTTCATCGGTCTTTGTGTGCAGGTCTTCATCGGTCAGTTTTCCACTCTTTTTGAATAGTGCGGAATTGGAAAAGAGTTCAATTGCTTTCAGACGTACTGGAAGGAGCGGGTGGGTTGAGGTGCTCAGTTCCGCCATATACTCGGATTTTGCAAGATCATCAAGCTGTTTCATTAGTTCCGGAAGGTTGAAGTTGAGATTTTTCTCGGTTAATCCATAAGTTATTTTAAGCAGACTTTGTACTGCAACTTCATATTTCTTACATGCCATCAGTCCAACTCGATCGCAGCTAATCTCTGCTTTTTTTTGCCATTTAAGGAATTTTTTTTCTGCAAGGATCGGCAGAAAGGTAGTGCTTTTTTTATCAGGATTATAGAGTAGGAGCAATTTATTGTGATCATAAACAATATGTCCGAGTTCGTGTCCCAGTACAAATTTGATCTCTGCATCATCAAAATTCTCAAGCAAAGCAGAAGTGAAAACCACACTAATGATATTTTTCTGTTTGAAGGCAAAGGCATTGTAAGAATTTTCCATCAGCGAGAAAAATTCTATTTTTTGTTTTAGTCCGAAATCTTTTTTAACCGTTTCAATTATCTTGTAAATACGAGGTGAAATTATTGGGGTGAGACGTACAGAATCAGCAAGAAGTTTCTCCCTAAAGGTGATATGCTCTTTGAGTATCTCCTCGTGAGATTTGATGATCTGCTGAACTTTGTACACATCAAAAAGTTCTTTCGTGTCCTCAACATCACCCTTATAACGAATTTTTTTTAAATTCATGAACCCTCCGAAGGGTTGTAGTGCTTGATAAAATATTTCTAGGATTTATTTGGATGACAACTCTTTTTGCTCAGAATTAAATTTCTTGATCACATCGGAATGCACAGCGTCAGGAGCCAAAATCCAGCGAGTATCGATCTGCCCGTTCACTACCTCGCGTCTGCGGAAATAGTTTGCAAGTGCATCCCTGATAATGATGTATTTATAGGTGATCTGCTTTTCGGGAATTTCTGTAAGTAATGTCAGACCTGAATTTCCCTGCATAAGAAAGTCAACAGTTGCAACTGAGTATATTTTATCGGGATCCCATGGTTCTACACCAATAGTGAGATTGGTTACGCGCTCGAAATCCGGATACTCTTTACTGTATTCCACATCACCACCTGCTACACGGAGTCCGTGACGACCACCGGCAATACGCACTTCCAGGATCTCCTTGAGTTTTGCACCATTGATCTCCATAGTTACCACTTCGCTGTCAAAGGGGAGGACATCAAATACATCTCTATACGAGACAGGTCCTTCTTTTATGTCATCACGCACACCACCAAGATTAAGGAAAGCAAAATCTGCACCGGTTTCTTCGAGCATTGCATCCATAACAAGATTTCCGATGATACTTTGCGCAGCGCCAACTCTGGATAAATACATGCCTGCTTTACCAACGATCTCATCCATGCCTTTTTCTGCAACTGCTTGCATTGAATCGATTTTTTCCCTATACCATGGATCAGGAATAAATTCTTCTGCGAAAAGTGTGATAAGATCTCCATCAATATATACAGGAAGTTCATATCCGGAGAGGGCTTTGGTATCGGTATCGATCGTGAGAATAAGGTGTCCCATGTTCGAGCCATAAGCGTAATTTTGAACAATGAGTGTATGATTTTCGGGTTCTTCCCATGGCTTGTTGTATCCCTTATGAATATGTCCAGCCAAGAAGAGATCGATGTCAGGCACCTTATAAGCAATATGCATTGCATTATCAGGCCAGCGTCTGCCCTCGTCATTTATATGACCTTCAACGATATCGTACTGGTAAGCAGATTCTGCATCATAGGGGATGCCAAGGTGCCCAAGCACGAAGATAAGGTCAACTCCGTGAGCTTGCACTTCTTTAATATATTTTTTAACAGTTTCAGCAACATCTACAAATTTCAAACCCTTTATGTTCTCGGGGAAGCTCATAAGAGGAGTATCCAGTGTACTCACTCCAATGATGGCAATATCAACGCCTTTGATATTTTTAATAATGTAGGGCAGACAACCCGGAACCAGTTCACCGGTTTCTTCAACGATGATATTGGAACATACAATTGGGAATTTTGCAAGAGAAAGGGTTTTCAGAAGCGTATCATAGCCAAGGTCAAATTCGTGGTTTCCAAGCGTCATTGCATCATAGCCGATCCAGTTCATATAGTTGATGACTGCCACACCTTCCGACATTGTACCGATAGGATGTCCCTGGAAGAAATCACCGGCATCGAGAAGAAGAACTGCTTCACCATTTTCTTTTGCATATTCGCGTACCGACTCGATATATGTGGCTGCAGAAGCTGCCCCCCCAAGTGGGGGAGGGAAATCCGGATTCATAAAAGTCGCAAGGACTGCATCTATACCACCGTGCACATCATTTGAGAAAAGAAGATTCAGCTTGATCTCTTCTGCATTGAGAATACTGAAGCAAAACAAACTTATCAATAAGATAAAAAATATTGTTTTCATAAAAAACCTTTAAATATACTTAAAATCTCCATGTTAAAGTTGCCATGAAGTTGATCATCACATCATCGATTTTATCAGGATTTGTTCTGTCTACAGGTAGGGCAGCATGGGTAGTATCCCAGAGATTATCATTTGCATAATAACCGTCAGGGAACAGGTCTGCATGATCATAATTTAGTTTGCCGATCTCTGCTCCGAGGTCAAGCATCAAATTATAGGGAAGTGCAATGCTCGTACCTGCCGAGAAAGCAGTCATTATGATCTCTTTGTCGATACCATAGGGCTGGTAACGGAATCCCAGCCGGATCGGCTGGTTGTTGAATATTTGATGCTCAACACCGGCGTAGTATTCGATCACATCATACCATAGGGGATTGTAGTCACTCCATTTTACGTAAGATATCTCAAAGGAGAAATGAGTATCCCAAACATTGCGGGGATGATATTCAAATCCGAATCCCACTCGTGAAGGATAGTATATTGTAGTATCAGTCCAGGCAGTGTCAGCATTCGTTTTAAAAGATTTGTCTATTTCTGCTCTGCTTGTGTAGTTCATTCCTATTTTGAAACGTTCACCAAGTGCAAGGAGCATACCTGTTTGGAATCTGTTGCCTGAATAATCATTTTTTCTTTCAAAGATGACATCAGGAATGCTGTCCGGGTCACTTTTCATGCGATCTTTTGCCCATGGTGTGAAGATAATCGTAGAATCTATGGTGTTATCACCTCTCATCAAAGAGAAAGATGCACCGAGAGAAAGGGAATTAAAGAAGCTATTTTCGTTCTCAAAGGTCACTGCGATCGCAGGTGTGTGAGCATAAATCATTCCGCTTCCATCATAGGTATTTGTGGCAATTTTGTGGGGTTCGTTGCCGTAATCTGTTCCTTCATTGTTGCGCACTTCCTCGGTATATTTAAAATTGAAATCATAGAGAGGTGCATAGGAGTATGCGGCAGATACTCTGAACTGATGACCCGGGACTCTGTCATTGTACATCAAGCCCAACATGTATTTACTAAAGAAATGAGCATTTGATGCATACACGCCATCGTCGATATAGGAATCAAAGGAATCAAAAATGGGGAATGCCCGATTTTCATTATTTTTTTGCACATTTGGTGAAAGCTGCACCATAAGTTTAAAAGGCAGGTTGCCCAAAAGTGCAGGATTCTTGAGTGATGCAAGTGGTCCATACCCGGTTGCAAGACCTGTGGAACCCATTGCAAGAGAATGAGCTGAAAATGCAACGACCTCTTGTCCGAGATAACGGTCAAACACAAATGCGGCATGGGCAGGAATTGCCAGCATGAGCAGCATTATGATTCCAAATATTACTTTTTTCATGTATCCTCCGAAAATTATTTAAAGATAGAACGCTGATTATCGCTGATGTGGCTGATAAACGCAGATTGTAAACTACCACTATACATATTTTGAACCTTCATTAGTTTTGTTGTTTTGTGAGTCATCAGCAAAGTTCCAAGTTTTCTCATTCTTTTTATTTGAAAAAATTTTTCTTTTTATTTCTGGTTTCTTACCAAAATTGAGTAATAGACCAACCTCTAAATTGGTTGCTTTAAGATAATTAATTAACTGAATTTCATTTTCTTCAACCAAGACGTCATTTGCTTTTATCTCAAGTATTATCATATTGTTGACTATTATATCAGCAAAATACTTGCCTACGATCTCACCAGAATATATGACCTGGATTGATTTCTGAGATTCAATTACTTTTTCGAGAAAACCAAAGCCCAAAGTATTGTATACTTTATAAAAGCAACTAATTATCTCTTCAGTTAATTCAGAATATTTATATTTCATATATATTTAACTCATACAAGCTAATCGAAATTCTAAGCGAATTATCTTATTCATTATAAAAAAAGTCAGCGTTAATCTGCTTCATCTGTGTCAATCTGCGTTCCATTCTTAAAAAGTCCAATCAAGCTGCAGTCGAATGGAGCTTTCTTTATGCTTTGTTTGAGCAACATAGTTCATGCCGGTAACAGGTTCATTATAGAGACGAAGATAGAGTTCATCATCCTGATAATGTTTCACTTTATATTTAAAGGAAATTGCCAGACTATTTGAGATTCGATTATACATCGTAAACCAGAATTTCATTCCCTGGCTACCCATAAAATCGATTTCCATATCTTCCCAATCCCAGTGGCTCACACCGTGCCCGTTCCAGAAAAGGAAGGATCCCTCCATACTGAAATAATCAGTAAAATTGTGTAAGTAGTTTACACAGATCATTTCTCCATGATTGAGCACATCGGCAGTTGGGAGAATGTAGGTTTGTCCGGGTTCAGCAGTATTCGTGAGACTTGTATAAGGTGCCATCCACACTTTGGTATACCGGTATTCAAGATCAAGCCTATCACGGTTCGTAAGATATGTCCGGAACAAACAGGTTGTTTCACTGGTTTTTGAGACTGCTCGAGTAAAGAAGTCTTCTGAGCCGTTGGTCTGTAATTTCTGTTTGAGGCGCATAGCAATCTGAAAGATCGGTCTATACTCAAGTTCGCCCTGAAAACGTACACTCTTTCTTCCATCACTTTTTCGTTCCCACATATCGAGATAAGCTTTTGTGAGTGTAAGCTGGCGATGGAATTTGTATCGTGTTTCTATGTACAAACCTCTTTCGGCTTGTGACCATGGAGAATTATAAGACATCTCAGAAACCAGAGGATTCTTCAAATAATATTGCTTCTCAAGGATAGTGCCGTCAAAACGTTCATGCTCTGCAAATGGGCGTGCATAGGGATTATCAAATTCAAGATCATAATCACGGTACAGCATCATAAAATTGAGATTTGCATAATTGAAATATGCGCTCATAACCAATGCGCCCGGATCATCGCCAAGAGAAAATGGTTTTCCATCGACTTCGAGCTCCGCATACTCACCCTGGAAGGTTACATAATCAAGAGTAGTCTGCCAGTCAAAACCGTAAACTCTTCGATAATTTCTTCGATATGTATCTGTTTTAGTGGAATATAACGAAGAAATTTCAGAGTCATTCATATCCAATTTCTTATAATAATAGCTGTCATAAATAAGATATTCACCAAGGTCGGCATAATCTGCAATACTGAAGTACCGATCATATTTTGATTCATATGCTGTCACGCCGAAATGGGTGCCGATGAGAGGATCGACCTGCAAATGACCACCCACCATTGTTTCGCGAAGCGCATCTCTTCTTGATGCCATATCGATCTTGGGAAGAGGATGGGGAGAGAGATTTGGACGATATTCGTTGAAAAGTGCCTCAGTGCTTTCAAGCTGCTCATTTGTGAAGCGAGGTGATGAAACGATATAATAAAAAATATCATCGTCATCATCCAGTTTGCCATCATGATTGCTATCCCAGATGACCACATCTTTCTTATCATCGGAGAAGAAAAGCGAGGCATTCATGAAGCTATTTCCATACTCCATTGCAGCGCCCTTGAGAGCAAATTCTTCAGTGGGAGAGAGATCCGGGAAAATTCCACGAACACGTTTTGAAAAGCCGTATCCAGATCTGCGGGGTTCAAATAGATCGGTATTTTCCATGACAAGACCTTCACCCCAGGTTGCTCTGTAATTGCCGAGTATCACTTTCATGTTTGCAGGTTTCAGATCGATGCTTGCAGTATATTTAGAATTCTCTGCGAGCGCTTCGGACAGTTGATTGTTCTCCTGGAACATATTGAGATCTCTTTCCTCACCTTTTTTGAAGTACAGTAGTCCGCCGACATCAAGATTGAACCAGTCTTCCATTTTTGCTCTGAATTTATGTGAGATCTCAGGAGCTGCATTATCCAGATCGTACATGCCCCACATAGAGAATTTTTGATTGAGACTGTCCGGCACATAGCTCTCGCGCAGTACTTCTTCCATCTCTTCGGAGAATGGATTGTTGTTGAATTTGAAGCGATAGCTGAAATTCCATTTGCCTTCGAGTTCCGGTGGTTGATAGGATACATAATGACGAAGATTCGTTGCTCCGTAGTGAGTAAGTCCGGGAGCTGTTCTCATTCCTACGTAATCCTGGAAGTCGCCGTATTTTCTCTGACGAAGAAGTGCGCGGACATCTGTAGGGCTCACGATCGGCATGTTCAGCAAGTCCTGGTATGTCGCAGTATTGATATTGACAGGGGACATGAGCATATCTTCCCATAGGTCGGAAACTGCTTCCGAAGAACCTTCATCGAGTGCAAGCCGTCTAAGGAGATAATAGATTTGATCTTTTCGCTGTGCCCGTTCGTCGTACACGCCATAGGGCACGATCTTTACCATGGGTTTGATCTTCAAAAATGTGTCCTGATCAATGCTGTCTATATTAAGAAGGTCATATACAGATTGGAAAAAGTTTATATAATTTCTGTAATAATATATATCTTCTGCTTGCTGAAGGGTGATTGGGAGTGCTTGTATCTGCTGGTACGTTGCATTATTGAGGTCTAATTGATCGGAACTTGCACAGAGTGTTCCTGTAACGAGAACAAACAATAAACTAAAAATCAATGTTACTTTTTGCATATTAACCCAATTTTATTAATAGAATAAGCTCGATTATCACACAGCAAAGAAGTACTACTGCAAAGAGATTGAGCCAGAACATCCGTACTGTGAGCTTTTCGATCTTATTGGTTAAGTTATGAATATCATTAAAAACTTTCTTCTCAATCACATCATATTTCTGGGACAGTTCTTTATAGCCTCTGCTGCTGAATTTATTTTCCCAGTCTCTCACCATGTGATTAAGGAAATTGAAAATCAGCTTTATAAAACTTTTAATGACTATTGAAGAATTACCTTTTTCGTCATGTTCATTTGCTTTCATAGATACCTCATTATAATGAAACGATTAAAATTGATAGCCAAGAGAAAACTGATGGGTGAGTGGAAGAACTGGATGAGAGCTGAATCCGTAATCGATCTTAACTCCTTTGAAGAGAATACCGAAACCGCCGGAAATACTATTCGGGTAAGTTGATGCACCGGTTCTCAGCCAGAAATTATCCATCACTTCGAATTCAATTCCGGCTTGTATTTTCGTTTCTTCTCCAAGTTTTTGTGACAGATCGATCTCTGTGATCACGCCATCATATGGTTCGTAGGCAATACCAAGAGCGAGATGCTGAGGAAGGTCAAATGTCTGGTCCGAGCCCATCGAAGGATTGTTAAGGTTCTTCACGGCAAAGGCAATATGTGTACGCTGATGAAGTACAGCTAGTGCACCAAGATTGACACCGTACGTTGTCGAGTTACCCGGGTCCATTCCTCCGACTGTTTCACCGAACTTCAGATAATAGAGATTAAGTCCATAACCCACATAGAGCTGCGAATGCACATCTCCCATAAGAAGAAAAGAATGGGCGAGAGAATATGTGCCTTCCTGCTGAAGTTTTTGTCCTTCAAACTCGACATCCATTGCCTGCATTCCGAGGGAGATCGTTCCAATTCCGGGTAATCTGTAAGCAAGTGCGCCGGACATGAGAATTTGAAAACTGTTATTGAAAAGCTGTGCATACCCAAGAGAAATTCCCTGCTCTGAATAGGCAAGTGCTCCGGGGTTATAAAATATGGCATTCGGGTCGTTACAGCTGGCAACGAAAGCTCCACTCATACCTCTTGCACGTGCGGAGGGTTGGTAGTTGCTGAATACATTTGAGTTTATCTCCGCATAGATAAATGAAGTGGTCAGAAGGATTATTATTAGTATGAAACCTAATTTTTTCATTGGTATCCTTTCATCAAAAATTTATTTCAAAGGTGCTGAAATGACGATAGGAACAGATTTATTCTTAATATCACCATTATCGGGATTAACAACTTCCAGGTTACAGATATACAATCCGGGGGGAAGGGTGTTCCAATTGTCATCCTTACCGTCCCATTCAAATGTGTGCATACCTGTAGACATTTCGTTCGTGAACGTATTCACGAGCACACCCTCACTATTATATAATCGCAATACGAGCTTGTCACCTGTGCGTGAATGGAACTGGATCTGGAAGGTTTCACCAAGAGTGGGGCAGAATGTATAATGGGGGACTTTCAGGATGGCGCTAAAATCAGTTATACCGTAATCATACTCAAAAACTTCATCAGGTGCATCTTCGGGGAAGTAGAGCATATTCTGTTCTGCATCTTCCGCAGCAATATAAAAGAATACAACTGTGCCTGCATCTTGTCCGGGCAGTTCGACTTCCCATGAATAATCCTTTGCAGGGCTCATTGCAATCTGGCTGAAAGGATTTTGTCGGATCGTACCCCAGTAAAGAGTTGGATTCTGCAGGTCATCGGAATATGTAAGAGTAACCGTTACGGCTTCTCCGGGAACTGGGTCAAGGTTTGATATCTCAACATTACCGCCCACACCTCCACCATGTGAACCAATGTAGTCAAAGGTATCGATAGGATATACGATCCATTCTGAATCACCTTCATTGGTTCCTGCAGCCGCAGTCCAGTCAGTATTTCCACTTTCAATGGCGGTTTTTCTTACGAGTGTATGATTTTGAGTGGCTGCTGTGACGCCGGCAACATCCCAACCGGTGCCGAGATCTTCAGTGGGAATACCGATGAGATCGATAAGCGTCCATGTGGCACCGCCATCAGTAGTCATTTCGATTCCGCGTGCGTCATTGCCAGTGAAGCCCACAATATAACCGCCTGCGTTATATACAAGAATTTCATCAGCAACCGACAAAATAGTCTGTGCAGCACCCTCGTTTGCAATAACCCAAACATCACCAACACCCAAAGTGGCGCCAGTGGGGAAATTATATAAATTTCCACTCCACCCGCTTCCGTCATAAGAACTTACAATGCGGTAGTTATCAAGAAAAACCGTCTGAGATGAAGCATTATATACTTCGAGAGCTTTGTTATTACTGGAACCTTCAATATATTCTGAGAAGATGAGCTGTCCCTCGGATGGTCCTTCTTCATAACCGGTGAAACCGATTGTGCTGTTTGGTAATATGACATTGCCTGCCAGGTCTTCAATATTATTTACAGTAACAGTATAGGCATATCCGGGGTCCTGGGCAGTGGTAATAAGTTCGACAGTCTTGCCAAGCGATTGTAGTATCGCATCAGTAATAGTCAGTTTAGCAACCGAATAATTTGCAATCGTTTCGGCAGTGGTTTGATCGACCTGCTCATCAAATGTTACTTCAACTGCAGTTGATGAAGTTGCATATGCACTCGCCAAAGTAGGTGGAGTTGTATCATTTTCACCATGGAAGCCAAGATATTCAAATGTGTCAACAAGATACACGATCCATTGGGAATCTCCGGCAGTTGTACCTGCAGAAGTTGTCCAGTCCGTAGTACCTTCAGTAATTGATGATTTGCGAACGAGTGTATGGTCGTAAGTAGCAGCAGGAGTTCCAGCAACAGCCCAACCGGTTCCCGGATCTTCATCCGGAATTCCGATTACATCGATGAGTGTCCATGAAGTGCCGCCATCGGTGGTCATCTCTATTCCGCGTGCGTCATTGCCAGTGAAGCTCACAATATAACCGCCTGCGTTATATGCAAGAATTTCATCAGCAACCGACAAAATAGTCTGTGCAGCACCCTCATTTGCAATAACCCATACATCACCAGCTGCGAGAGTAGCGCCGACAGGGAAGGTGTATAACGAAGTGCTCCATCCACTACCATTATAAGAACTTACAACACGGTAATTATCGAGATACACAGTCTGAGATGAAGCATTGTACAGTTCAAGTGCTTTGTTGTTGCTCGAACCTTCAATATATTCTGAAAAGATGAGCTGTCCTTCGGATGGTCCTTCTTCATAACCCGTGAAACCGATTGTGCTGTTTGGTAAAATGACATTACCGGACAGGTCTTCAACATTATTTACAGTAACAGTATAGGCATACCCGGGATCCTGAGCAGTGGTAATAAGTTCAACAGTTTTACCAAGTGATTGAAGTATGGCGTCAGTAATTGTAATATTATTGATAGAGTAATTTGCTATAGTTTGGGCAGTGGTTTGATCAACCTGTTCATCGAAGGTGACCTCAACTGCAGTTGATGAAGTTGCATTTGCGCTTGCCAAAGTAGGAGGAGTTGTATCATTCTCTCCATGGGAACCAAGATATTCAAAAGTATCAATAGGATATACTATCCACTGAGAATCCTCGACTGTTGTGCCAGCTGAAGTTGTCCAGTCCGTAGTACCTTCAGTAATTGAGGATTTGCGAACGAGTGTGTGATCTTTTGTAGCTTCTGGTACTCCGGCTACATCCCACCCATATTCTGGGGCATCACCTTCTTCGCCAATAGTATCAATAAGATAAAATGTTCCTGTGCCGTCATCTTTTGCTAATCCTTGAGCATCATTACCATTGTGGTATAGGGTAACTACCAAATCAGCAACTGCCAACATAACTGGATTAGCGTCTGGATGGCAAATAACAAAAACCTCGCCATCAGCGAGTATTCCCGAAATATCAACAGTATATTCTGGCCAATTCCCACCATTCCCAATTTGCCATAACTGATAGTTTGAAAGGTCTATATCCATTCCTGTTCCATTAAAAATTTCCAAAGCCTTATTGTAGCTACTTCCTTCAATGTATTCCGAGAAGAAAAGGTCATTCGCTATTAAGCTTTGAAAGCCAAATAATAAACTGATGATTAATACAAAGATACATTTCTTGAAAATTTTCATTCTTTCTCCAATATTTCTTCTTCTTTTGCAGAATTTTCTACAAAAAGATAATATATAATTAACAGGATAACGCCGACAACTATGCAGGAGTCCGCAATGTTGAAGACATACCATCGGTCAATGTGCCATTTGCCAATAGTCAAATTAAAAAAATCCACGTCAAGAAAGTCAGTCACTTGACCAAATATAATTCTATCAATGAGGTTTCCAAAGGCGCCGCTTAAGATGAGAGTGAAACTGAATCTGGGAATAGAATGTTTATTTTTTATAAATAAATAAATGATAACAACAATTGCAATAATATGTAGTATTAATAATATGATATTCGTAAGATTTCCAAGATTGGGGTCGATGCCGAAAACAGCCCCTCGGTTTTTTACAAAAGTAAGTCTGAAGAAGTTACCCAAAACAGGAATAGGCGATCTGCCCGTGAACAGGAAAAGATGATGAATAACCATTTTTGAGGATTGATCAAGGGCAAGAAAAAAGAAAAACAACAATATATATTTTTTTAAACCTGTTATTTTATCTGTGATTGTTATTGATCCTTTCTTCATTCCTTTTACAGTTAATGCAAAACTCCGTATAGGGGATCGCTTTTAGGCGCGAAGACGAAATCTCTTCACCACAATAGTTACAGACACCATAAGTCTTATCATAAATTCGTTTGAGTGCATTATCAATATTTTTCAGGTTTTTCAATTCACGATCAAGCATATAGGTTTCTTTTTCTCTTTCATCGGAGTCAGTTCCAAGGTCTGCAATGTGCGTTGCGTATGAGGATGCATTGCCCACTGCATCACGAATGTTTTTGCTCCAATTCTCATCAATTCCCTCTATGATCTTTACGACATTTTTTCGTTCGCTCATAAGTAGGGCTCTGAAAAAATCCAACTGTTCGCGTTCCATACAACACTCCTTACTTATATTTGCTTAAGAAAATTTTGTATGAGCACTTTTAATTTTGCCTGTGCTTTTTTGGCAACCTCTTCGATATTACTTTGAGCATGGGTTTCAGAATGGAAGAGATTGGATAGATTTGTTATTGTTGAGATGCCCAATATTTTGAGCCCGAGATATACACCAACGATCACCTCATGCACCGTCGAAAGCCCGACCATATCACCACCGATAGTCTTGAGCATATGACATTCCGCAGGAGTTTCCAGACTCGGTCCCAACAATCCGACATATACGCCTTCCTTGAAAAATATGTCTTTCTTCACACATATCTTTTGCATAATCTGTCTGTATTCTTTATGATAGGCGTCATGCATGCTGGGAAAACGGGGTCCGAAACCAGAGTCGTTTTCTCCAACTAAAGGATTGGTGCCGGATAAATTTATATGATCTTTGATGACTATAATATCTCCGATCTGTAAGTTTTCATCAAGCGAACCGACAGCATTTGTCAAAATGAGCGTCTTGATGCCGAGTTCTTTCATAACGAAAAGCGGATAGGTGGTTTCCAGTGCGCTGTATCCTTCATAACAATGAAGCCGACCCTGCATGATTATGATATTTTTTTCATCAAAAGTACCGAACAGCATTTTTCCGTGATGGGAGGGCGATGTAGAGGTTTTGAAATGAGGTATTTCATGAAAAGGGATCTCAAGATGAATGTCCATTATATTTATTAATTCATTAAGTCCTGTGCCCAGAATTATGCCAACGTCTGCCCGAGTTTTATATCTCTCACGGATAAATGCTACGGATTCAGCAATCAATGGACTAATTTTCTTCATTTGGACCCGGATCGAAACTTATCTTAGCTTTACTTTTTGGTTCTTTTTTTTCTTTGTCTTCAATCTGAGTTTTGATCTTTTCTTCTTCTTTCTCTTCAACCGGAACTTCCTTTTTCTTCTCTGCAACTGGAGGGAGCTCTATTTCTTTTTTGAAATTACGTGTTTGATAATCTAGAGGGGGAATGATCGGTTTCTCTTTTCTTTTAGAATCTTCTTTATCTTTTTCAAATTCCCTTTCAATGAGTTCGAGCATAGTGTTTATCTGAGATTTAAATGTAAGCAGGAAGGATATTTTCTTATCCTTCAAATTGACATAGTCGTGTTCGAGGATGCTCAGATAATCCTTTGCTTTTTTGACACGCTCCCTTGAAGATATTTCAGCATCTTTTATGATGTTCTTTGCCTCTTTATCTGCGCTTTTCAGCGTATCTTCTTTGAGTTTTTCCGCAAGTATGAGTGTACGTTTCAGCAGATCTTTTTGATCTTCGATATTATCGAGCTTGTTATCTTTGTCCTCGATCTCTCTTTGCTGAGCTTTAATTGTTCTTTCCAGTCCTTCGATCTGATCTGCAAGCATCTCAAGGAATGCTTCGACTTCATGTTTGCTGTACCCGCTGAGGGTTTTATTGAACTCTTTTCCTCTAATTTCCGAAGGTGATATTTTTTGTGGCATGGTCCCTCGCTACATTATTATTAGTCTGATTAATAAACTGCGTAGTAATTCTAAAAGTAGAATTACTACGATTGGTGAGATGTCAAAATTTCGTGTAGGTATGATACTCTGAACGATCTTGCGTGCCGGTCCGAGAATCGGTTCTGTCACTTTGATGAGTAACTGCATAAATGGATTTCCATAATTCGGATTGAACCACGACATTATCGCCCGAATGATGATAAGCCAGATGTAGATCATAATAACAGTATCAATAATTCGAATGAGTATCATTTCTTTTCCTTTGGTGGTTTGAAGCATTTTCTGCAACGTGCTTCGTAGATGTCTTTTTCTCCAATGATAATTTCTTCATCGCTGTCTATAAGGCGTTGTGTGCGGTTAGCAGGATTTCCGCACTGCATACAGATCGCCAGAGTTTTTGTAATGTATTCCGCTGTTGCAAGAAGTTCCGGCATAGGATGAAAGGGCTTCCCGCGATAGTCCTGATCAAGTCCTGCAACAATGACGCGCTTTCCTTCGTCTGCCAGCTTCTGGCATACGTCAACAAGTCCGTCATCAAAGAATTGAGCTTCGTCAATGCCCACAACTTCTGTGTCTTTTTTGACCTGCTCGTAAAGCTGCTGTGAGTTATCGACCTGAGTGGAGTTAAGTTTTGATTTGTCATGGGATACAATATATTGATGATGGTAGCGGTTATCTATGGTTGGTTTGAAAATTTGATAAGGATGTTTTGCGATTTCGACACGTCGCATCCTGCGGATAAGCTCCTCGGTTTTGCCGCTGAACATACTGCCGCAGATAACTTCGATCCAACCATTTTGATCTTTAACAATATTCATATGCTACTCCACGTTTGCGTAATTTGTAAGCGTAGTATTTTATGTCAAATTTTATGATGATTGGATTTTTTTTGATAAACGCATACATTATTTTTTTGTAAATTTAGAGGAAAAGTAGGGGCATTTCCCTGAAATGACAGAATAGCCCGCAGACTCATCCGCCAGCTGATAGTGCCATATGGCAGTCAAGTAGTTTTTTCAATTTCTTTAATAATCTCAAAATATTGATTAACAACGCATTTTGAGATACCGGTAACGATATGAACATAATCAGTATTGGTG
>Ga0265595_1001132_pt1 | contig 21522 bp, 18 predicted proteins | sample saktaG_15_FD_190148 | JGI IMG/M metagenome (GOLD analysis project Ga0265595, IMG submission 190148) | Saline water microbial communities from Sakinaw Lake, British Columbia, Canada - sak_2013_06_06_50m | ecosystem: Environmental > Aquatic > Non-marine Saline and Alkaline > Saline ...
AATTAAATACAAAATTAACTATATGATGTTGAAAAAGCCTCGTAAAAATTGGCAAAAAGACTGATTGATAGTTGTTTACAAGCGATTTATTGCGTAAATTTGTAAAAACCGGCTAAATGGGCTCAGATACACTAAAAGTTGTCAATGATTTGAAAGAGAAATACGGGATAGATGTAGAGCATCTCATCCGGTTAGGCTTACTACCCCCCAACGCAGCGAAGAAGTGGCTGGTGAAAGCATTATACTTCGACTGGGCAAGGGATGGAAACACCATCGAAAAAGGAGGAAGAACCTATAACGATATCAAGATGGAATTGAGCATCGAATACGGAATCAGCATCAGCAGCATCGAGAAACTCATCTACCGGTAAACGAGACGTAACAACCTAAAAATAAGGACTATTATGGTAGTCAGGAACAATAAAGGGCAATTTGCCAAAGGACACGGAGGCAAACCCAAAGGAGCTAAAAACAAGATCACTGCCCAGCAGAAGGAGCGAGTGGAGTTTGTCTTGAATCTCCTGGAAGAGACCCTGGAAGAGGACATGGAAAACATGAAACCCAGGGAACGGGTTGAACTATGGGCAAGCCTTCAGGAGTTCATCAGACCGAAACTTCAGCGGATGAACGTAGATATCTCCCCGCCGGAGGACAAGATCACCAAGATCACCTTTGAAGTGGTCAAAGGGAACCAATCATAGAGGATGAACGCTGAAGCATGGAGAAATCTGTAAGGGTGTCGGTGGTATTTGAGAAGAATTACCATGCCAAAACAAAGATCATCGTCAACCAAGGCGGAAGTCGTTCAGGGAAAACATACTCCATTCTCCAATTACTTATCCTCGTCAAGGCTTTTGAAGCCACCAACATGGTATTTTCCATCGTCAGGAAGAGCATGCCGGCATTAAAGTCCTCCGCCATGCGGGATTTCTTTGAGATTCTCAAAACCCAGGATTTATATGACGAACGGGATCATAATAAAACTGAGAACACCTACATCCTAAACGGGAACCTGTTTGAATTTATGAGCCTGGACCAGCCCCAGAAGAAACGGGGAGCCAAGCGAACCTATCTGTTCATCAACGAAGCCAATGAACTCAACCTGGAAGACTGGATACAGCTATCCCTACGAACAGAGAAGCAAATCTTCCTGGATTACAATCCCTCGATGGATGAGCATTGGGTCTATGATATAGTAATACCAAGGACGGATTGCACCTTTATTCATTCAACATACCTTGACAACCTTCAATTCCTCCCGGAAGAGCAGATCAGGGAGATCGAGAACCTGAAGAACGTCGATGAGAACTACTGGCGAATCTATGGGAAAGGCGAAATAGGACAGATTAAAGGGCTTGTCCTGACCAACTGGGATGTAGTGGATGTATTCCCGTCAGACTGCAAGTGGACCACCTACGGGCTGGATTTTGGCTTCTCCAACGATCCTACAGCCTTAATCAAGGCAGGAATGATGGGAGGAGAACTTTATGCTGATGAACTGATTTACAGCCGGGGATTGACCAATCAGGACATTGCTAAATGGATGCATGATGTTGGTGTAACCCGAGCAGATGAGATCATTGCCGACAATCAGCCGAAATGCATTTATGAGATCAGGAAGGAGGGATTCAATGTGAAACCGACCTTTAAAGGACCGGATAGCATCATTGCCGGTATCGATATCCTGAAACGGTATCGGATCAAGGTAACGAAAGGGTCTATCAACCTGATCCGGGAGCTAAAGAACTACAAATGGAAAGAGGATGCCACTGGAAAATCATTAAACGTGCCAGTGGATCGGTTTAATCACGGAATTGACGGCCTCCGGTATGTATGCATGTACCGGAATTTGGGTGGGAGGAGGATGGTGAGGGTGAGGAAGGTGGGGAGGTAACGTCCCGCGCATATGCTTTGGGCAGGGATTAAACGCTTGTCTTTTACTTTTATGAGTTTCATATGTAAATATACACACTTTTTAATTAAATACAATGGCCTGCCTGGAGCATATGCGCTTGTTAGCTACACCAAAATAAACCCGTAAGGGAACCGCATTGTGAATACGACTGATATATAAGGAGCATCTTTCAGTTTGAAGATTTTTCATTGATAGTGGTCCTGTTATTTTCTATTTTTCCCTTAGTGGATTGATGTGGTTTTCTTTATCCAATGCTGGTGATCGATAATCGGTGGCTAATTAATCATCTTGGTTTACAGAATATTGGCATCAAATCCGGTGGTTCATTTAGTCGATCATTAACGTGGAGTCCCTTTGGAAGTTTGGATAGTCGAAAGCATTTGGCCCTAAGGCAAATTAACGTTTAATTACCTAGAGTTTCTTGTGCCTCTTTCGCAATAGTAATATTTGATTTCTTTAGTAAATAGTGATATACATTTCCACTGTTTCCACCCATCCAAAATGCATAAGCCTGAACGAACTCCCATCCTTGATCCCCCATATAATTTAATGCGTCAATCATTGAATTAAAAATGATACGTTGCCCAGTAGTCGGATCTTTTAATCTATTATCCTCCCAAATACTTCTAAATTGGCCGAAATCTATCTCTATAGTTACCTTATTGCTTAACATTCGAGATGTTCCGACAATTTGACAATAAGTATATTTCGTTGTATCCTGTGACTCGTTCTGATTCTGCGCAAAGGACTCGAATGAGACGAAAATCATAATGATAATTAATAAAGCTGCTAATTTTTTCATGATTGTTTTTTTTGGTGATGTTTGAAGAAAAGATTTGTTGACCTGTAAAGATTTGTAAATATTCCTTTTGATCCACGTGTATTTCTGCTGATATAGAACTGTTGCAATCTTAGATTCTTTGTTTCATGAAGAACACATTAAAAAGTCTCTGGGAGAATATTCTGATTCTGGTAGATTGAGCATTTTGGTGTAGCTAACTCGCTTATAGAAGATACTTCTTATCTCTTATACATCTATTTGAAGGATTTATGCGAACTTTTATCTCGCTTTACTTATCAAAAATAAGATAAAGATGAATATGTTTGACAAAACCAAGGAAAGACCTTGTAATAAACTCGTAGATTGATCATCTGCCCTTTGTAGCCGAACTTGAGAGGCTGCAAGGAGCAGTAAAGACCGGAAAAAAGGGTAAGGAGCAAACGCAGTTAGCCCAGCGGAATGTCCACGAGGAGCTTGCGACGAAGTGGCATGGAGCAGAAGGCTAACAAGTTTGTGGATTACTCTTTTGAACGGAGCTCTGGCTTCTCGTTGTGCTGGTTCCGGAATCTGCCGGCTAAGAGTGCGGTCACTCCTGCAGCTGCGAAGGATGAGCAGCAAAGGGGTGACCATAGAGAATGGATTACCGGATAGGCTGTCAAGCCAACCTGTGCCGATGGCAGGGATCAGTCAGGGAAAGGGTTGTTTGACTGGGATTAGCCCTGCAAGAGGCACTGGATGGCGGCGGAGCATGCCAGCGTGCCTGGCTGGAGACTTGGGGATTTGGCGGGAGTGGCGAAACGAATCCGGGGACATTTAACATAATGCCTTTATAAGACAAACGGGGTTCAAGGCTGGGATTGGATGGGGGTCGGATGGGTTGAGCCAGCTGGGGTTTCTGATTGCTACCAGTTGTCGCAGCCCTTTGTTTTATAAAATGCATTATGTTAACATAGCCCCGGGAGCGCGTTGGCGGGATGGAGCAACCAATGAAGAGAAGGTGAATGCTGGGGATGCTTGAAAACCATGTTGGATTGCAACTAATAGGATAATTTATACACCGGGCACAAGGAACGCAGTGCCGGGTGTATACCATATTAAATCCCGGAGCAACGGCTAATCCTGAACGAATGAGCGGTGGAGCCGTGAGGAGCTTGCGACGAAACGGAGCGGAACCGCCGAATGAGTGAATGGATTAGCGGTTGCGGAGGGGAGGTGTTGAATGATTTTTACTTACTTCTTTCCTGCTGAAAATGATTTTGGATCAATAATAGGCAGGATGGCATTGTGTAGGAATGTACCACGAAAATAAGAAAACATTAACCCCCTGGTGGTTGAGAGCGACACGGAATTTAAAGTTGTCGCGAAAACATCAGGAAGTGTAACTGATTTTGTTTCAGGATCTACAAATTTTGACAGTTCCTTCACCTCGTAAACACAACTTGAACGTAATTTTCCAAATAACTGGTCTTTCGTTTCGTTTTGAATGCTCACAGTGCAGATTACAATGACAAAATCTTTCTCAACATTAATCCTATGCTCGAGGTTAATTTCAAATTGAAAGACTGTTTCAGCCGCCAAAGGTACTTGTGGGGCGTTTAAACAAGTGTCCATTAATTCAATGGTCTTTATCTGAAAACCAATTGATAATACATCTTTATCTGTCATGCTCGAGCAAGTGAATGTTGTGAATTATTAGCTGTAAAAGAAAAATTCGACGAGAAGGTTGGTATTGATTGTGGTTCCTTCCCAAGAATTTCATTAACCCAATCCATTATAGGACTGGATTGAACTTTCTGACTCACAGTTTTATGATAATTAACTATGACCTCTTCTTCTTGTTCAACCAATGCGAGGAGTTTAATCTCTAACGCATGTTCAAGCTCAATGAGCGTATCCATGGTAAAATTGTGAGTACCAGAAAGCCATTTGGTTATTATTGATGGATTATCTTTACCAACCGCTTTCAGAAGATCCTTGTTTTTCCATTTCTTTGCCTTCATGGCATCAGCAATTTTAGCTGCTAAAAGCATTTTTGCATCTACTTTCTCCTGATCTATCGGGTTAATCGAATCCAAAAGATCATCAATTAATTTGCTTGTGTACGTTTCCATAGTTTTACCATTCATCATCTTGAAATTCCAAATCCCCAGAAAAATCAAGATAATCATTTATGTAACAAATCTCCTTTTCTTTAATACGTTGAGTTATTTGAGCTGAAACTCGTTTAAGAAAATAATTTTCCTCAGTAAGTTTTTCATCTTCCTGGAGCGCCCTTATTTCCTTGGGTTTTGGTCCTCCACTTCCTACAACTACTAATTGGGTGCCATACCGGATACAATATAAGCGGAGATTGCTCTCCTCGTCATCATATAATGCGCACACGCCATCTCCGGGATAACCTTCATCTAATTTAAAAAAGTCTATACGTGCCCCTGTTTTATGCCCTATTGTTCTTAAACGCTGGAGAATATCTTTTATTTCACTTAAAAAGGTATCTTTGTTCTCTTTAATGAACTTTTCCAAAAGGGTTTCTTGCTCGTCATTTAGTAATATAGAATATATAGAGCATTCATTTGCACTAAAACTTGATAGTTTGACAAGTCTATATTTCATTTGTCCATTGAGATTGCAAAATTACACAATTTTATTTATAAGTGAAATTATTTTTTACAGAAACCACAAATTATTCTTTCCGAAGTCGGGGATGTTGTTGCTTTCGAAGTAGGGGTATATTTGGGCGACCATTTCGGGGTATTTGACTGTTACCGGGAGGTTCTGTTGGGTGACGGATTTCCAGTACATCCGGCTGAATTGGTAAACCTGATCGATGAGGTCGTTCACAAGCGCTGGATCTTCAAGAATTTTCTCATCGGTTGAGAAAAAGTTGAGCTTAACAGGGAATGGATAACCTTCCATCTTGCCTGGCATTCTTGCGCCATACCTTGTATTGTTGCATAAAAGGAACTGATTCCGGCCGATGTGAATATAGGTGCCACTATTGGGGATGAGTTCAGTACATCCTTTGTCAAAAACGACAATATCCCTTGATTCTGTTTTGTTTATGGTAATAACAATGATTGGTATTTCAAGTCCGAGGTTTCTGAGCACCTGTACAATCGGGTCAATATCTTTCCTGCTCATCTTTTTATAAAAATGAATTACAAGTCGGTCGACCTTGTTGTTCTGTTCTATGAAACTTACCACCGCTTCGCGGATTGAACCAGCCAGTGTTAACGTTGACTGGGCTGAATAACAGAGAAAATCCTGGAACCGGCCATCATTGGAAAAACAAAAGGCGCTGGCAATATACCGGCTGGCAAAGGATTTCGACTTGAAGGCACCAACACCTACGATCAATTCATTGTAGATAGCACGATGAAGCCGCCAGGGAATACCATCCAACTTGGCCAGTATGGCTATGGCAATATTTGGCAGGCTATACCTGAACCCGCTATTAATCACGGTTGAGGTTTCAATTACCTGGGATGTCATTCCATATTTCAAAAGCTCATATTTGATTTGATAATAGAGACTGTGAATGGCCTTGTCTGTCGTTTCTTTTGGATGTGGCGTTACATAAATGGCTATATAACTTGTACCTGAAACGCGGGGCCATTTTTCAAGCTGGTCCCTGATTTCAGGCATGGGGTCATTTGCATCACGGAAAACAATGCTTTTTTCAATGCTAAGAAAATAGTTTAGTTTCAAAAAATCTTTCAGCCCTTTTATTCTTGGTTCAACTTTTCCGTCAAACCATTGGATTAATTTTTCAACAGTTGGGCGATCGGCTTCATGAAAGATCATGATGAACTCCACCTTATTTAAAGGTGATGGAGCAAATGGACCATTTCTAACCATACCCATTAAAGGATTTAAGTCCTGAATATCATTTCCGAAAATGAGCTGGTTGCTGTCTTTGGTGGTGTTATAAATTCTACCTTTGGGAACCTGGATGAAATCCGCACCAGAAACCGGAATAATGGCCTTAAATTCTGGTGTGTCAATATATTTAGCTACAAAGGCTGTTATTTCCGAAAAGAAATTCTTGTACTTGTTATAGCTTCGTTTTATTTCATAAGGCAGACCTAAAGCCTGGCGTAGAGCAGGGTTGAGGATGGGATACACTTTACTCAGGGTTTTTTTTGCGTCCGTTGTCAATCGGTCGTAATACATAATCTGCCGATTAGACATTACTTTCTTGATCGATTCAATGGGAACATTCAGATCGATTAAGCCTGTTTTGATCGCTTTACTGGTACCTTCATAGGTGATCACAAGTTCAGGAAAACCGGTGATACGTTTATTCTGAACCTTAATGATAAATCGTTTAAAGATGAAGTATTTGCAACTTTCACTGGACTCTTTATCATAGAACCATACCTCGGTATCTTTTACGAAATTTGGTTTGGAGACATCGGCAACGCTTTTAAAATAATTGTAAACCAACCAAGAATAGTAATGCTTTGCAAATCTTGGGCTTTTTCTGAGGTCAACAGAAAGGGTTGCATTTCTATCCCCGGGTTCAAAATTGACATAAAGATAATCTGTCTCTTCTGGTATGTTCGGAAAAACATCTGCAATATTGACCGGCCATTCGTGTTTATAAATCGGGAAATAATACGGAGATGATTCCAGGGAAAAGGTAAACTCTTTTGATTCAACCGGATGATTGAACGTTAGCATGTTGAGAATCAGAGATTGCTTGACCATGTCAGTAATTATAAGATTTCTTTTCTTTCGAGTTCCTGGTTCTTTATGATTACATCATATATCTCTCTTGCCAATACCGGGAAAACGGCATTCTGAAAATCAGCATTCTCCATGTACCGGGTCACAATCTCATCGTTATCGGCCATGCGTTGAATCATCAATCCTTCAATCATACTCCGGATTCCAAGTTCAAATTTATCCAACGGATTGGCAGTTGCGGTTTGAATGATTTTTTCGTTGGAAATGGCTTTCTCTTTGATTTGCTCGAAGAAGAGACGATCTTCTTCAGTGAAATTAGTTCCAAAACGCTCGTTTAGAATTTCGATGATCTCCGAAAGAGGCTTCTTCTCATCTTTTGATTTGCCTGTACCAACATCAACAGGACTTTTAACCCCATAAGGAGCCCCATCCTCAAGTACTATGGAACCTGACATAACTCTCTCAAGCCGATAGTACTGCAATGATACTTCTTCGCCTGCATTAATGATTTCAGTATTCTTGTCAGTTGGTAGGTGCGGTAGTAGATATCTCCCAAAACTATAAAGCATTTCAAGATCAGCATCGTTATAATTTAATATTTGGCTGATGAAAGAATAAAGACTTACATATGCGCTCAACCTATCGTGAAATAATTTTGCAGAATCTTCTTCCAATGCTTTAAACCTGTCGACAGACGGTTGAATGTGCTTTTGCATTCTGGCATGGTCGCCAGGATTTTGTTGCTCAGGCATTTTGTAGAATACCTGTGCAAATGCCTCAATCTCAGACCAAAAATAGACCTGATAACTATCCAATTCGTGTTTTAATATTTCGAGTTGTGTGGGATCGGCTGCCTTCTCCAGCAGAGTGGAATCGTAATATGGCTTGAATGAAGTGTAAATATCTTCTGACTTATTTACAAAATCAAGAATAAAAGGTAATTCTTTTCCGGGATAGGTTCTGTTTAACCGGGAAAGGGTTTGTACCGCCTGAACACCATCCAGCCGTTTATCAACATACATCGTATGCAACAATGGTTGATCGAAGCCGGTTTGGTATTTATTGGCAACCAGAAGAATCTGGTAATCGGATGAGTTAAAACGATCGGGCAACTGGATTTCGCTGATATGCTTTCCGGTAAGAATATCTATATTCATACTTGGTTCGGTATATTCAATTGAGGTATCGGGATCAATGACTTTTCCACTAAAAGCCACAAGGGGCCTTACATCTAAATAGTGGTTACGCTCAATGTATCGCTGAAATGCCAGCATGTACCGCACGGCATGTAACCGGGAACCTGTTACAAGCATGGCTTTTGCCTTGCCACCGATGCGGCTTTTTACATGATTTCGAAAATGTTCGATGATCAGTTCTGTTTTCTGTTCGATATTTACAGGATGAAGACACATAAATTTTCCAAGCGCCCTGGCTGCTTTACGTTTGGAATGACTTGGATCATCCTCAATCGATTTCACCAATTTGAAAAAAGCATTATAAGTAGTATAGTTTTGAAGCACATCGAGAATAAACCCCTCCTGAATAGCCTGACGCATGGAATAAGTATGGAAAGCTTCATGTTTTCCACTATTGCCAACACGGCCAAAAAGCTGCAAGGTTTTTCCTTTCGGGGTTGCAGTGAAGGCAAAAAAACTGAGATTAACCTGACGCCCTCTTGATTCCATGATCTGATTGAGCCTATCTTCCCAATCGTATTCACCTTCTTCGTGTCCATTATCCATTCCCGAACCCAAAATTTCTTTTAACTCCCGGGCAGATTCACCTGTCTGGCTTGAATGGGCCTCGTCAACAATGACAGCGTACTTACGTTTTGCTATCTGGTCTTTCCATTCACGGGCTCTGCTGACAGATTCCGGATCAGGGTTGTCAGCATTCCCTGCCCCGGCTATATGTAACAATCCGCGGAGTACAAAGGGAAATTTTTGCAGGGTTGTTACTACGATCTTTGTGCCATCCACCAGGGCTTCGGCCAATTGTTTCGAATCTTCATCGATTAACTTAACAACCCCCTGGGCATGTTCAATCTGGTATATGGCATCCTGGAGCTGGCGGTCGAGTACCTTGCGATCAGTAATCACAATCACACAATCAAAGATTTTCTGATCGGTGGCAGAATGCAGGCTTGCAAGCCGGTGTGAAAGCCAGGATATGCTATTAGTTTTTCCACTACCAGCTGAATGTTCTATGAGGTAATTATTACCGACTCCTTCAATCCGTGAGGTTTCGACCAACTTTCGAACCGAATCAAGCTGATGATAACGGGGAAAGATCATATTTTCACTAACGATCCGCTTTTCCCCGGTTGCACCCTGATCGATCACCTCCTCTTTCATTTCAATAAACATGAAACTCCCAATAATACCGAGAAAGCTATCCTTCTGAAGAACCTCTTCCCAGAAATATCCGGTACGATGACCAGAAGGATGCTGAGGATTACCGGCTCCGCATTGAATTTCACCGGGATGACTCCCCCGGTTGAAGGGCAGGAACCAGGTGCGGTCGCCGGCAAGGTGGGTGGTCATGTAAATTTCATCGGGGTCGGCGGCAAAATGAACCACTGCAGAATGTTTATATCGGAAAAGGGAAAAACGCCAGTCGCGATCCTTGTACTGCTTTATGGCACTCTTCCAGGTTTGGCCTGTTCCCGGATTCTTTACTTCGCACGTAGCAACCGGCAAGCCATTGATGGAAAAGACAAGATCAACGGTCTCATAGTTTACAGGATGACATTGAACCTGACGTGTAACTGTTAATTGGTTTTTATTATAGAGTTCAAGAATTTCCGGATTCAATTTATGAGCCGGTTTGAAATAGGCAAGTTTAAAAATCTTTCCGAAAAATTTGAAGCCATGTCGAATAATATGCAAAGTCCCCTTTATTTCCAGTTCAGTGGAGAGTGCTGCGATGATTTTTGTATCAAGCTCAGCGCCATGTTGTTTGGACATCAGGGTGTAGAGAGGAAGTTGTGAATCCTTTAGGAAAGCAATAACCTGAGAAGGGAACATGGCACGTTTCACATCCCAATCTGCGTTGGTACCCTTTTCCCAACCCGATTGATTGCTGAGAAGAGTCTCCTCTATATAACTTTCAAAGGCCTTTTCGGAAGTTGATTTCATTTTATTTTACTAATGATGTACTTATTTTGATAATGTATGCATCCAAGAAAAATTCTTATTACATAGTAAAGTGGTTTTGGATAATATTTCATCATGCAGGATGCACGTTGGATTTCCAGGGCTATGTTATTTATTCTTTTTGTCCAGCAATGAAAATCGAGATCAAACCAATTGAAGAGATCATTTATTTCTTTGTAAACAGACTTACATTCTTTCAGGCTAAAATTGACTGCGCCGCATTTATCCCGGACAAAAATAATAGGTTCATTATGATAGATCCTGTTTCTGAAATCCCGAATATGTGATATTCTTTGGTAGATATTACTTCTGCTGATCCCTGAAGGAATTTTTGTAAAGATGGCAACTGGCTTGCCAGTCAATACTTTATAATGGGAAGGATCGAATAATGCAACCCAAAACCCAAAATTCAACTCGGCAACAATTTTGTCCTGGGGAGTCATAGATCCATGTTTCTGTAGAACATTAGCTACATTTTTCTTTAGATAGTTATTTCGAATATATTTCTTTAATCGTTTATCAAAGAATGTAAGGGATTTATCATTCATGAATCCGGATTGTTGAGACTTAAGCCAGTCGGGATCTGAGAAATATGATATTAATTCGGTATTCAGAGCATTTCTAAGGATGATTTCAAATATGGATAATACAGGATAGAAAGCTTGAGAAAGACGAAGATTCGTTTGGTAGAGCTTTAAAGTACGTTGGGGATCTTTATGACATACTTCTTCGTACTTTTTTAGACGAGCCTGAGATGTATACTTACTTATAACGTTGTAATCGAATGACATAAAGTCAATGATAATTTATTTTAGGCAAAGCGTATATTTTGTATTATATTATATTATATTTGCATTGTGAAACTTAGTCAAGCCTCTTCACCTTGTGTGAATGTAACTAAGTGAAAGTTTTAGAAGCCTGCTTATAAGCGGGCTTCTTTTTTACTGTTGCTCTTCTTTTCATATTCTTATCCCTTAATCAAACGACCCCATCAATTTCAAACACTCTGTATTTTAACCATTTAGCCATACCATCGAGATCCGGAAAAAGTTGTTTATCAAAAACACCATACTGATCCAAACGTCTTCTGATCTCATCATGAGCCTTGTGATGAACCAAGATCTCCAGATACTCGGTTTCATCCATAGGAATAAGGGGTCTGTGACATGCTAACAGAACGCCGTCCTGAGCCCGAATCCGTGGGGATACATGTGGAGGGTCGTAGATAACATTGAATGCTATCTGGAAAGGGGAGTTGAAATCTACCGGTTGGTCATCTGATGTTGCCGGGATATCATCCAATCTTCGTGGTTCTGGAAAAGAATGATCTGGTAATTCAAGTTGATCCAGAGGTTCTTCGACTTTCTCAGGTTCAATCCCAAACGATGTATAGGGATCTTCCTGCTCAGTGTGCGATAATTCCAAAATTTTATCTTCAACCCGAGGTTCATCATCCGGGCTATTTCGTTTCAATTCATTGTATCGAATAGTTCTCCGGGTAAGAACATAAACTGCACTATCTGCACTATTTCCTTCATTATTTATCTTTGTTTTCCTGGCAGCAAAATATAACGCAACCAACGGGTTTGTAGTCCAATCCATAAAACGGGTGGGGAGTCCATGATGCTGTGCCAGCGCAAGCATTTCCCAATCATTTCGCGGAATATGATTCACATGAGCAATGACATGATTTGAAAAGGTTTCAAGAACGCTTTTCTCAAGATTATCTAATTCTGTGGATGATTTATCATTTAGATGAACATAGCGTCCAATTGAAGGTCGAAGAATGTATCCATCGCTTGCCGTTCGGGATTGACCACGATAATATGGACGAGGTACCCTTATCTCGTTTTTAATGATATCAAGATATTCTTCAAATGAATTGATTTCAAACGCGGCCATCTTTTTTATTCTGAGACATTGATTTTCCCTGTCACTGCGGCAGTTATTACCGCTATCCGATATTCCTGTAATTTAATAATAGCTTTTTCAACTTCGGTAATAAGATTGTCTATTTTTGTTGTTTCAGTATCGAGATATGATACTAATAATTTTAATTCGTTATAATCAGGGACAATAACAGGTATATCTTTTGTTTGTGTTTGATTTAATATAGCTAATGTAGAAGCATTAGCTAAGGCAACTATATTAGGTTGATTTATTAATAGGTAATAACTATAATATTTAGCTTTTTCTAATGTTTCGAAGTAAATGGCATTTATTTGTTGATTTGAACTTGCAGGCTTGTCTATATAGCCGACCTTACCCAAAGTCGCTCCAATACCCACAAAAAAAACTGAATTTGCTGGAAAAAGTTTTGCAACGCCATCTTCAAATGCAAGCTTTGATAATTTTCGTTTTGAATCATTAAGTAAAAGATTAGTAGAAAAATCGGCAGGGGTAAACCAATTTACTCCATCTTCAAAATATTCCTCTCGATCTGTTGGTGGTGTAATGCCTGTTTGAACTCCTTTGGAAACATATTTAAGTTTCTTTATTTCCCAGTATTCAGGCAACATCCCAAGCCACTCTATTTCACTATCTTTAAGTTTTACATTAGGGTTAAGTCCCTTGGTTACTGCATTGTGAATAAGGGCGGTACGTTTTTCCTGTAAAAGTTTAATCAGTTCCTGTTTCTTTTCAATGAGAGTATCGATGCGGGAAGTTTCATGGTCGAGGAAGGATACAATTAAATTTTGTTCGACGTCTGGAGGGAAAGCGATATGAATAGATCCGACGGTTTCTGTATTCAAGTTCAGTTGTGTCCCAAATTTACCAAGGCCTTTATAAGATTCGCCACAGGCAAAAATATAATACAGAAACTTAGGATTTGCCTTTAGATATGGAAACCAGACAAAACCATCGTGAATGCAACATTTGATTTGTGTTATACACGGTTTGCCTACTGTAGCTGCAATGCTTAAAAATAATGAGCCAGGATTTAACTTTACGCTTAATGAAGCACCAACCTCCGATAATCGTTGTTCGGTAGCTTCCAGATACTCATTAGATGCTGTAACATCTGAAATGCGAACCCATGCATATTCACCTTCATCATCAAAAAATATTGGATCATCAATCGGTCGAGGAGAGGCTCCTCTAAACACAGCAGAATCCCACTTGATCTTTTTCACGATCCAATGTTCTGGAACCATAGCGAGCCACTCAACCCTGCTTTCCTTATATTTTGAGTAGGGTTTGTATTTCACTGTTTGACCTCCTTGTCATTATTGATTTGCTGCAAGAGGCCAAGGATTGTACTTTCCAAATCTTTGATATCGGCTTCAATTTCATCCAGTGGACGTGGCGGTTCATACACATAAAAAAGACGGTTCAGAGGTATTTCATAACCTACTTTTGTCTTGCCGTGGTCAATCCAAGCGTCAGGGACATAAGGGATAACTTCTCTTTTAAAGTAATCCTCGATATTCTCTTTCAAAGGGATGATCTCTGTATCGCGAAGTTGAGGATCTGGTTCGGGATTCTCGTTCCGATCCCTGCAAATTTCCGCTGTCTCATCCCGCTTACTTAGGGCTTCCATCACAGCTTTCAATTCGGTGGCTGAAAGTTTGATGTCCTGGGCTCGGTCAAGTTTACGGAGATCTGATAAGAACTCCTTGCGGTCTTTATAAAGTTTTTCCTGACTCTCTTTGCCAAAAAACATTAAGAAAGAACGTATCTGGTTCTGTCGGGCGATTCCCTGTTCGATCTCAAGGGTTCGAACTGCTTCATTTTTCTTGTTGCTAAAGGCCAGATTCCGAAACCCGGATTGGGATTCGAGCAGTTTGATGCGTTCGATGGAAGCCTGGAAATTCAGTCGTAAAGGTCGTTCAACGGTGATTTTGTGATACCCGAAATCATCATTATCAAGTATCTTACTAACCTTCAGTTTCTTGATCACCCCATCAATCGTTAATTCTCGCGATTCATCATGAATGAAACTTCCATAAATACGGGTGATATCGCTTATCTGGTCTGGTCGCCCATCTTCTCCGTCGCCCACCTGCCGACGCTTATTACCAAGGCTTTTTCGCATCGGGACCCAAAAATTCCGGGCGTCAATTAATTGGATTTTCTTTTTTCGTTCGGGAATCTTCCGGTTGGTTATTATCCAAATATAGGTTGAAATACCGGTATTATAAAAGAGCTGTTCCGGTAATGCAACGATTGCTTCAAGCCAATCGTTTTCAATAATCCAACGCCGGATCTCCGACTCCCCCTGGCCGGCATCACCAGTAAAGAGGGGAGACCCATTGAAAACTATCCCGATGCGGCTTCCTCCTTCTTCGAGAGTTCTCATTTTTGAGATCATGTGTTGCAGAAAGAGTAACGCCCCATCGTTGATCCTGGGGAGACCCGCTCCAAATCGACCTTTGTATCCCAAACGATTATGCTCGTCGGTAATATACTTTTCTTGTTGTTTCCAGGTAACGCCAAAGGGAGGGTTGGCCAGCATATAATCAAAACGGGCATCGGGGAATCCGTCCATTGTAAAAGAACAACCCAATTTAACATTATTTGCTTCTTCACCCTTTATGAGTAAATCGGAACGGCAAATTGCCCAGGCGCCATCATTCCAATCCTGACCAAAAAGGTGAGGCTGAGCATCTTTATTCAATTGCCGGATGTAATGTTCGGCTTCGGAAAGCATACCGCCTGTGCCACAGGCCGGATCATAGATTGTTTTCACTACATAGCTCTGAGCTAAATCATGTTCGGGTGTAAGTAAAAGGTTAACCATGAGCTTGATTACTTCACGAGGCGTAAAATGTTCACCTGCTTCCTCGTTGGATTGCTCAGCGCCGATCCGGATAAGCTCCTCGAAGATATACCCCATCTGGAGGTTGTCAATCTTTTCGGGAGAGAGATCAATTCTTGCAAATTCTTTGACCACCTGATAGAGTAAGTTTTTCTCCGCCATCTTTCGAATCTCATCGGCAAACTCAAACCTCTCAATGATCTCGCGAACGTTTGGAGAGAATGAATTGATATACCCGTTCAGGTTGGGAGCTAGCTGGTTGGAATCATCCAAGAGTTTTGAAAAATCAAGTTTAGAGAGATTGTAAAATCTGACGCCAGTGATTGCGCACATGCGATGGCTGATAATACTTTCGCCCTTATGCTTTATTTTATTGTATTCGATAATAGCTGCATCTTTGGTTGGCGCCAGGATACAGTCGAACCGTCGAAGCACAGTCAGAGGTAAAATAACTCTGCGATATTCATTGCGTTTATAAGGACCCCGGAGTAGATTACAGATGTTCCAGATGAAGCTGGCCATCTGATGATGTGTTTCGACTGTCATGCGATTTTTTTAGTTTTCTGAGTCTGTTGGTAAAAGTATGAAAACCTGTTGTAAGTATAACAATTGTATATGAGTATTTGTCCACATTGCAAAGTTTGCAAATTGCAAACTCCAGGACGCTATCTTCAGATTTTACGATAGAACCCAAATTTAGGCTGACTGAGATACTTGCCATCAAGGTTGCGAAGCAGAGCATCTACTGATCGTGCCGACAGGGAAAATTTGGCGCCGACTGCTATTGCGTCGGCTCGCTTAAATTCAACAGGGAGATTTTTGAAAAACTGCACTTTATTTTCCCCGGAAAGAAAGGAAGACATCACTGCCTGCCGGGGCAGGTTGTTGAACATCAACATGCTATGCTGCAAGTATTTACTAACCAGTCTGATTGCAAGAATAAAATCACTATCAATACATGTTGCCTTTATTGACGTTTCACCGATTTCATATTTACGCAGAGCCGTAAAGATCATTGCGATCCTGTAAAGGATCAATCCCAATCTTTTAATGACACTTCCCGCTTCTTCAGAATGAAATGCCGTGGTATCCTTTAGCCAAAAGCTGCAAGTACTATTCAAAATATCCCATTGATCGTTGGAAAGGCTCACATTCGTGGGATTATTCGCCAGAAAAAGAATCATGTCATAAACTCTGGAGGAGAGATCAGCAAAATGTTCGGTAAGATTGATGGCATTACCAGCAGGTGAGACATCTTTCCAGACCTGTTCTACCTTATAAGCATAGAACAGAAAACGACTGAACAACCCATCCTCAGCAGAACTAATCAACCCTGTAACCTGGATCGGCGTACCGGAAAGGGCAACCGAAAGGCGGGGATTATCAATTTCGATATATTCGTTATTCGTCTTCTTTGAACTCGATAAACGTTCATGATGAAAGGATTTACGAAGCATATCGGAATACCCTCCCCATTCCTGCTTGAGTACATTGCTCATGGTGTCAGCTTCCGTTTCACAAATAATCCCTTCGCCTTCATTTTGTTCGAGATGGCACAGGATTTTAGCATAGCTGGAATTTGCCGGGATAAAGAGTACTTTGAAACGTGGTTGTTGAGGCGGTTCCTCAACCGGTTCATCCTTCTTTCGGGATCGCTGACTTGTTTTAAACTGATTCAACTCACATTCAAATCGTTGTTGTTCTTCACGGCTACGTGTGACCAGTTGCTCATGGTGCCTGTCGGCAAGCACCTTCGCAAACTTCATGGCTCCTTTTCCACTTGCAGCCGGGGCGATAATGAATACAAACAGATTCGGGTAGACAATCTCCTGGGCGTACACTCCACTGACGCCTGGCAAACAACCGCTCAGAATTGCGAGGGCGCCTGTGAGAAAAACATCCCGTTCGCGCAGATCAGGAAAAGCAGAGGCGCCTGATTTAAGCAGGTCGGGCAGCTTGGAAACGATATCATCCTCAATAGTCGGAGTATTTTTCAGGTAATCGACTTCAGAAACAGCCAGATCCGGATTGGGTACTTTTCGATAACCGGATGATGCAGAAAATTCGGAACTATGGTGAATATAAGCACTTTTAATCGAAATACGCGCCTCGGGTTCCGGCAGATCAAAGTTTGTCAGAATCAATTCAGATGCAATATCCTCGGGGATTCCATTGCGGTTGCAGTTGCTTGCAAGAAGGTATATGAAATTATTGCGGTTTCCGGGAGTATATTGTGATTTCTGTTCGGTAAAGCGGATGCAATCCTCAAAAAATGCCTGGAAATCAGATGAGGTAGGCACATCCCTGATAACGGATGAACTTACTTCTTCAGTGGAATTACAATTGAAAGTTTGGATTTCGGTATTCCAGTAACAATTGGGATCATCGGAAACAAAGCAGAGCCGGGTAACGTCCTTGCACTTGGGATCACTGGCGATTCCCACCAAAGATTCATAATGATCCTGAATCATCTTATATGCCTTGGTGTGATCGTCAGCGATAGAAGATACTGCAACAAATACTTTTAAACCCTTTCCACTGGGGCTGTGAAAGCAGGCATAAGTATAGGGCGATTGGCAGATCGAGTGAAAAGCGGAGGTTAACTGGTCAGGGATTAATTTATCAAAATCGAGATGGATAAGACCGCTGTAGTGTTCAAGGAACTCAGGTTTCCGACCGCCGTTATAGGTTGCAGATGGAGTGAAGGCGGGAAGTTGCCGCTTTATCTGATCAGCCTTTTCCATTTCACCTTGCTGAATAAGAGAGCGGATACGCAATGTATCCGCTCTGTATTTACCCTCCTTTATATCAGTAAGAATTGAGAGTAAATTATAGTCACCGACCGGCTGGTTAAAACCGGTAAAAAGAGTTACGGTATGATCCATTTTTACCTCCTTTTGTTTTTCGTAACAAAATCGACCGCTTCTTTTTCAATCTCGTCATGAGAGACTTTACGGTTTTGTTGCAACCAGCTATCGAGCTCATGTCGGTTGAAATACAATTTTTTGCCCTGTGGACAGAAATGTGGGATCAAACGGCGGCTGGTCAGTTTGTACAAGTGACTTTCGCTGATATCGAGGTAATGACATGCCTCAGAGAAATTCAGCACTTCTTTTTTTAACAGATTCTGATCGAGGATGAGTTGTTTCAACTCATTCAACTCCTTTAATACTTCGTCCATTTTAAATATGGTATTAATTTGAAATGGACTTTTGCGCAAAAGTCATCTTTGTTTTTCAAAGACATGGTAAAATTACATCCTCGAAACCCTTGTTATGACTGGGATACAGAAGGGGTGGAGTGGAGCGCGGAGTGCGGAGTGGAGGAAAAAGAGCAAGCAGGCGACGGAAAGGACAAACAAAGGTAAATAAGTAGAGGAAAGTTTTTTAAAGGAAGGGAGCGAGGAGTCAACGCAAAAGACTGGCAGCTTTTTCGAGAATGGCAGCAGTTGTTTTTGGCTTCTTCTGATCTTTTAACCTGGCACGATCAAAACAAGTTCCATCCGGATTGATAAAGCATTTACATGCCACTTCCCAATGACGTTGTTTAAGATTTTCAACTGATTGGTTGATATTGTGGATCAGTTTGATGAAGTAATGCAATTCACTGATATTGCCGGTCCAGATAACCGGATTATGAACTGACTCACCGGAGAAAATTCTTTTAAAATCAGGAAGTGAAGAGTTTTTCGGGATAAAACCGTTGGATTTCAGGATATCAAATAGATCATTGATGTATCCTGGTTGTATAGCTAAATGAATGTATGTGAAAGAACTGTAAATCGTTTCACGGGGCCTGGGAATATCAGGGGAAGAGACAGCATCAGTGAGGGGAGGTGCCTCTTTGGCCTCCAAATATTTTTGAATCCCAAAAGAGACAGTAGTCGGAGTGAATTTGTCTTGATCGAAACCGGGAACAAGCTGATGAATTAGTTCGGCTTCAGATAAAACCTCTATACCGGTATACTCTGGAAACATAGCCTTAATTTCTTCATATAACCGGAATAGCTCCGTTTTGAGGGAATCAAGAATGTAAGTGCACACTTTATCGGAACAGAATTTCTGTGAGACCTGCTCAATTGTATATTCAAGATTGCTAAGCAGGCTTGTAACCTGGTATGTAGCATCTATGGCTGTCTTGGATCTTTTTATCGTATTGACAATGGCACAAAGTATTCTTGTGGTTTCATTGATAATCAAATACCGGTAAAATTCGGATGCCTTATTAAAGTGGAGCGGAGGCTCCAGCTTGTCAAAGAGAGATTGCAAGTCTGCAAACTTTGCAAGGTATGCAAGTCGTTCAGTAGTTGGCAAATGATCAATCTTTAATTGGATGGAATAATCCTTCAATGAGGCAAGGAGCGCTGTGAAGAACATTTGAGGGTTATCTTTATTGATCCTCACCTGGTTGTTCAGGATGTCCCGAAACCGCGTTTCGCTGGAGTTGTCTGCATGCCAGGGCGCAAGCTCTCCAAAGAGAATGTTATCGAAAATGACAGGTTTTATAATCATAGATCCAGTTTTATCCTGTTTGCCGCTTCCCTTTTTTTCTCATCGATGATCTTAGCGTAAATCTGAGTAGTTTTCAGATCTTTATGGCCAAGGAGTTTGGAAACCGTGTAAATATCGGTACCCAAAGTTAGTTGTAAAGTTGCATATGTATGTCGGGCGCAATGAAAAGTTATTGATTTGGTGATTCCGGCTTTGAGCATCCACTGTTGTAAGTGGAGGTTGTGCCAGGCGCTGTACTTGAGTCCGATGAAAACTCTGTCAGTAGGGGAGGTGCGTTCACCGAGCAGTTGCAATGCCTGTTCGGAGATGGGAAGGGTTTCGGCTCCTTTGGTTTTCTTCTGCCGGAAACGGATATAGTGACCAATCTCCTTTGAATGCTGGACTTCTGACCATGTCAATTTTTGGATATCGGACCAGCGGAGGCCGGTTAGCGATGAAAAAAGAAATGCCTGTTTCATGATAGGGAGCTCACATTCAGCCTTTACCAAGGCTTGAAGCTCATCAAGGGTAAGAAATTCCCGCTGAGGTTCACCTGGTTTTACACCCTCGATCTCCTCGGCAGGGTTCCGTTGGATGATTCCTTCCTTGAACGCTTCCCGCAAAGCGGCTCTTACCTTATTATAATAGGAGGACTGGGAATTTTGTGACAGGTTCTTCTTGGCGGGGGTCAGGGCTTCCTTTTGAAGAAATTCCTTGAAATCTTCGAGCCAGCGTTTGTCGATCTGTGCAAAGGTGACTTCGAACTTTACAAACTTTTTAAGGTGTTTCAACGTGCTGTCCCAGTTACCATAATTACCCTTGCTGTCGCGGCGTTTCTCGGTCAGGTATTCAAAGTACCTCAGGAAGCTGCCTTTCAGTTTGCCCTGATCTTGGAACCCATAGATTCCATTTTGAAGTTCCAGGTGTCGTTTGGAGCGGATGGCCTCAGCCAGAGCAAGATTCTTCCGGTTTTCTTCTTTCTGTTCCTTAGTAAGCATTCCTTTTTTGGGATTGGGTACCAGGTACAATTGAAGGTATTCGTACTTGCGTTTCCCTTGGTGGTAATAGTCGAGGTACAGGCTGATTTTATCACCTTTCTTGCGTTGGCGGAGTGTGACGGTCATACAATATTAATAAATAAGTTATCAATTTCGGTTCGTTTTATGATGGTTCTGCGACCCAGTTTTCCGGCTTTCAACCGGCCGTTATCAATCATCCGGTAGATGGTCCACCGGCTGGCTCCGACGAGCTGGCAGGTTTCTTCAACGCTCAGGAAGTCTTTCTGTTTAACGATTGGGTTAAAGTGGTTGGCCTGTCGGTCCCGGTCAATGGCATTCAGGATCTTCCCTTCACGCTTACGTTTTTTATAGCTTAGTTTGGCGCAATTATCGCTACAGAACTGGGTAACAGTGGTTTTTGCGGTGAATCTATTCCCGCAGTGATGGCAAACTTTTTCGATCCGGATATTACTGCTCATTTGTTGCTGATAGTAGCTACGTGTTGCTGGTTGTTGCTCTATGTAGCATGATCTCCCTTTTATGGTGCCCGGCAACGTGGGCAACAATGTTGGGCAACGTTCTGGCAACAAATATACGAAAAAAAGAAGGGTTTGGCAACAAATAAGAGAAGAGTTATTAACAGAAAATAAACAATAACAATCAGTTAGAAAACAAGAGCAGGATAATTACTTTCCGATGCAGAACCTTCCAAAAATATTGTCCAGGATCTCATCG
>Ga0265595_1001134_pt1 | contig 21517 bp, 24 predicted proteins | sample saktaG_15_FD_190148 | JGI IMG/M metagenome (GOLD analysis project Ga0265595, IMG submission 190148) | Saline water microbial communities from Sakinaw Lake, British Columbia, Canada - sak_2013_06_06_50m | ecosystem: Environmental > Aquatic > Non-marine Saline and Alkaline > Saline ...
TGGAATATAGGTAAATTGACTTTCGTAGAATATGATGAAAAAGGAGGCCGCGCCGTTTTAAAGGTAGAGGATATGGAATTAGATCCTATTTGGTGCAGGTGCAACGAAGGATACATGGCTTCTTTGGCTGAGCTGGTTTTACCCAAAAAAGGCAAAAAAATACAATGCAGGGAAACTAAATGCCCGTCCAAGGGCGATAAATATCACGAGTTTGTGATAACTTTTTAATTCATATTATTGTGCGACATTAAAAAATGATACAGGCCATTAGGGCAGGGAACTCTAATGGTTTTTGTTTTCTTTGGCGCTTGACAACACGTCTGTGGAAAATATATAATTAAAGTAGGAGATTAGCTTTATCGTATTTCAAAGGACAAGGAGGAAGCAAATCTCTTAAGAGAAAGATTTGGACATTAGCTCCTATGTAAAGGGTTAACAACATATAATCCTGGCGGAGCAAACACTTCAACCCAATCTCTCTCTTTACCGAACAAAGTTCTTTTTATTAAACACTGTTCTTTCCTGATTATCTCGCCAACTATGATTGGCATATAAACTCCTACATCCAATTCCGTAAGAGTAAAGGGCTCACTATTTGTTCTATTGTGAGTCCTTTTTCCCTTTTTATACAGAGATAAGTATTGAGGGGAGCACTTGACAGGCCTTTTGGGCTTGATATTATGAGTATAGACTAGTGCGTATAATATCCCTTACACGCATAAAGAATATGAGCAAATTACAGCTACCTTATTTAGATGACTTTCTTCTAGGGCTTCAAACAAGGAATCTTTCAGAAGAAACTGTATATAATTATGAACGGGACTTAAAAGTTTTTGAAAATTTTTTGAATGAGATTAATACCCCATTCGAAAAGATTGACAAGAAAACTGTTCTTAATTATAAAGCTTACCTAACTTCCCAAGACCGCAGGACTCCAAAATCTATCCTTGGAAAGAAAAGATTGGCCAGTTTCTCGATGAATAGAATGCTTTCTACTCTTAGATCTTATTTAAGATTCCTAACAAATATAGATTGTGCTATACCCGTTCCTCCCAATGCCATAGAGCTGGTAAAAACTGAAAAAAATCTGCCCCGCGTCGGAGAGTTTGATGAAATAAAAAAACTAGTTGAAGCTCCCACGCAACTGGAAAAAAACAAAATCGTCTCTTTGCGTAATCGAGCAATATTAGAAACTTTCTTTTCTACAGGGGCAAGAATTTCAGAGCTTATAAACATCAAGATGAGTGATATTGATAAGAATGGCCGAATTTTCATCAAAGGCAAAGGAAAAAAAGAAAGATTTGTTTATCTAACACCTAGGGCCCAAAGGCATATTGGAAAATATTTGGATGTTCGTGCTGGAGGTGAATCTCCTTACTTATTTGTTCCCTATCGTGGAAGAAACGTAAACCTTAAAGCGAAAAAGCTTTCTCCTAACTATTTAGAAGAAAGAATTAAAAAATATCGGGAATTACTTGGTCTGAATATTCCCATTACTCCTCACGGTCTCCGCAGAGCTTTTGCTACATTTTTAGCTGAAAAAGGAGCCAGTGTAGCTGCAATTCAGATATTATTGGGCCATGAATCTTTGGATACTACCACGCGTTACGTTCGAATTTCCAATCGTTTCGCAGAAAAAAGCTTCCAAAAATATCATCCGCTAAAAGAATAATTATGTCCTATTTGCCTAAACCTAAGACACTTTGGAAAAATTGGAATACGGTAGAAAAAAAGATTGAAGAAGAAACATTTTGGCTAAACAATGCTATAAATACTTTCTTTAAAGAAGAAAAAGGTGCTCCTATGGGATGTCGCGAATGCTTTCTACGAAGAATTGCTATTTTAATTGTCTCAGGAAAAGTAAAAGCAAAAGAAATTACAAGATCCCCAATTTTAAAAAGTTTTTGGATTAATAAAAAACTGAGGAAAAAGAATAAAACCAAAAAATGTCATGGAAGTGATTGGCACCAAGAAACAATGGAAAAAATTGAAAGTCATTTTCTTTCTCTCGGTTTTAAAGTAGACAGCGAGCCAGAAATACATGGTGGTCGCGCCGATCTAGGAATATTTAAAAAGGGTAAACCAAATTTATATATTGAAGTAGGAACAACTTCCTTTTTTAAACTTTGGTTAAATTTAGAAAGAAAAAGAATAAAAAAATTTATCTATTTGATAGTACCTAATGACGATAAATTAATTGAATTTACTTGTTTATGAATATATCTAAAATAGTCAATGAAACCAGCTGTTTTGACCTACAGTTCCGCAGAGATGTCAGGCATAAAAGAACTAACTCTCCCATATACTACTCCTGGAAGGCGCAGTTTGTCATTGTCGGTTCTATCGATAAAGAAGAGCTGTTAAGGAGGATAAAAGAAACCTTGGACTGCGGCCGGCTCCACTATATTACTGGAACCCAGATAAGGTATTCTGTGCAGAATATTGACGAGCTTCACGATAAAATTGTTCCCTTTTTCAAAGAACATTCTCTTTCCGAAGACAAAAAGAAAGATTTCGAACTTTGGTCTGAAGCAATTGCCATTCTTTATCAAAATAAAGGCAAAGCTCTCAGCCAATGGCCTAAGGAGCGATTTGAACGATTAATAACTATCCAAAAATCATCCCAGCAGTATAAAAGCAAAAAAAACAGGATTCCAAAGTGGATTCCTGTGGCTCAAGCTGTCTTGGAACATCTCACAAAATAGCCTTATTCCCCCCTTATTTTTAGGCCAAAATAGGCCTTTTTAGCCCTATTATAGCTTATATAGTATAAAACTACCCTCCTTCCCTATTTACCGTTATACCCTATTATTGTCGCACAATAAATTAGAAAGCTCTCCTCGTAAGAAGAGAGCTTCTTTTTTGATTTCTTTGCAGGTTATTGGTTCTATCTTCGCCGCAAGGCTATTATTCTGGTAAGCGTGGACTGCTGCACTAAATTTTCGTCTAGAACATGAATCGTAGGGAAACGACAACCTGTTGTAGATACTCTATCGTGGGTTTTGAAAATTTTTATGATCAGCTCTCGAGATCCTTGTCCCCTGCTATCAGTTTCACTAAGTAAACCAGGGTCAAACTCATCTCTCCAACCACATGCTGGACAAAAAGCAGTATATCCTAAAGGAGAAATAACCTCTTTAATCTCCTGGGTCAATCCCCCTTCTTGGAACAATTCCCTTGCTCTTTTGCCAAGCTGGGTATTGGTGGTTTTCACAAATTCATGTATCATCAACTGGCCATCACTCGCTGAAATTAAAATCAATTCGTTACCAATACAGATAGTGATGTTTGCGTCGCCGTAAGGATTATTCAGCGACTCCTTACCCCAATAGTGTCCTTTCAACCAAGCCTTACTCCATAAAGACTGCAAAAGCTTTCTAGCCCTCAACAACAAATCATAGTTCATTTCAATCCTCCCTAATAAAAATAGCTGATAATATTATATTAAAAATAAACAAAAAAATCAAGCTGCAAAACTTGACACTAACTCTTAAATAATAGTGTAATAAATATCGAATTAAAACGTCTTAATATTAAGAGAAAACTAATCCCGCTCGCGGGATTGTACCCGCCCTACGGCGGGTTTTTCGTTCAGGCGCCTAATCTCCTTTCTCTGTTTGAATAATCATTAATGATTTTTTCAAATTCTTTTGGACCGAAATCGGGACAAAAAGTTTTTGTAAAATGAAGCTGTGAGTAAGCCGTGTCCCACATCATGAAACCGGCAGAAACGTGCGGATCGTTTTTGCAGCCCGTTCTGATAAGCAGATCGACTGGCGGCAGATCTTTTGTCCAAAGATTTTCTTTTATCAAAGTTTTATTAATTTTTATTTTTTTCTTCTGGTAAAGTTTGGATATTCTCTCAATACAGTCTCTCATCTCGTCGGTTCCGTCGTAAGCCAAAAGAAAAGTCAAAAAATAATTATTGTAATTTTTAGTCGCTGCCAAAGACATTTCTATCGCTTCCTGGGCTTTCTCGGGCAAAATCTCTTTCCATCGGCCGATAACATTTATTTTCACTTTGTTCTTGTGGATTTCTTTATCTTTAGCTATTCTTTCAAAATGTTCGGTATATAGCTTAAATAGAAAATCCACCTCTTTTTTAGGCCTTTTGGTCAGATTATCCCAGGAGCCGGCCCAGAAAGTAATGTATGGAATTCCAAGCTCTTTGCCTTTCTTCAATATCTTCTCAAACATTTTTATACCCTGCTGGTGGCCAATCCAGGCACTCAATCCCCTTTTCTGCGCCCATCTGCGGTTACCGTCAGGAATAATGGATACATGTTTGGGAATGTTTTTATTAGACATAATTTTAAAGTAAAAAATCGCTTTCAATTTTAATGCTTTTCGGCAGAATCCAAGGAAAATGGAATCCGAAAAAGTAAACCAGCTTTACGGCCAGTTTCGAAAATATAATCCGCGGAATAAAAAAAACTTTAACTGCTCTAATATATTTTATAAAATCAGGGAAATTTTTCAAGAGTAAATCTGCAGCGATCAAGCCCCAGACCACTCCCCCGCCAGACCAGGGTTTGCAAAGTCCGGCAGCATCCCCGCAAAGTGTAACCTGTTTTTGAGAAAGAAAAAGGAAACTCTGAGGGACAAGCGCTGATGTTATTCTTTCCAAATGAAGATTATTTTTCTTTAAAAATTCTTCAAAAACATCTTTCACTTCTTTCGAATTGCCGATTACGCCGTATTCAATCTCATTGCCCCTGGGAATCTTCCAGATAAAACCTTGATTTATCGGCCAAGTCTCAACAAAATCAGAATTGTCTTGTTTCGCTAAAAATCCCTGTATGGCCAGACGAACGTCCAACTCTTTCGGACTCAAACTTTTTCTGACTGCAGAATTCGGACCGTCACAACCGATAACTCTTTCGAAGTCTTCTTTTAATTCAGAGACATCGGTTACTGCATGCTTTAACATAATCCTTGCGCCTGATTTCTCAGCCAAATCAGCTGCCAAGTTATCAAGCTCAAGATGGCTCATGACGAAAAACTTTTTGGAAAATATGACTTTAACAGTTTTTTTCGGAAAATGAATCAAAACAGAATTAATCTGGTTTTGAATCAAATCCCTGCTTTGGGGAATAAAATCCAAAATCCTCTGGCTAAACAATCCGGAGCAAGCTTCTTTTCCTATTCTATCTCTCTTTTCAAAAACAATAACCTCATGGCCCTTTTTCGAAAGGCGCCTCGCTAAATAAAGCCCGTTGATACCTGCTCCGACAATAGCTATTTTCATAGGTTTTAATCTGCCTGATACTCTATTTTAAGCGGTTCTTTGTCCTGCTGTTTTGCGGTTATATAACCTAAAGCAAAAGAAAGCAAAGATACCAGAATAACGCCGACAACCAAAATTATGTCCGCTCTATGAATTTTGACAAAATCTTTCATCTTTGTTAATATCATCTTGTTAATTAAATTATATATATTATGGCAAAAACAAAAGCTACAGGATCAACTAAATTAGGAAGGGATTCAAGGCCTAAATATTTGGGTATAAAGCTATTTGCAGGACAAAAGGTTAAAGCTGGCGGCATTATCGTCAGACAGAGAGGCACCAAGTTCCTTCCCGGAAAAAACGTCAAACGAGGAAACGACGACACTCTTTTTGCTTTGAAAGAAGGTACGGTTAACTTTAAAACTAAAAAGAAAAGGAGTTTCAATAACTCCCAAAGAACCGCTAAGGTTGTTAACGTTGAATAGCTGCCCTGATAAACTCACGGAATAAAGGATGCGGATTTAATGGTTTTGATTTGAATTCAGGATGAAACTGGCTTCCCACAAAAAAGGGATGCTTTTTAATTTCAATGATCTCCACTAAATCCCTTTCAGGATTAACTCCTGATGTTATCAAGCCCTTTGCTTCAAGCTCTTTCCTAAATTCATTGTTCAATTCATAGCGATGGCGATGCCTTTCTTTTACTAGGATATCGCCTTTTTTGTTCGGCTTTCCCCAACGGGATTTTAAATAAGCTGAATGGGCAATGGTTCCCTTTTTAATCAAACAGGAATAATCTCCCAGCCTCATAGTCCCTCCGTATTTTTTCTCCTGGATTAAGGCTTCCTGCTCTGGCATAGTGTCAATAACCGGATACTTGCAGTGTTTAACGATTTCAGTCGTATTGGCCTCTTTCATATGACAAACGTTTCTAGCAAATTCAATAACTGCCAGCTGCATGCCAAAACAAAGCCCTAAGTAAGGAATCTTATTCTTCCTGCAGTATTCAATCGCTTTGATCTTGCCCTCTGTCCCCCTGCTGCCGAATCCGCCAGGCACGATTACGCCATTAAGCTTCTTCAATTCTTTAAGTTTACCCGGGTCTTTCTCATAAGATTCGCTTGATAACCAGGATAACTCTATTTTCAATTTATAGAACCAGGAAGCGTGCTTTACCGCCTCAATTATGGAAATGTAAGAATCTGCCAGGGTAAAATCTCCTGTTTCAAAATATTTTCCGACAATACCGATTTTAACCGTTTTCTTTGCCGTTTTAATAACCTTGACCAGCTTTTTCCAGTCTTTTAGATTCTGTTTTCTCTGCCTTAAGCCGAACTTCTTCAAAATCATTTTCCCAAGATTGTCTTTTTCAAAATTAACCGGTATCTCGTAAATTGATTTGATGTCAGGAGCGGATATTACGTCTTCTTCCTGAACGTTGCAGAAAATCGATATTTTCTTTTTCCTGGGCTGGTCAAGCGCCACTTCCGAACGAGCAATAATAATATCAGGCTGTATGCCGCCGGAATTCAAGGTTCTGACAGCGTGCTGGGTAGGTTTGGTTTTCATTTCCCCGATCATATTGGGAACCGGCAGATAACTGACTAAAATAAAAAGAACATCTTTTGGATGTTGCAGTTTCATCATTCTGGCTGCTTCCAGAAAAAGAAGATTCTGGTATTCGCCGACAGTCCCGCCGATCTCAATCAAAACGAATTCAGCTTTTGTTTTTTTAGTAGCATTCTGGATGCGGGAAATCACTTCGTTAGGAATATGAGGCACCACTTCCACGCATTTGCCTCCGTATTCCAAATTCCTTTCCTTACGGATGACCGTTTCGTAAACGCGGCCGGTGGTAATGTAATTCTCGGTTGTCAGTTCTTCATCCAAAAACCTTTCATAATTACCGACATCCTGATCGCACTCCACTCCGTCTTTTGTCACGAAAACCTCTCCGTGCTCTATGGGATTCATCGTCCCTGCGTCAACGTTAATGTACGGGTCGATTTTCACTGCCGTCACTTTGAAGCCCTTGCCCTGCAGAATCTTTCCGATGGAAGCTGTGGCCACGCCTTTTCCAATGCCGGACATCACTCCGCCTGCAATGAAAATGAATTTAGCCATAGCTACTCTTCCAATTTACTGACTATCGCTCTGATTTCGACCTCTAAATTGTGCTCAAGTTTAATTTTAACCGGGAACTCCCCTATCTCTTTTATGGGTTCTGGCAAACCAACCTGGGTTTTTTTTACGTCAAACCCCATTTCCTTTAATTTGTCGGAAATCTTTTGCGCATTAATTGATTCGAACAGCTGTCCTTCTTCTCCGACTTTAACGGCAATAGCCAGTTCCATGTCATCAATCTTTGAAGCAAGCTCCTGGGCTTTTTTCAATTCATCTTCAGCTTTTTTCTCCTGGATTTCTTTCTGTACTTCAAGCCATTTTAAAGCTTCTTCGGTCGCTGGCTTTGCCAAACCTTTATCAATCAAAAAGTTCCTGGCATAGCCTTCTTTAACTTCCTTAACCTCAAACTGCTTTCCCACCCTTTCAACGTCTTTTAATAAAATAACCTTCATAATATATTATCTTAATTCAATTCTTTAATTATTTCAACTGCTTTATCAAGTTGGGGGTCGCGGCCGGCATTGTAATCTTCATCCGTCATCTCTACCATTATATCAGGTTCCAGGCCTTTGTCAGTAATGAAGTCTCCTTTTGGAGTCAACCATTTGGCAATAGTCACTTTCAAGGAAGAACCGTCCCTTAATTCAGCCAATTCCTGGACAGACCCTTTGCCGAATGATGTTTCGCCGATTAACTTGATTCCCCGATTATCCCTTAAAGCCCCTGCCAGAATCTCAGAGCCTGAAGCTGATCCTTTATTAATTAATATTACTACAGGATAAGCAAGCAGTTTTGAATTTCCTTGGGCCAAATATGAATATGGTTCTTCTGCTCCGCCAAAGTCCTCAACAACCACTACCTGGTTCTTTTCCAAAAACCAGCCGGCAATATCCTGAGCAACATCCAGATACCCTCCAGGATTATTCCTTAAATCAATAATTATTCTGTCAGCATCGCTATTTAATATTTTAGCAGCTGCATCTCTAAAATCAAAAGAAGCTACTTCAGAAAATTGGTAAAGTTTCAGATAAGCGATATTATCATCCCTGATTTCCAGTTTCAAGGAAGGAATATCAATCACTCCCCTAATTATTTTAATATCTCTATTCTCTCCCCACTCTTCCCGAAAAATCGTCAGAACAACTTCAGTCCCTTTTTGGCCGCGGATCAGACTGACTGCCTCATCTGTTGTTATATCAACAGTGGATTTTCCGTCAACACTCATAATCTTATCGCCAGCTCTCAGCCCTGCTTTTTGGGCCGGCGTTCCTTCTAATGGAGCGACTACCTGAAGCTGGCCGTCCTTGATGTCAATTTCCATGCCCACGCCTTCAAAACTTCCTTTAACGTCTTCAACAAATCTTTTAGCGTCATCAGGCTTTAAAAAAACAGTATATGGGTCGTTCAAAGAATCAACCATGCCGGAAATCGCTCCGTAAATCAGTTCCTGAACATTGATTTCCGCTTTGCCTACATATTTATCCTGTATGGTCTGCCAAGTTTCCCAGAAAAGAGAGAAATCAAGGTCTTCTGGCGGGCAAACCTGGCAGACAACCTTGGACTGGCCATACCAAAAGCCAAAGCCGAAAGCAACCGCTATCATGACGATTACAAAAAAAAGAATGGAAACTTTAGCTATTTTGCTCAACATATTAGAAATAAACTAAAAAACAAAACTTTGTTTTGATTTAAACACTATTATATTAATTTACCATAATAAAATATTTGAAACAAGCAAAAAACCCTTGATCAGGGTTTTTCTGCTGTGCCCCCGCCGCGACTCGAACGCGGAACCACTTCCTTAAAAGGGAATTGCTCTACCAATTGAGCTACGGGGGCTTAAATGCCTTCTTCCTGTAATTCTTCCAATAATTCTTTTTGTTTTTTTGTTAACTTCTTGGGAGTTCTGACAACTAACTCAACATACATACTCCCTGTTCCAAAACCTGAAAAATGAGTTAATCCTTTGCCTGAAATCTTCAATATTTTTCCTGATTCTGTTCCAGATGGTATTCTAAGAAAAATCTTCTTTCCTTGCAAGGTCATTATCTCTGTCTCGCCTCCCAAAGCTGCCTGGCTGAAAGAAATCGACTCTTGAGAATATAAATCATCTCCTTTCCTTTTGAAAACAGGATGCTTCCTGACGAATATTCTAACATATAAATCGCCTGCTTTTCCAGAGCGCCTGCCAGCTTCTCCCTGCCCCTCAATCTTAATTATCTGATTGCTGTCTACGCCAGCCGGAACGAAAACTTTAATTCTCTCCTGTTTTTTTATCCTTCCTTCTCCCTGGCAAACATTGCAGGGTTTCTCCGGTTTAAAACCTTCTCCTCCGCATTCAGGACAAGTGGCGTTTTGTGCAAAAGAACCAAGAGGAGTTCTTCTTATCTGCTGGACCCAGCCCGTGCCTCTGCAGGAAAAGCATTCTTTTACTTTGGTCCCCGGTTCGCCTCCTGTGCCCTGGCACCTGGAACAGGAAACGAATTTATCCAAAATAATTTCTTTTTCTTTGCCGGAAAGCACGTCCTCCAAAGGAATTTCCATTTCAACCTCAATGTCTTTACCGCGTTTGAAGTCTTTTTTCTTTCTTCCCATTCCGAAACCCAAAAAGTCCTCCATCAAATCGCTCAAGTCTCCGAAATCAAACTCAAAATCAACATTCTGCCTGCCGGAAAATGAACTAAAATCAAATCCGGAATCAAAACCAGCTCCTTCTTCAAAAACCCTACCGAATTGATCGTACTGGGCTCTCTTGTCTTTATTCGAAAGGGTCTGATAAGCTTCGCTTATCTCTTTGAATTTTTTCTCGTCTCCGCCTTTGTCAGGATGATATTTATGGGCCAGCTTGTAATATGCTTTTTTAACTTCTTCATGAGAAGCATCCCGAGAAAGACCCAGGATTTGATAATAGTCCTTCATAAATTATTTTTCTTTGTATTCCCCTTCTTCCGGTTTTTTTTCTTCTTCTGATACTTTCTCTTCTTTCGGTTTCTCCTGCTTTTGCGCTTGCTGATAAAGTTCAGTCCCTACTTTTTGTAGGCTCTGTGATAAATCTGAAGTTTTCTGTTTAATTTCTTCAATATTATCACCATCTTTCACTTTCTTCAACTCATTAAGTTTTTCTTCTATTTCTTTCTTGGCTTCCGGGGAAATCTTATCTCCCGATTCTCTCATTGTTTTCTCCGTCATATAAACAACATTGTCAGCCATGTTCTTAGCCTCAATTGATTCCTGCTTTTTCTTGTCTTCTTGGGCATGTGCTTCAGCTTCCTTTTTCATTTTTTCCACTTCTTCTTTTGAAATGCCGGTAGATCCTTCTATCCTTATTGAGTGGGATTTACTGGTTGCCTTATCTTTGGCAGTAACGTTCAAAATGCCGTTGGCGTCAATATCAAAAATCACCTCAATCTGGGGAACACCTCTGGGAGCTGGCGGAATACCGTCCAACATAAACTTTCCCAAACTTTTGTTATCGTGAGCCATAGGCCTTTCTCCCTGCAGAACATGGATTTCAACTGATGTCTGACTATCAGCCGCCGTGGAAAAAACCTGGTTTTTTGAAGTAGGTACGGTCGTATTCTTAACAATCAAAGGAGTACTTACCCCGCCCAAAGTTTCAATTCCCAAAGAAAGCGGAGTTACGTCCAACAATAAAACATCTTTAACGTCTCCCTGCATAATGCCAGCCTGGATAGCTGCTCCGACAGCCACCACTTCATCAGGATTAATTGAACGATTGGCTTCCTTGCCGAATATTTTCTTTAATTCTTCCTGGATCTTCGGCATTCTGGTCTGGCCTCCGACTAAAACTATTTCTTCAATATCTTTCGGCTCTAACTTGGCTTCTCTCAAAGTCTGTTTTACCAAATCAATAGACTTATCGATATAATCATTAACTAATTCTTCAAGCTTTGACCTGCTCAACTTAAAATAGAAATGCTTGGGACCGGAAGAATCAGCTGTAACAAAAGGCAGATTGATTTCAGCTTCCACGACAGAAGACAATTCAATCTTTGCTTTTTCAGCCGCTTCCTTTATTCTTTGCAAAGCTAAAGGATCTTTTGATAAATCAATACCATCGCTCTTTTTGAATTCATTAACCAGCCAGTCCATTATCTTCTGGTCAAAATCATCCCCTCCCAAATGAGTATCTCCGCCAGTTGCTTTTACTTCTATGGTGTCTTCAGAAACATCCAGAACAGATATGTCAAAAGTGCCTCCGCCAAAATCATAAACAATAATCTGCTCTCCTTTCTTTTTATTCAAGCCGTAAGCCAAAGCAGCGGCTGTCGGTTCGTTAATCACCCTTTTTACGTTAAATCCGGCAATTTCTCCGGCAACCTTAGTTGCTTTTCTCTGGCTGTCGTCAAAGTAGGCAGGGCAGGTAATAATAGCTTCGTCTATCTTTTCTCCCAGTTTTGCCTCAGCATCAGCTTTCAACTTTTGTAAAATCATGGCCGAAATCTCAGCTGGCTTTAACCATTTTTCGCTCATCTTCACTTCAACGCCGCCATCTCCAGCTTCTCTAATCTCGTAAGGCATAAGCTTTTTGTCTTTTTGCACCTCCGGATCGGAAAAGCGCCGGCCGATTAATCTCTTAACTGAGAAAATGGTGTTTTGAGGATTGGTTACCTGCTGCCTTTTAGCCAAAACGCCGACCAGCCTTTCTCCACTTTTAGTTAAAGCAACGACAGAGGGAGTGGTTCTTCCTCCTTCTTTGTTTTCAATTATTTTTGGTTCCCCGCCTTCCATGGCTGCCATGGCAGAAAAGGTTGTTCCCAAATCAATACCTAATATTTTACCCATATTTTTATTAATTTAATAAATTAAAAAATAATATTATTTTGCGACTTTTACTTTCGCAGGCCTTAATAACCTGCCGTTAATAATATAGCCTTTTTGAACTTCTTCTAATATAACTCCGGATTGACCGCCTTCTTTGGTTTCAATCGCCTCGTGCAAGTTAGGATCGAACTTCTCACCAGCTGTCTTCATTTCTTCAACCCCCTGGTTTTTCAAGAAATCCATGATCTGATTTTTAAGCTGTAAAATCCCTTTTACGTTTTCGTCTTTCTTTAACCCTTCTGGCAATTTATTTTCAATCAGTTCAAAATTATCCAGAATGGGAATAATCTTCAAAATAAGTTCTTCGCCGGCATAAGCGAGTAAAGCAGTAATTCTCTCCATTTCTTCTTTTTTGTAATTCAAAAAATCAGCTCTCGCTCTCTGCCAGCCGGCCAAATACTCGTCTTTCTGCTTTAAACACTCTTCCAGTTTCTTTTTTAAATTTTCATCTTGTTTTTCAACCATATATTAAACTTTATCCAATAAATGAATTAAAGAATTCAGAGAACAGATGCTTTTATCGTAATCCATTCTTTTCGGGCCGAATATGGCCAAAAGTCCCTGTTCATTTTTCGGGAAATGGCATTTGGTCACTATGGCGCTGAATTCTCTGGCTTTGGGCAAAGGATTTTCTTTGCCGATGTAAACTTTAATATCAGCATCTAAATCAAAATCAGCTATTTCTTCCTCAAAGCTTTTAACCATAGCAATGAAATCGTCAATCAGCTTTCTTTCCTTGAATTCCGGCTCTTTGATTATTTCCTCCCAGCCTTCCTTCCAAAATATTTTCTTGTCAGATAAATACCCTAAAGAAAAATTTGAGGAAACCAAGGCCAAATTCTTGGTTACGGATTGGAGAAACTTTATTGTATCATCCATTTCCCCATTAAACCAGTCAGATTCAAAAATATCCTCTTTCAAAGAATGTTCCTGCAATAAACTATCAACGAAAAAGCGATAGCCCTTATCGGTCGGCACTCTGCCGGCCGAAGTATGGGGTTGGGAAAGAAAACCCGCATCGGTCAGCTTCTGCATTTCGTTCCTAATAGTAGCAGAGCAAACATCAAAATCACATTTCTTTTCCAGAAATTCAGAACTGACCGGTTCAACCGACCTGATGTAGTTTTTGATGATATTATTCAATATCCCTGTCTGCCTTTCGGTTAATTCCATATACATCCATAATAACCGGATTAGCAGTCACTGTCAAGGAGTGCTAACGCCTCTAAACTTAGGATTGGCAAAATTGCCGAACCTCAATTCAATGTATTCCAAGTCATGCCTCTCTTCTGAAGATATTCTCTCCTCCAAAAGCACTTTCAGCTTCATTAGTTGCCAGTCTATATCGTTCTGAAGATTAAAATACAGCTCCCAACCGTCTTCAGCAACCGCCACCAGCTTGTCCGTAGAAGAAACGAAAAACTCTGCAACCTGAATATTCAAATTTTTCTCCAGATTAAAATTAATCTGCAAAATCTTAGCCAAATCGTCTTTATCAATCGCCTGCTCCCCTGTTTTCTTCTCGTCCTGGGAATAAGAATCATTGATTATTATTTCTCCAGCAGGAACTTCTTCAATCTTTTCAAAGACTATTCCGTTTTCATCTATTTTAAAACAATCGTTCTCATTAGCACACCAAAGAGCAACTCTCTGTCTTTCTTGTATCTCAATGGATAATTTGTCCGGCAGCCTCATTTTCACGTCGGCCAAACCGATCTCAGGATATTTCATCAAAATATTCTCTTCTATCTTCCCAGCATTAATTCTAAAAAATAGACTGCCTTTTAAGCCAACCTCTTCTTTAACTATACTTTCAATATCCTCAGTCGATATTTTCTCATTGCCGTTTATCTTAATTTCTTTAATCTTAAAAAATGGCGTAAAAAAAACGAAATAACAAAGGCCGGTAGCAACAATCAAAAACAAAAGAAAAAACCAAAAAAAGCGATTGCGGTAAATCGGTTTTCTCCTCTTATATCTGTGCGATTTCCTGTAATGCTTCATTTAAAGGCTTCTTTTAATTTTTCTCAGTTTCTCAAAAGCGAAAGTCAGCCAGTATTTCTTAGATAAAGGAAAATCCTGCGTCTTTAAGTACTGATAAAGTTCTCCGGAAAAGCCCATTTTAAAAAGGGTCGGGCCTGCCCAGGGATGATTGGGGTTTTCTTTGGGATCAACAAACCCCCAGAAATCATATGTCTTACATCCCCTTTCTTTTGCTTCTTTTATCGCCTCCCACTGCAAAAGATAGGCAACAGGAACCTTATGGTATTTCGGAGATAAAGCTGCCTGATGGTAAAAAGCAATGCCAGACCAAAAAACAACCAAAGCTGAAGCAACAATCTCGCCTTTGTACTTACCGAAAAATAATAAAGTTTGATTATCCTTTGATAAAACATCAAACTCATTCTTAACAAAATTAAGGGAAAAAGGAACAAACCTCTGGTGTTTGGCAACTTCTTTATTAAGTTTATCGTAACAAGCCACGTCTTTCATTTCATTGCTCTTTGAAATTTCAATTTCAGGATTCTTTTGAGCCTGGCGGATAAGGTAGCGGGTGGTTTTGCGCATATCAGACAAAAGTTCTTGTTCTGGCAAACTAATATCAAGCTTCCAGGTAGCTTCATAAGCATTGGCATGCATTTGGGCTGTTTTAAAGCAAAGATTCTTAAAAATGTTTTGGTTTTCCGGATTATCTTCCCATAAGGGATTCATCCTGATAAAAGCAGCTCCCTCTTTTTCCCCGAGCTTTTTCAAATATTCCAAAAGCGCGTTCAAGACTTTTAAATTCTGTTTTTGCGATTTAACGTTCGGCCCGTGCTGAATAAGCAAGAAAGTGCCTCTTCTGGCAGCTACCTTTGAAACCAAAGCCGTTCCAATCAATTCCCCATCGTAAATCCCCAACCGCCAAATCTTATTTCCCATAGCCTTATTGAAATCTCCCCAATTCCAAGATTGCAAAAAAGTTTTATCTTCGCAACCTAAAAGAAAGTCTTCCCAAATCTTTTTATCCTGTATTTCTTTTATTTCTAGTTTCATTATATTATTTTATTTAAATCGTCATTAATAATAATCGGTTGCATCGCTAAAATTTCATCTTTATACAAAACGTCTGGGATATCATTTAATAAAAATATCTTTTTATCTAATATATGAGCAAAGCCCATTTCTAAAAAAACATTGCCGCCGATATAATTTTTTATTCCCTTTTTATCAATATTAACAACCAGGATAGCATCCGAATTTTGAATCAAATGGAAGTATCTTTTTATCAAATCTTCTTCTGATTCCTTTCTAAAACTTATATCTCCACTTTCTCCTTTAGTTTTTAAAAATTCTTCCATAGATATTTTACCACTCAAAATCTTTCTAGAATAAAAAGGAATTTCTACTCTGTGTCCTTGCTTTAATAATTTATCAGCTATTTCCTTAGTTTTATATGTAAAATCAATACTTGCACAAATTGCTATTTTCATACCTTATTAAATTGCTTTAAAAATTTTACGATTATTTTCGCTTCTTTCTCAGATATATTAATATGGGTCGGCAGATTCAAAACAATTTTAGACAATTTTTCAACCTGAGGACAAGAACCCAAGGCATACCCCACCTTTTCCAATCTGGTATCGTGTGGAGCAATAGGAGTCGTATACCAATCCCCTATTAAAAGGTTTTTCTGCCAGGCTGATTTAATAATCTCGTGCGCTTTTAAGTGTTTTATTGTAAACCTTAAAAAAGTTTGTTTTGAATCAACTGAATCCAAGGGTAATTCAAAGCCAGTATTCTTTAATTCATTATAGTAAAAATCAGCAATTTCCCGGCGATGATTATTAAACTTCTCTAACTTTTTAAACTGATTTAAAGCAAGTACAGCCAAGGCATTAGGCATTCTTTTGGGAAAATAACAGGGCCTTTTGCCCCTTTTCTCCTTCCAGTGGACAGCTTTTGATAAAACCCGAAGCCACTGAAATAAAACAAGTAGATATTTGCCGAATATTTTATAAGTCGGTAGAATCAGCCAGTTCATCAACACAGGATGCAATAATTGCTGAAAAGTCCAACAGCGAGAAGGATATCCGACTTTCTTTTGGAACTGCCTCAATCTTCTAGCCAATTCATCATCATCAGTTACAGCCATTCCGCCGTAAACGGAAGAAATAATCTTATCCCTGGAAAAACTGAAAAAAGCAGCTTTGCCAAAAGTACCCACCTTCTTTCTTTTATAGTTTGCTCCCAAAGCATGAGCGCAATCTTCAATCAGAATTAAATTGTTTTTTTGGCAAACCTCCAAAACTTCATCCATGGCTGCTGGCAAACCGAAAGTATGCTGAACCATTACTGCCCTGCTTTGAGAACCAATCTTTTTCTGCAAATCAGCTGTATCAATATTAAAAGTTTTCTCGTCGCAATCCACGTAAATGGGCCTTAATCCCGACCAAATTACAGGATTGGAAGCTGCGTTGCAGGTAAAAGTCTGGAGCAAGACTTCATCATTTTTTTTCAATCCTAAAGATTCAAGAATAGCCATTAAAGCTGACCTTCCGCTGTTAAAAGAAACAGCATGTTTCACCCCAAGATATTTTTTAAACTCATCTTCCAGTTTTTGCGGCAAAGTGCCGGTAATCCGACACCAAGGCTGAAAAAGTAATTTAAAAGCCAGCCAAACATCGTCTTTCTCAACATTGGGCGACAAAGATATTGAAATTGGCTTAAAATATTGACAAAACTTGGAAAACATATTATGATAATTTATTAATTAAGGAGGAATAAATTGGCAAATCAAGTAGTAGTTGAAGGATTTGTACTTTTAACCAAAGCTGTTTTAGAAAGCGATAAATACTTAGATGAGCCACTAGTAGAGATTACTCTTTGTGGAGTAACTTCCTATCGCAACAAAGCTTCTATCAGAGTGAAACTTGCTGATTTAGAAAAAGCTCTTAAAAAACTGAAAGGAGGAACTTGCTGAATGAAAAATATTATTAGAGTTTTTCTGATATGTGTGGCTGCCTTACTCTTGTGTTTCAGTTTGCTCGGCGGAATATTACTGATGGCAGGCGAAATACCTTTTGATGGTAAGGTAGTTGGCTCTATCGTCATAATGCTTGCTTCAAGTCTGCTCTTTTATATTATCGCAACTTAAAATAGATCATTCTATTTGTACCTTCGTCTCTAAGACGAAGGTACTTTCATTTTAATAAATTTATAAGTTGCTTTGGCACTCTACTTTGCAAAAGAATTACATCCCCTCCCCGACAAAAACTTTCAATCTTTTTAAAAATATCTTTGGCATCTGGAATAAACACTGCCTTATCCCCTGCTCCTTCTTTAATCTCCTTAAGTCTATCTTTGGTAGTAATGATGGCTAAATCGCAGACCTCGCCAATCTTCCGACCAATCCTCAAGTGCACTTCTTTCGAAGCACGACCTAATTCAATCAAACAAGGCATGACAATCACTTTCTTGCCGGAAAAACTCTTTAGATATTCAAGATTCGCCATAACCCCGTCAGGATTAGCAGAATACGTGGAATCAATAACAGTCAAACCGTTAATTCCCTTTTTGATTTGGACGCCTGGAACCTTATCAACTTTTTCAACAAACCTGAAAATTTCATCTTCCGGTACTTCCAATTCACGAGCCACAGCCACAGCTCCCAGAATATTCTCCCCTCCAGCAAATTTCGCCTCCTGGCCGTACAAAAACTTCTTAATATTGGTTTTATCATAAAGCTCCAAACAATATTTATTCTTAGCATTAAAAAACGCTACACCGTCTTCTGGCAAGCTTTCAATCAGCTCGTATTTTCCTTTAATAATGTTTTCCTGAGAGCCGAAAGTAGCCATGTGCTGTTCGTTGATCCCGGTCAAAATCCCTATTTTCGGCATAGCAATATCGCACAATAACTTTATCCCTCCCTTATTATAAGCTCCCATTTCACAGATAAATATCTCGTGTTCGTCTTTCAAATCGTTTAAAATGCACTGGCTAATACCCACTTCAGAATTCTGGTGCTCTTTTGTTTTCAAAACTTTATATTTTAAAGACAAAATATCAGCCAAAAACTCCTTGGTCGAAGTTTTACCGAAGCTACCGGTAATACCAATAACCAATAAATTAGCAAACCTCTTCCTTTTTTCTTTCGCTTTCTGAATAACCCTATTTCTCATTAAAACAGTAAAGGGCTGAAAGAGTAAAACGATCAAAGAAGCAATAACCGGAAGAAAAACATCAAAAAATAAAAGCCAGAAAGCGAACAAGCGAATGTTATTAATATTTGAAAAAACAAAGAAAACAATCAATCCCTCAGTAAACAATCCCATTAATATTAAAAAGACGGTCTTTTTAGTCAGAACCGGCCTCCTCAACCTTCTCTTCAAGATATCCAAGGCAACTTTAAAAGATTCAAAGATATATATGAAAAGAATCAAAAAGAAAACTAAAACAGGATAAAAAGGAAAAAGAATCAATAAGAATATTTTAGAAACATTCAATTCATTAACAATCAGCTTCTTGCCTTTTTCAGTGCGGAAATGATCCAGAAGCCTGCCAATATGATATTCTTTCAGCTGCCAAAGGTAAAACCAGAACAAAACCGCTTTTGTCGTCCTAACCAACCAAAGGGAACTTAAAAGATAAAACATAATCTATTTATTCAAAAACTTTAAAATAATTTCGGATAATTGTTCCGGCGATTTTAAATGAGGGCTGTGGCCGACGCCGGGGATTATCGCCAATTCCGAATCAGCGATTTTCTCCTTCAGTAAGTGAGCAATGCTTTGCGGCGTCAGATTGTCTTTTTCACCCCAAACCACTAATGTTTTATTCTTTATCTGGGGCAAGCAATCAAATAAATCCTCCTCAATAACCTTTTTAAAAGTTTCCTTCATTACCGGACTTTTTATCGCATAATAATCCCTGGTTCCAGAAAAAATATATATTGCCTTGCGCAAGGAATTATAGAAAATGTTCAAAATCGGCAATTCAGCCAAGAAATGGAAAAACTTTAATCCTTTGATCACAACTCTCTGTCTCAAACTCCAGCTTTTACTCCGCTGTAACCCGGCTGAACCAATAAGAATAAGGCTTTTCAATTTATTAGGATACAAAGCGGAAAATTTAATGGCTATCCTTCCGCCGAAAGAATGCCCCAAAAGGAAAAGCTTATCAAGTTCCAGCTTCTCAGCGAACCGCAAAACAAAATCAGCGTATTCTTCCACGCCCCAGGCTACGGGCGGATTAGCGCTGACACCCAACCCCGGGAAATCAGGAACAATAACCTGGTATCCTTTCTCGCTTAAAATCTCCTGGACTTTAACCCACGAGTCAGACGAACCTCCCCAGCCGTGCAAAACCAAAATCGCAGGGCCTGAACCTGCAATTTTGTAGTTGGTCTCAAGACCGTTGATTAAAACTCTTACTTCTTTCATTTAATCTCTTTAAAATTTAGATATTTTTGCAGAGCTTCGGGAACCTTAACGCTTCCGTCTTTCTGCTGGTAATTTTCCAAAATGGCAATGATCATTCGGCCTATAGCAAAAGCAGTGCCGTTAAGCGTATGGACGAAATTCAATTTCCCGGATTTGCCTTTGTAACGGACATTTAATCTTCGCGCCTGGAAATCAGTGCAATTGGAAGCTGAATGGGTTTCCCGGTAGCGGTTTTCGGAAGGAATCCAAGTTTCAATGTCGTATTTGGAAGCTGCCGGCAGGCCTAAGTCCCCAGAAGCAATGTTAATCACCTGGTAGGGCAATTTTAATTCGTTCATCAGCTCTTTCTGAATATCCAGTAAAAGCTTATGCTCTTTGACGGAATCTTCCGGTTTGACAAAACTGAACATTTCTACTTTGTCGAACTGATGGACTCTGAATATACCTTTGGTGTCTTTGCCGTAAGAACCAGCCTCCCTTCTAAAGCAGGTTGAAAATCCAGCGTATCTTTTCGGCAAATCATTTTCTCCAAAAACTTCGCCAGAATGCATTGAGCCCAAAGCCTGTTCCGAGGTAGCTATAAGATAAAGGTCGTCTTTCGGGAGATAATATGCTTCTTCATCATCTGTCTGCTGTATGAATCCCATGCCCATGGCCATTTCAGACTTTATCATGACAGGCGGTATAACCGGCATGAATCCCTTTTCCACCAAAAGATCGAAAGCAAACCTTATCAAGGCGAATTCCATCAAAGCAATTTCGCCCTTTAAAAAACCGAACCTTGTTCCGGTTGTCTTGGCCGCCCTTTTTACGTCAATTAGCCCCAAACTTTCGCCAATCTCCATATAGTCTTTTGTTTTAAAATCAAATTTTGTTTCTTTGCCAACTTTTTCCATTACCTTACTGTCTTTTTCATCACCGATGGGAACTCCTTTCAAACAAATATTGGGAATCCTACACATCAATTTATTAAATTTCTTTTCCAGATCTTTCAAGTTTTTATCCAGCCTGTCGCTATTTCTGTCGAGCTCTTTCATTTCCAGAATAATCTTGTTCTTTTCCCTTGAGCTGGCAGTTTTCTGGATTTCCTTATTGGCTTTGTTTTTCTTTGACCTCATGTCTTCTATACCCTGTAAAGCTTCCCGCCTCCTCCTGTCAATATCCAAAAGCTCGTCAATATCAGCTTTGACGCGCTTTTGTTCACAGGCCTTTTTAATTTTTTCCGGATCCTCGCGGATAAGCTTAATGTCCAGCATATTATTTTTTCGGTTTCATTGCCGGGAATAAAATGACTTCTCTCAAAGAATGGGAATCAGTCAGTAAAGCAACCAGTCTGTCGATCCCCATGCCAAATCCGGCAGCCGGCGGCATGCCGTATTCCAAAGCCTCAATGAAATCCTCATCCATTCTCTGAGCCTCTTGTAATCCTTCCTTAAAGAACTTTTCCTGCTCTTTGAAGCGTTTTCGCTGTTCTGAAGGATCATTCAATTCAGAATACGCATTAACCAGTTCCCAGCCAGCAACGATTAAATGGAAGTTGGCCGATCTTTTAGGATTGCCTTCCAAAGTTTTAGCCAAAGGCTTCAAAGACGAAGGATAATGAATTATGAAAGTGGGATTCCAGATTTTCGGCTGGCAGTACTTCTTGAAAATCTTGTCTGCCATTTCCGGCTTGCCCTCCCCTTTCTCAACCTTGATTCCCAGCTTCTTTGCTTTTTCCTTAAGAGCTTTTTCGTTTATCTCTTCCAGATTAATCTTTGTATATTTTTTAAACAAGCTGTTGAATTCCATTCTCAACCAGGGAGTTTTAAAATCAATCTTCTTCCCTTCATATTCAACCTGTAATTTGCCGAATATATTCCGCATAACAGTCTCAATCATTTCTTCTGTCAGTTTC
>Ga0265595_1001135_pt1 | contig 21504 bp, 38 predicted proteins | sample saktaG_15_FD_190148 | JGI IMG/M metagenome (GOLD analysis project Ga0265595, IMG submission 190148) | Saline water microbial communities from Sakinaw Lake, British Columbia, Canada - sak_2013_06_06_50m | ecosystem: Environmental > Aquatic > Non-marine Saline and Alkaline > Saline ...
GGCGTCTCGGATAGCTCGGTATCTTCGTCGGCTGTCGCTCATCATGGTATCTTCCTCCTCAAGCTGTGTTCTGGAGTAATATCATACCACAAAAGTCAGCCGTTTGAAAAAAGTGTACGGTAGTGAAGCTCTACTTATGCTTGCCGGCTGCAGCAACCGGGGCGAGGAGCTCTACACCATCGGCGTGTTCCAGTTTTCCAGCAATGCGGTGCTGGACAGAACGATAGAGGGCTTTCTGCAGGCTATGACGGACGCCGGGTACAAGGATGGCGAAAACGTGCGTTATCAGTTCAGAAACGCCCAGGCCGACATACCCACTGCGCAACTCATCGCCAGGCAGTTGGTTGCCTCAGACGTGGACTTGATCTTCGTCGTGTCCACGCCAGCCTTGCAGGCGGTGCTCAATGAGGTAGAAGAGACCCCGGTCGTCTTCGGCGCGGTGGCCAACCCGTACATCGTGGGCGCTGGCCAATCAGCAGAAGAGCACCGGCCCAATGTGACTGGGGCCTCATCCACTGCGCCCATGCGCCAGACGATGGAGCTGATGTTGGAAGCGCTGCCAGATACCAGGCGGGTGGGTGTCATGTGGGACCCGGCCAATGCCAACACTCACTACGAAATGGAGGTGGCGCGGGAGGCCGCCGCTGAGCTGGGTCTTGAGATCGTGGAGGTGACCATCAGTGGTTCCAACGAGGTGCTGCAGGGCGCTCAGTCCCTCTCCACCAAAGACATTGACGCCTTCTTCACGGTGCTGGATAACGTCGTCATGGACGCCTTCGACTCTCTGGCGAAAGTAGCCGACCAGGAGCGCATCCCCTTGATCGCCCCAGCCACCAGCCTGGCCGAGCAAGGGGCAGCCATCGGCGTCGGTTGGGACTACTCCGACAACGGCTACCTGTCGGGGCAATTGGTCGTCCGGGTGATGAAGGGGGAAGACCCGGCCGATATTCCATTTCAGCCGCTGGCCAAGAAGTTGGTTTACGTCAACCTGGACGCGGCGCAGAGGCAGGGAATCACCCTGCCGCAGGAGTTGATCGAGCAGGCGGATCAGGTGATCCGGTAACGGTCACCCCAGGTACTCCGCTGGCGTTAGTACGGTGAGCGAGCTTTTGTCTCTGAAATGCCGCGCATTCCAGGTCACGAAGGTCTCGGCCTCCGATGTTCGTTCGGCCAGGTTGAGGATGAGCGTGTCCAGGAAGGCCATGCGCTTATCCTGCATTCGCGCCAGCGGGGCCTCGTGGATTTCCCAGCGGAAGAAAGCGAGGGCTTCCATCTCGCCCGGCTCTGGCCAGAGCACCGTCAGGCCATAGGCGGTCTGTAGCCAGAGTGGCCATTGAGCCAGCCGTGCGGGGGACAAGTTGAAGGAGAGTTGCCCCAGGATCTCCATCAAGTTGTAGATGGTGATCGTCGGAGCGCGATCTCGCACCACTGTCAGAAAGCGGGCATTGACCTCGTGACGGGGATCGCGATGAAAGGCGAACTCCAGGAGAAACACGTCAGTATCTATCACGACCATGAGCGCCCCCGCAATGCCTGCATAGTGTCTTCCAGGGTTTGGGTCTGATTGAGCGCAGCCAATTCTAACTGGATAGCGCGGGCCAGGGCCTGGCCTTCGGCGATCATGGCCGGATCGTCAGAGGGTGGTTCCAACCGGACGCTGGCCTGCTGTCCGTGCATCTGAGCCACTAACCGTTGCACTTCCGAAACGGGGACACGGCGATACCGGCTTCCTGGGAGCCGAATCAGTTGGATCACCCCTTGTCGTTCCCAATTCCGCAGCGTGTTGGGATGGACGCCCAGGCGTTTTGAGGCTTCTTTCAGGGTCAAAGCCGCTTTTTGTCCTTGCATGTATTGCTCTCCTTCAGCAATGTAATATTTGTGAGTATTATACACATTTGTGAGATAATGTCAAAGGTGTGCATCCACTTGACACTGAGGGAGAAAGGAGTAGAATATGAACTGAACATCCCAAATTCATCCTATCCAGTCCAGCGAAGGTGAACTACACCTCCACATCAATGACAAGCAAGGAAGGAGGAGAAACATGACTGAGGAAGAGATCACAACAACGACAGAAGAAGAGCCAGAGAGGAAAGAAGAGCCAAAAGAGACCGTCAAGGCGAAGCGTGCCGGGGTGGGGGCGAGTCTCGTACCGCCTGTTGGGATTGTTTTGATCACGGCCTATCTCATCCTGGCCGCGGCCTTCCTGCTGTATGGCCTGGTGCAGTTCTGGCCGCTCCCAGCCCCAGCCACAGGGTCGGCGCCGGCCTCATCGCCAGTAGCCTTCCTATTCTGGACACTTTCGGTTTCGGATGAGGTCCGCTTGATCTTCATCGTGGCGATGGCCGGCGCCCTGGGCAGCCTGGTACATGCGCTTCGGTCGCTCTACTGGTACGTCGGTAATCGGGAACTGGTGTTCAGTTGGTTGACAATGTACGTCCTGTTGCCTTTTGTCGGCTCAACCCTGGGGCTCGTTTTCTATTTCGTCATCCGAGGGGGGTTCTTCTCACCCACGGCAAACATTGAGCAAACCAGCCCCTTTGGCTTCGCGGCCCTGGCCGGCCTGGTGGGCATGTTCTCGGAGGAGGCGGTGGAGAAGCTTCAAGATGTAGCCGAGACCTTGCTGGCCCCAACGCCGGAAGGGGAGGACCATGTAGGGCCGAAAACAGGAGAGAATTCAGGAGGCGCCGAGGCCAAACTGCCGGGAGAGGGACAGGGGGAGAGCGATTCGGGCAGTTAATGTGAGGCCTCGGGGTTAGAACACGGATGTGCAGAATTTGCGGATTCTTCCTCAGGCCAAGCCGCCCGATCCGTTAATTCTGCCGATCCGCGGTCATCCCCTTCAGAACACGGATGTGCAGAATTTGCGGATTCTTCCTCAGGCCAAGCCGCCCGATCCGTTAATTCTGCCGATCCTGTTCTTCCCGCGCGGGTCTGTGATGGGGGTGAGCTTACCCTGCTCGTGACCAAGGAGGTTACTGTCCATGATTGTGATACGCATCATCTTCCAGGTCTGCATCTCATTCGTTTTCCTGATCGCCAACGTGCTGACTCTGTTGGCGATCCTGGCCATGAACCGGCGAGTTGGCGCCAAGCTCAGCCAGACAACACCGCCACCTCTGGAGACCCCAGGGCAAGACATCCTGGACCCTGCTGACATCCTCAAACTGGAGTTTGAATACGCCCGTATTACAGCCAGCGAGGCGATGCAAGACCGGCACATCATGGTCAACTTCTACCTGCTGGTTGCGGGCGTGATGGTCTCGGGCGTCGTTGGCGTGCTGGCACAGAAGACTGGCCTCCCACAAGCTGCTGGAACCTTGCTCCTGTGGCTGCTATGTGGTATCGGGTGGCTGTATTTCTTGAAGATCATCCGCCTGCGTCAGGCCTGGCACGACAGCGCCCAGGCGATGAACCAGATCAAGGATTTCTACATCCAGCATGCAAAGAACTTTGACCCTGACGTACTGCGCAGCGCCTTCCGCTGGCAGTCCCACACGCTGCCCGAGCCAGGCAAGCCGTGGACCGTGTTCTTCTATTCGGCCGTGCTGATCACTTTCCTGGACAGCGTGGCCTACATGGCGGGAGGAGCATTGTTGAATCTGGCTGCCACGCGGTACTTTCCGCTGCTCGTTCTGGGGCCACTGGTTCTGTTCGGGTTGGCGTTCTTTGCCTTCCACGTATGGCTGTACTTCGCCTTCCTGAAGCCGAAGCCATCACGTTAGCCAACCGACGACGCGCCCAGCGAAGATGGATAGCCAAGGAGACCCTCATGTCCTCAGGATCATTTCGACCAGACGACGCCGGTTCGTGGGTGAGAATCCTCGACCAGGTCGAGGACTACTCATTCGGCAAGCTGTTTCGAGTTATCCGCGCCACGCTCCGGTATCGTCGCTTTGACGGCCGGATGAGCGAGCCCATCGCCCGCATCAACTTCGAGCGCGGCGACGCCGTAGGCGTGCTGCTGTACGATCCCCAGGACGATGCCGTGATCCTGGTGCGCCAGTTTCGCTACCCCGTCTACGCCAGCCTCGATCCCCACGAGCGCGAGGGCGATGGCGCCAGACAGGCGTGGCTGCTGGAGATCGTGGCTGGGGTCGTGGATGAGGGCCGGTCGGTCAAGGAAGTGGCCGACAGGGAACTGCTGGAGGAAGCCGGCTACAAGGTCAAAGGCAAATTGCAGCCCATAACCACAGTTTATCCCAGCCCTGGCGGCAGCTCGGAGCACATTCACCTGTTTCTGGGCGAGGTGGACCATCGCCAACGTATTGGCAGGGGCGGCGGCATCGCGGCAGAGGGAGAGGACACTCAAGTCGTGGTGCTTCCCTTCCACGAGGCCATGGACATGATAGCACGCGGCGAGATCTGCGACGCCAAGACCATCATCGCGCTACAGCACCTGGCATTGGTCAAGGCTGGGAACACTTAAATCGGCCATACCAAACACAAAGCCCCTCGGCAAAGTGACAACCGAGGGGCTTTGAATTATGGCTACATCCGCCTCTCCAAACCCTCCCACAAAGCAAAAGGGGCGAGGTCTCCAACGACCCCACCCCTTCGAAACAACGGACTGATTTGAGTGAGCTTTACCGCTTGGTGTACTGTGGCGCCTTCCGAGCGCGCTTGAGCCCAGGCTTCTTCCTTTCCCTCATGCGTGCGTCCCGGGTCAGAAAGCCACCCCTGCGCAAAACGGGCCGCAGGTTTGGGTTGGCCTTCAACAAGGCGCGAGCGATGCCATGGCACACAGCCCCCGCCTGGCCAGATACGCCTCCTCCCTGAACCTTGACCGAGACATTGAACGTGCCCGCGGTGTCCGTGACCTTTAGCGGCTCCAGCAAGTGCAGCACATCGTGCTCCCGCGGGAAGTACTCCTCCATCGGCTTGTCGTTGACTACGACGTTGCCCTCGCCAGGATAGAGCCGCACACGAGCGCTGGCCGTCTTGCGTCGCCCCACTCCCTCATAATACACCAGTTCCATTTACCTCTCCTCTCAATGAAAACTGCTGTCATTGCGAGCGACCGCAGGGAGCGAAGCAATCCCCCCCGTCGCGAGCTGGAGATTGCTTCGTCGCTTCGCTCCTCGCAATGACATCATCGCAATTCCAGCGACTTAGGCTGTTGAGCCTGGTGGGGATGGGAGTCACCCGCGTAAACCTTGAGTTTCTTCAGCATCTTGCGACCCAGTCGGTTTCTGGGCAGCATCCCCCGCACCGCAGCCTGCAGTACCCGCTCCGGATGTTTCTGCAATTGATTCCTCAAGCTGATGCTTTTGATCCCGCCAGGATAGCCCGTATGGTGGTAATACATCTTTTGGTCTAGCTTCCGCCCAGTGACCTGCACCTTTTCGGCGTTGACCACGATGACGTAGTCACCACAGTCGAGATGCGGAGTGTAGATGGGCTTATGCTTGCCCCGCAGCACCTGGGCGATCTCTGAAGCCAGACGCCCTAACGTCTTGCCCTCAGCGCTCACCAGGAACCACTCTCTTTCCATACCCTCTGCTCTAGCTGTATACGTCTTCACCTACGAGTCCTCCATCAGTCAATAGCTTATCCTTATCAAACACAACCCATGAGCCGGGGCAGCCTGGCCCGCTCTATTCCGATCAGCAGACCGGAGAATCTCCTCAAACCCAGCTAGAGATAGCTCTCCCGTTCCCACCAACAGTAGCGTACCCACCAGACTCCTCACCATTCGATAGAGAAAAGCATTAGCTACTATATCGAAGTAAACGAATGGCCTCTCTGGAGTCCATTGGGCCTGATACACCTCACGCACCGTGTTATCGCCCTGAGGCGCTCGCCCGAAAGAGGCAAAATCGTGACTGCCCATCAGGACGCCTGCGGCCTCGTTCATGGCTGACACGTCAAGAGGGTGAGGGAAATGATGGACGAAACGTCGGGCCAACGGTGAACGCAAGGGCTGGCTGAGAATGGTGTAGCGATACTCCCGACTTACAGCGTCGAAGCGGGGGTGAAAGCCCCTGGCCACGGACCTTAGCTCGCGCACCGCGATGTCCCTGGGCAAGACAGCATTTAGCGCACGCTGAAGCTCCTCAACAGGATGTCGCCAGGCTGTACTGAAGGCGATAACCTGCCCCTGGGCATGAACACCGGTGTCAGTCCGCCCCGCCCCAACGATCCTGCCCCGCTCTTGAGTAATCAACGCCAGCGCGCGCTCTATCTCCCCCTGAATCGTCCGGCCCTGGGCCTGCACCTGGAAGCCAAGGTAGTCGGTGCCATCGTACTCGACGACGGCCACGAGTTTTTGGACGTTGGCCGCTGGTTGCTGGTCATTAGCGTCCGCCCTTCGGCCTCCAGCTTCTAGCTTCCAGCTTCCAGCTTCCAGCACCCAGCTACTCCACCAATTCTAAGAGAACCATGGGCGCCCGATCGCCCTGACGTCGTCCTAGCTTGAGTAGGCGAGTGTAGCCACCGGGACGACCTTCGTAGCGGGGAGCCAACTCATCGAAAAGCTTCGTAACGATAGTCGGATCGTTCAATCTGGCGGCGGCCAATCGTCGGGCGTGCAGGTCGCCGCGCTTACCCAAAGTGATCAGCTTCTCCGCCTTCCCCCGAACGGCTTTGGCTTTGGCCTCCGTGGTCTTTATCCGCTCATGGCGAAACAATTCAGTTATCAGGTTCTTATATAGAGCTCTGCGATGGCCGCTGGAGCGACCCAGCTTGCGGCCCGCTTTCCGATGTCTCATGAAACAGTCACTCCATCAGATTCTTCTTCCTCGGTTAAGGGCAACAAGCCCCTCGCCGCCAACTTCTGCTTTAACTCCACCAACGACTTGGGGCCGAAATTCCGGATACCCATCATCCCTTCCTCACCCTGTTCCAGCCTCTCTAGCACCTCTCCCACATTGGTTATCCCCGTCCGCTTGAGGCAGTTATAGACTCGCACATTGAGATCTAAATCCTCGATTAACATCTCGTAAACGTGGGTAGGTACACCTTCTTCCTTAGCCTCTTCTTCTGAGATCTCCTTCCTGGCGCCAGCCACCAACAGCAAGTGTTCCACCAAAATCCTGGCCGCCTCGCCCAAAGCCTCTTCAGGCCGAATAGTGCCATTGGTCCATATCTCCATGATGAGCCGATCGAAGTTGGTCATATGGCCAACGCGAGCTTGTTGCACCTCGTAACCAACTTTGCGGATGGGGCTGAAGATGGCATCAACGGGGATCTCTCCGATGGGCAACTTGTCCCGTTCCTCAGCGGGCGAATACCCCCTGCCTTCCTGGACCATCAGATCCATTCCCACGTCGGCCTCATCGGAGTCCACGGTGAACAGGTATAAGTCAGGATTGATGATTTCCACATCGCTGGGACATTCCAGGTCGCCAGCCGTCACCACGCCCTCTCCCCTCAGCTCCAGATGCAAAGGGGCTGAATCGGAACCGTCGGAGTGTATCTTCAGCCGCACTTGCTTCACGTTGAGGATCAACTGGGTCATGTCTTCCTTGACATGAGGTATGGTCGAGAACTCATGGTACACATCGCTAACCCTGATTGATGTGATGGCCGCCCCAGCCATGGACGAGAGGAGGACACGTCGCAATGCATTGCCAAGAGTTATGCCATAGCCGCTTTCCATGGGGCCGATGACGAAACGCGCGTAACCTCTCGAGCTGGTCTCGCACTCAACCTTGGGCAAAACCATACTCATCAAAGGACTGCCTTTCTGATTTGTCATTAGCCTAACCCCCTCCCTCCAGGAGGACAAAGCTAGCGCCAAGCACTACTCTACCGGCTGTAGTACTCAACAATCATCTGCTCATTCAAAGGCAAGTCTATCTCTTCCCTTGAAGGGAGATTCAGGATGCGCCCTGACATGCTGAGAGCGTCCAGACTCATCCAGTCCGGCACAGCCTTGCGCTCCAGTTCCTTTGCCCTATCACTGAAATAGGTCAGCTTCTTGCTCTGCTCGCGCACCGCTATCACGTCTCCTGGCGCTAACAGCATTGAGGGAATGTCGGCCCTCCGCCCATTGCGGTTGAAGTGGCCATGGCACACTAACTGGCGAGCCTGAGCCCGCGAATCGGCGAACCCAAGCCGATAGACGACATTATCCAGCCTGCTTTCCAGAATAATCAGTAGATTGGCGCCAGCTAGCCCCTTGCGCCTCTCGGCCTCTCGGAAATAGCGTCGAAACTGTTTCTCCAACACACCATAAATGCGGCGCGCCTTCTGCTTTTCCCGGAGCTGCGCGGCATATTCCGACTTGCGTCTGCGGCGGAATTGGCTATCACGGCCATGCACGCCAGGAGCATAAGAACGCCTGTCAAGAGCGCATTTGGCGGTCAAACATCGTTCCCCTTTTAGGAACAGCTTCTCCCCTTCCCGTCGACACTGTTTGCAAACTGGGCCAATATGTCTGGCCATTCTACCTCCTAATTTGGAGATTAGAGATTGGAGATTGGACAATCCAATGATCCCACATCCCACATCTCACATCCCACCTACATCCTTCGCCTCTTGGGTGGACGACAGCCATTGTGAGGAATGGGGGTGACATCGGTAATGGATTTCACCTTGAGGCCCGCCGTCTGCAAAGCGCGAATGGCCGCCTCACGGCCAGGCCCAGGCCCTTTGACGAATACGTCTATCTCCCTCATGCCATGATCCATGGCCTGTTTAGCCGTCTGTTGAGCGGCCATGCGGGCCGCATAGGGGGTACTCTTACGCGATCCTTTGAAACCCACGGTGCCTCCGCTCCCCCAAGTGACGGCATTGCCCTGCTGATCGGTCATAGTGATAATCGTGTTGTTGAATGTAGCGTGAATGTGAGCCTGTCCTTGAGGGACACTCTTGCGCACATGGCGAGTTGTTCTCTTGCTTCCCCTTCGTTGCGCCATCCTTCCTCCCCAATATCAAATATCAAATATCAAATACCCAATTGCTCAAAACCCGAATTGCTCCATCAGTTACTGGGTATTGGCTATTAGATATTGGCTATTTCTTCCTCATCCCACGCCTCTTGCCGCGGCCGGGCACCGTCCTGCGTGGGCCACGCTTGGTGCGAGCGTTGGTCTTGGTCCGCTGTCCACGCACAGGCAAGTTGTAGCGGTGGCGAAGCCCACGATAACAGCCGATTTCCTGCAGGCGCTTGATGTTCTGGCTGACCTCCCGCCGCAGATCGCCCTCAACCCTGTAGTTAGCATTAATGACCTCGCGCAAGCGGCTAATCTCGGCCTCGGCCAGGTCCCTGACCCGGGTATTGAAATCAACCTCCGTCTGAGTCAGAATCCGCCGGCTGGTCGAGCGACCGATACCGTAGATGTAGGTCAAGCCGATCTCCACTCTCTTGTTGCGGGGCAAGTCAATTCCGGCGATTCTTGCCATCCTCTACCTCCCTTTAGTTATCCCTGCCGCTGCTTGTGCTTAGGGTTCTCGCAGATCACACGAATCACGCCCTTGCGCTTGACGATTTTGCACTTAGAACAACGACGCTTAACCGATGCCTTAACCTTCATTGCCAAAACCTCCTTAGGGCCACTACTTGATGAAGCCCTCGTAGTGGCGCATCAAGAGCTGAGCCTCCAACTGCTTCATAGTGTCCAACACTACGCCAACTACGATGAGCAAGCCAGAACTGGTGATGAGCATCATTCCAGGGTTCTCCACGACCCCTAGAATATCAACTATCCAGGGCAGGACGGCCACTACAGCCAAGAAGACAGCCCCTACCAGAGTGATACGTCGCATAACCCCGTTCAGATAATCGGCGGTACGCTTTCCTGGGCGGATGCCAGGAATGAATCCCCCCTGACGCTTCAGGTTCTCAGGAAGATTCTGCTGCTCAAAGATCATGGCAGTGTAGAAATAGGTGAAGCCAACAACCATCAGAAAGTACATTATGTAGTAGGCATTGCCCTGCCCACCGAAAGCCCGGTAAATAGTGCTGGCGATACTGGAGACCGTTTGATTCGACGATGAGACGAGGTAAGAAGCAATGACCCCAGGGAGCATCAAAAGGGACTGGGCAAAAATGAGCGGAATCATGCCTGCTGCATTGACTCGCAAAGGAATGTGAGTGCTTTGACCACCGGCAATGCGCAATCGGCTGCCCCGCATGGCCAGCACTCGCTTGCCGTACTGGACCGGAATGCGCCGCTGTCCTTCCTGCACGATGACGATAACTGCCACTGTAATAGCCATGATGACAAAAAAGGCTATCAGACCTGGTTTGTCACTTATCCATAGAGCGGCGATCCGCTGTGGGATACGGGACACGATGCCGCCGAAGATGATGACGGAGAGCCCGTTGCCTATGCCCTGCTCTGTAATCAACTCACCCAGCCAGATGGCGAACATCGTGCCCGCCGTCAGGGTGAACACAGTAGCGATTGTAGGCAAGAGCGTCTCCCCAGAAAGGCCAAAGTTGGTGATGACGCCTTGGGTCTGCAATATCTGGGACTGGGTATAGCCCTGCAGAGCCGATAAGGGGATGGCCACGTAATAAGTGTACCGATTCAGCTTGGCGCGCCCGGCCTCGCCCTCCTGAGCTAGCCTCTCCAATCCGGGGATGATGGGCTGCAAGAGCTGCATGACGATGGTAGCCGTGATGTAAGGATAGACCCCCATAGCCATGACCGAGAAGCTGGACATGGCGCCGCCTGACATCAAATCCAGCAGGCCCAAAAGCTGGTTGGCCTCAAAGACCTGGCGCAGAGCCACCGGGTCCACATTGGGCACCGGAATGTGGGCAGCCATGCGGTATACAATCAGGATGAGAAGAGTGATCAATATCCTGCGCCTCAGATCAGGCAGGTTGAAGGCGTTACGAACAGCTTGTATCATCTATCCCTTCCACCTCTCATCTAATGCTCCCTACTGTCGAAATGAAACCTCTTGTCCACCGTCAATAGTTTGCCAGGCCCCTCACTAGCCACGGTTCATCTAAAAGGCACCACTTCCACTGTCCCATCAGCACCCAGGATCTTCTCTCGGGCGCTGGCCGAGAAGCGATGGGCCTTAATGGTAAGGGGCCGATCCAGCTCGCCGCGCCCCAGGATGACTACCGGCTCGCGTGGCGATTTGATGATGCCTACCTCGGCCAGGGTAGCCGGGCTAACCTCGTCTCCCGCAGCGAAATCATCCAACCGGTCCAGGTTGACCGGAGTGTAGTACACCTTCAAGATATTGGTGAAGCCTCGCTTATGGGGCAAGCGCCGCACCAAAGGCAACTGACCGCCTTCGAAGTAAAGGCGCACGCCCCCGCCAGCGCGGGCGTTTTGCCCCTTGGTGCCTCGGCCGGCGGTTTTGCCCTGGCCAGCGGCGATTCCGCGCCCCACTCGTTTCCTCTTCTTATTGGCCCCCTTAGCGGGACGCAACTCGTGTAACTTCATCCTCGCCCCCATAACATTGATCGGTATTGAGTATTCAGTTTCCAGCAACCAGTTCTTCAACCTCGACCAGGTGCCTCACTCTATTAACCATCCCCCTGGTCACCGGGTCGTCCTTCCACTCCACCGTGTCCCCCAGCCGCTTGAAGCCCAGGGACTTGATGGTCGCCTTCTGCCGCTGAGAATAGCCAATGCTGCTCTTGACCCACTTAATACGCAGCGTCGTCTTTTTCTTCTTCCCTCGGCTCTCGGCCTTCTTTTTGGTCTGCTTGTCAACCACCGGTCCGCTCCCTCGCCCAGAAGGGCATCACTTCAGCTACGGGCTTACCTCGGAGTCTAGCTTCCTCTTCGATGTCCTTTAACTGAGACAGACCCTCCATCGTAGCCCTGATCACGTTGAGAACATTAGAGCTGCCCAGGGACTTGCTCAGGATATCGCGGATACCCGCCGCCTCCACCACTGCCCGCACTCCACCGCCGGCGATGACCCCTGTGCCCGGCGACGCCGGCTTCAAAAGAACTTTGGCCGCGCCGAATTGAGCTACCACCTCGTGAGGAATAGTCGTGCCCATCAAGGAGACCTTCCTCATGTTCTTCCTGGCCCGCTCTGCTCCCTTGCGGATAGCATCGGGCACTCCGCGAGCTTTGCCGATCCCAACACCCACACTGCCCTGATTATCGCCTACCACCACAACGGCGCGGAAAGCGAAGCGCCGGCCACCCTTGATCACCTTGGCTGTGCGGGTGATGTGCACCACCCGCTCATCCAGCTCATCTCTCTCCTGGAAATCTCCCCTCGCCATCCGTCCTCCTCCTCTAAAACTCCAACCCGGCCTCACGCGAGCCCTCGGCCAGAGCCTTCACTCGCCCATGATACTTGTAACCGCCCCTATCGAAGACCACCTGCTTCACGCCTCGCGCCAGGGCTCGCTCGCCCAGAAGCTTACCTACCGACTTGGCTTGCTCGGTCTTGGTAAGGCTGTTCAGTGTCTCCCGCAACTCAGGATCAAGAGTAGAAACTGCCACCAGGGTATGTCCCCGGTCATCATCAATGACTTGGGCATAGATGTGCTTCAAACTCCTGAAGACATTCAAACGGGGGCGTTCAGCGGTGCCCACTACTTTTCTCCGCACCCGCCGGTGTCGCCGTCGGCGCGCCAATTCGGCTCGCTTACTCATCGTCATTTCATCCCTTCCAAGAGTCTTATCCCCCTGCTACCTTGCCCGCTTTGCCAGCCTTCTGGCGCACGTGCTCGCCCACATAGCGGATGCCCTTGCCTTTATAGGGCTCAGGAGGGCGAACTCGCCTGACTCTGGCCGCCGTCTCGCCGACCAGCTCCTTATCAATCCCTTCGACAAAGATGGTCTTGCCGCGGCTCTCGATACCAAAGGTTATACCCGAGGGAGGTGTCATCTCCACTAGATGAGAAAAGCCAACATGCAAGATGAGGTCACCGCCTCGCATCTCAGCACGATAGCCAACTCCGCGGACCTCCAGGTCTTTGTGGTACCCCTTGGTAACTCCGGTCACCATGTTAGCCAGCAGGGCTCGCGTCAATCCGTGCAGAGCCCGATGCTGCCGATTGTCTGTGGGGCGAGTCACCACGATCTGGCCATCCTGGAGAGATATCGCCATGTCTGAGTTAAAGGAGCGACTCAATTCGCCCTTGGGCCCCTTCACCGTTACGTGACTGCCCTTTATATCTACCTGCACACCTTTCGGAATGGAAACCGGCATGCGCCCTATGCGTGACACCGAAATGCCTCCAAACTCATTTTTGCCACGAATTGACACGAATTCTCACCAGTTTTCTTCACGTCAATTCGTGAAACCCGTCCTGAGCCCAGTCGAAGGATTCGTGGCTAACTAGAAGCTACCAAATATGGCACAACACTTCGCCACCGACACCAAGACGGCGAGCTTTCTTGCCCGTCATGATCCCCCTGGACGTGGACAGGACGGCAATGCCCATGCCACTGAGCACCCAGGGGATGTTCTTCTTGCCGGCATAGACTCGACGCCCCGGCTTGCTGATCCGCTTCAAGCCTGTGATAGCAGACCGCCTGTCTTTTCTGTCCTCCGCGTATTTCAGCCATACCCTGATCATGGGCTGGGGGCGATCCTTGGTAACATCGTAGTTTTCGATGAAGCCTTCGTCCTTCAGAATTTCGGCGATGGCCAACTTCATCTTTGAACCAGGAACGACCACATAGCTATGGCCAGCCATAATGGCGTTCCTGACGCGGGTCAACATGTCGGCAATGGGATCGGTCATAGTCATGAAATAATTTCTCCTCCCACTTTCCAAATGGATTGAATCCCCTTCATTGCGATGCCCCGTCCAATTTCTCGACCTTCTGAATGTATAGCTTCAGGTCATTTAAGTATTCTTCCATTTCATCGTAGTTTAACGTTCCATCGTAGTAACCTTGTATGTGGAGGCTGTCCCTGAGAGACAAATACAATAGCCTGAGTTCCTTATCTCCGTATTTAAAGACCATGTATCTTCTTCCCCTCTCAGCTCGCGGCAGTTCCTCGTCTTCGATCCCTTTTTTCATCAGAAGAGCATTAGCTGCTTCTATAGTAGAGAGCCACCCTTTCCCACAGGCATCCCTTAAAACAATGCCGTCGTTTTCCCCCCTCGCCCTTTCAAACTCTTCCAGGGCTTTTTGGTAAAGCTTTTTTGCCTCTTCCAGGTGCCCCTCAGCGCTCACTTTCTACCCCCTACATCTCCCCGCTAGAGAGAATAAACTAGTGGCAAATATGTTTTTGACTACATTACCAACTAGCTTTGACTACCCCTGGGATCTTACCTTCCAGGGCAAGGTTGCGGAAGCAGATACGGCAGAGCTTAAAACGACGGATATAGCCCCGGGGGCGACCGCACCTCTGACAGCGATTGTGCACCCGCACCTTGTACTTTCTGCGCACCTCCCGTATCATCATGCACTTTTTAGCCACTATCCCTCCTGGTTGGCAATGTCTCGACTGAGGGCTTCGACTGAGCGTTCGACCGAGCTCACGCCGAGGGCTCAGCCGAAGTCCTTGCCGAAGTCTGGCTTACTGTCTTGCAAAGGGCATCCCCAGCAATTGCAGCAAGCGCCGACCCTCTTCGTCGGTCCTGGCTGTGGTGACGATGCTCATCTCCATGCCTCGCACCTTGTCAATGGAATCGTAATCTATCTCCGGCCACACAAGCTGCTCCAGAAGGCCCAAACTGTAGTTGCCTCGGCCATCGAAGGAGTCGGGGGAGACGCCGCGGAAATCGCGTCGGCGAGGCAGGGCAATATTGCACAAGCGATCCAGGAAATCGTACATCCGGTTGCCTCGCAGGGTGACCTTAACCCCGATCGTCATCCCCTCGCGCAGCTTGAAACCAGCGATGGACTTCTTGGCTCTGGTAACGATGGGCTGTTGGCCGGTGATGATAGTGATGTCCTGGACAGTGTGATCCAGGGCCTTAGCGTTCTGCAGAGCCTCGCCCACGCCCACGTTGACCACGATCTTTTCCAGTCGTGGCGCCTCCATCACATTGCGATAGCCAAATTCCTTCATCAGAGCGGGAACAACTTCGTTGCGATAACTATCTTTTAGCCTTGGCACAACCAACTCCCTATTGAACTAATCAATAACGGCGTCACACTCCTTGCAGACGCGTGCTTTGCCGCCATCCGCTAGACGTTGAAACGCCACCTTGGCCCGCTGGTCGCACTGGGGACAGACCAGCATTACGTTGGATAGACGAATGGGAGCTTCGAACTCGATAATGCCAGCCTGGGTCTGCTGGCGGCCGCCGGTAGACATCGGCCTTTGGTGCTTCTTGACCAACTTGACGCCTGAAACGACCACCCAAGCATCTTTATCTTTTTTGTCCTTCTTACCCTTCTTGAGAACGAGCCGGTGGACAGTGCCTCTCACCCCACGGTCGTTGCCGCTGATGACCTCCACTGTGTCGCCCTTCCTTATCCTTCTCATCACCTATCTCCTCAGTAGATGGCAATTAGCTACAACCTGCTACAGTACCTCTGGGGCCAGAGAGACGATTTTCATGAACCCTTTGTCGCGAAGCTCCCTGCCAACGGGGCCGAAGATGCGTGTCCCTCTGGGATTCTGATGATCATCCAGGATGACGGCCGCGTTTTCGTCAAATCGAATACAAGAGCCATCGGAGCGACTGTACTCCTTGGCTGTGCGGACGATGACTGCCCGCACCACCTCACCTTTCTTGACCGAGCTCATGGGAGTGGTCTGTTTGACCGAAGCGACGATGACATCGCCTACCCTCCCATAACGACGCGCCGAGCCACCCAGTACCCTGATGCACAGTATCTCTTTGGCGCCAGTGTTGTCGGCTATCCGCAGCCTGGATTCCTGCTGAATCATTCCCCACTCTCCCCAATACTTCGACTAGGCTCAGTACAAGTTCCGGATGCTGGTCGCTATTAGTTCCCAGTCTCCATTATCTCTCCAACGACCCAATGCTTCCGGCGGCTCAAGGGTCTCGACTCGATGATACGCACCAGGTCTCCGATGCGACATGCATTTTCCTCATCGTGAGCCATGTACTTCTTGGTTCTCTTCATTACCTTACCATAAAGACGATGACGTTTCAGACTCTCGACCTCCACCACGACGGTCTTGTCCATCTTATCACTGGTCACACGACCGGTCAACCGCTTACGCTGTCCCTTCATTAGTCCTGTCCCTCCCAAAGCTTGTGCTGAGCCTAGTCGAAGTACTGGGCCAACTCCCTCTCGTGCAGGATGGTCTTCAGGCGAGCAACATCCCGCCTCACCTGGGTAAGGCGGTTGCTGTCCTTCAGTTGCCTGGCTGACCATTGGAACCGCAGGTTGAAAAGCTCCTCGTGGGTTTCGTCCAGCTTGCGCCGGATCTCCTCCGTAGCCATAGCTCGAATCTCACGCGCCTCCATCAGACCCCCTATATCTCCAACCGAGCCACGAACTGGGTTTGGATAGGCAACTTGTGCGAGGCCAGGCGCATGGCTTCTCGAGCCACATCCTCGCTAACGCCAGCCATCTCAAAAAGGATCCGTCCTGGCTTAACCACCGCCACCCAATGATCCACCGCACCCTTGCCCTTGCCCATCCGCGTTTCGGCGGGCTTCTTGGTGACAGGCTTATCGGGAAACACCCTTATCCATACCTTCGCTCGTCGCTTGACATGGCGGACGATGGCCCTTCGGGCAGCCTCAATCTGACGGCTGGTCATCCAGCAAGGCTCCAAAGCCTGAAGGCCGTAATCGCCAAAGGCCACCGTGGCTCCCCGTGAGGCCCGGCCTTTCATACGGCCCCGCATCTGTTTGCGATACTTAACTCTCTTGGGCATCAACATAATGATTCACTCTCCATTGGCAAGCCAGGTGCAACGCACTTTGAAAGTGTGTTGCACCTAAACCGGTTCAACTGGTCGCCGCTTCCGCTGCTTCGGGCAAGACCTCGCCCTTGTAGATCCAGACCTTGATGCCGATGCGGCCATAAGTGGTCCGAGCTTCAGCAAAGCCATAATCAATATCGGCTCGCAGGGTGTTGCGGGGCACCCGCCCCTCCATCACCCACTCCCGGCGGGCCATCTCAGCTCCGGTCAAGCGGCCGCTACAACTTATCTTGATTCCCTCCGCACCCATGCGCATGGTCTGAGTCGTCGCCCTTTTCATCGCCCGGCTGTGGGAAATCCGCCGCTGCAACTGGGAAGCTATATTCTCGGCCACGAGGTAGGCATCCAATTCGGGCCGTTCGACCTCCTGGACATCAATGCGAACCTTCTTTTGGGATAACTCCTCCAAATTCTGCCGCAAGGCCCTGACGTTCACCCCTTTGCGCCCGATGATGATGCCCGGTTTAGCCGTCCAAATAGTAAGGCTGACTCGCTTGGGGAAACGCTCGATTTCGATCTTGGAGATGCCAGCCTGTCCCATCTCGTCACGTATCAACTGGCGGATATCCAGATCTTCCTGCAAGAGATCGGCATATTCCTCACCAGTAGCAAACCACCGCGCTTGCCAATCTTTGATTATCCCCAGCCTGAAACCTAGAGGATGTACCTTACGTCCCAATTGATCCTCCCTTCAGTTGGTCAGATGGTCGGGTAGTCCCTGGTCAAGTGGCCCTTCGATTTTCGAGCCACTTGATCATTCGACCAAGGACCACCTGACCACTTGACCACTCGACCACTTAACTTCCAATTTTCATTTCCTCGAGGACAACGGTGACATGAGATGAGCGCTTCAACCTGGGCTTGGCTCTCCCCCTGGCCCCAGCCTTCCACCGCTTGTGGGTAGGGCCGACGTCAGCGAATATTTGGGAGATGTATAGATCCTCCCGGGACAGCCCATAGTTCTCCTCGGCGTTGGCAATAGCCGACTTAATAAGCTTAGCCACCGGCTTCGCCGCTGCCTTGGGGGTGAACTTGAGGATGGCCAAAGCCTCATCCGCCGCCATGCCTCGCACCTGACCTATGACGAGGCGCACCTTACGCGGCGACATAGGCACGTATTTGACGATTGCTCTAACTTCAAAAGTCGTGCTTTCTTCCATCGCTACTACTTCCTGACTCTGGTCTTCTTCTCTCTATAGGCATGTCCACGGTAAGTCCGAGTCGGAGCGAACTCCCCCAGTTTGTGCCCCACCATGTTCTCAGTTACGTAGATGGGCACATGACGCCTTCCGTCGTGCACCGCGATGGTGTGGCCAACCATCTGGGGAAAGACGGTCGAAGCTCGCGACCACGTCTTGATCACGCGCTTCTCGCCCTGCTTGTTCATGTCCTCAATCTTCCTGAGCAGCTTGGGTTCCACATAGGGTCCCTTCTTTAGCGACCTCGCCATAGCAACCTCCAAGTAAGGCAACGAGTTAACGAGTAACGAGTTAACGGTAGCCTTGTTGACTCATTGCCTCGTTGCCTCATTACCTCATCTCCTCTTCTTACTCCGCCGGCGCACGATCCACTTACTCGTATCCTTACGCTTGCGGGTCTTCTTGCCTAGCGTGGGCTTGCCCCACGGTGACTTGGGCGAGGGCATCCCGATGGGCGTGCGCCCCTCCCCGCCGCCGTGAGGGTGATCGCGCGGGCTCATCGCCGAGCCCCGCACCGAAGGCCGCCAGCCCATCCAACGCCTGCGCCCGGCCTTGCCCAGCCTGATGTTACCGTGCTCAGTGTTACCTATCTGGCCGATGGTGGCCATGCACGCCTGTTGTACCAGGCGCACTTCCCCCGAAGGCAAACGAACGTGGGCATACTTGCCCTCCTTAGCCAGGAGCTGAGCCGAACAACCAGCGGAGCGCACTAACTGCCCGCCCTTCCCCTGCTTCAACTCGATGTTGTGGATTAGAGTGCCCGCCGGGATGTTGGCAATGGGCAGGGCGTTGCCCACCCGGATCTCGGCCTCAGGGCCAGACATGAGTGCGTCGTCCACTCGCAAGCCCAGGGGGGCGACGATATAGCGTTTCTCGCCATCGGCGTAGAACAAGAGAGCAATGCGCGCTGTCCGATTCGGATCGTACTCAATGGAATTCACCCGCGCCGGGATACCCATCTTATCCCGCTTGAAATCAATGATGCGGTACCTTCGTTTGTGGCCGCCGCCCCGGTGGCGAACGGTGATCTTGCCCCGCACATTCCGCCCAGCCTTTTTGTACAAGGGGGCTAAAAGCGACTTCTCAGGGCTAGCTTCGGTTATCTCCTCGAAGTCAAAACCACTCATTCCCCGCCGCCCCGGCGAGGTGGGTTTATAAATCTTAACAGGCATACGCTACACCCCTTCGAAGAACTCAATGCGCTGCCCCGGCGCCAATTTGACCACCGCTTTCTTCCAGGCAGGCTTCCTAACTATCTGACGCCGCCCAAAACGCCCTCTCTTGGCTGGCATGTTTATGGTATTGACGGAGATAACGTCAACATCGAAGATCTTCTCCACAGCCTCCTTGACCTGGATCTTATTGGCTCGGCGATCAACTTCAAAAGCATACTGGCCGTAATGATCCGACAGGATGCCGCTCTTCTCTGTAGTGATAGGGCGTTTCAAAATCTCGTAGATGTTCATTGTACTTCGTCCCCCAGAAACCAGGTTTTTGAAGCCGCTGTATCCAAAACACGCACAATTGCAGCCACTTCCGACACTCCAAGAAACTACGGCAGAGCCAGAAAAACCTGGTTTCTCTAGTCTTCAGTCTCCCAATATAATCTCGATGACATCCAAGGCTCCCAGGGGCATAAGCAAGTAGTCGTAGCCCAGGAGATCGCGCACGTTCAGGTAGTGAGCGAGCAAGGTCTTCACATTGGGTAGATTGCCAGCCGACTTCTCGACGTTATCATTTTTCTCCGGCAAAAGGATCAAAGCACTGGAGTCCACAGCCAAAGCTTCCAGAATGGACACCATTTCCCACGTCTTAGGAGCAAGCATCTGCAGGTCGTCCAGGACGATGATCTGCCTTTCCTTAGCCTTAGCGGAGAGAGCTGACTTATACGCCAGACGCCGCATCTTGCGAGGCATCTTCTGGCGATAGCTGCGCGGTCGAGGCCCATGGGCTACACCGCCGCCTCGCCACTGAGGCTCTCGGGTGCTGCCGTGCCGGGCCCGCCCCGTCCCCTTTTGACGCCAGGGCTTGCGGCCGCCCCCTCGCACCTCGCCACGGGTCTTGGTCTTATGGGTGCCCAGGCGAGCATTGGCCTGCTGACGCACTAGAGCCTGGTGCATCACGGGCACGTTGATGGGCACGCCGAAGATGTCTTTTCGCAACTCGATCTCGCCGACGGTTTCCCCCGCCGTGTTGTGTACGGGAACTCGCATCTCTCCAGCCAACTCCTGTCTCTACCTCTTCTTTTTCGTAAGGACCGTCTTTTTCGCCTCTTTGATGAGCAACAGCCCATTCCTGGCTCCGGGGACGTTCCCCTTCACAGCCAAGAGGTTACGCTGAGGATCCACCAGCACCACCTGCAAACTTTGCGCAGAGACGCGCTGATTGCCCATCCGGCCGGGCATGTGTTTCCCTTTGTAAACGCGGCCAGGCGTGGTGCCCTGACCGATGGAGCCTGGAGACCGTTGACGGTCCGACTGGCCACGGGTCTTAGACCCACCCCTGAAGCCGTGCCGCTTCATCCCCCCAGCAAAGCCCCGGCCCTTGGATGTGCCGACCACATCCACTATCTCACCAACCTCGAAGGCGCCAATGCTGATCTTCTGCCCTTCCTCGTAGTCCTCGAGTTCGCCCTCGCTCATGCGGATCTCCCGGAGGTGGCGCAGGGGGGGCAGGTTGTTCCGTCGCAAATGGCCCTGCTGAGGCTGGGTCAGGCGCTTGGGTTTGACTTCCTCGAAGCCCAACTGAATGGCCGTGTACCCATCTTGCTTCGCTGTTTTCTTTTGGGTGACAAAACAGGGCCCCGCCTCGATAACAGTAACGGGAATCACCTCCCCGTTCTCATCGAAAACCTGAGTCATCCCAACTTTCTTACCTAAGATACTTTTCATAATCATCTGGTCCTTGGTCTATTGGCCGGTTGGTCGGTTGGTCTGTTGACCACCTGACCACTCGACCATCTGACCACCTGACTAGAGCTTGATCTCGATATCCACGCCGGCCGGCAGGTTCAGGCGCATCAGCGTGTCTATGGTTTTTGAGTCTGGATCCACGACATCGATGAGGCGATTGTGTGTGCGGATCTCGAAGTGCTCTTGCGAATCCTTGTCCACAAAAGGCGAGCGCTGCACAGTGAATCGTTCGATCTTGGTCGGCAGGGGCACAGGGCCGACCACGATGGCCCCTGTGCGCTCCGCTGTCTCCACTATCAGCCGCGCCGATTGGTCCAGAACTCGATGGTCATAGGCTTTCAAACGGATCCTAATCTTCTGTTTGGCCATAACTTGTTTGGGTTTCCTTCCCCACATTTGATCGCCGAGGGTCTCCCGACCGAGGCGAAAAGGGCTCGGTCAGGACCTCGTCGTGAGCTCAGTCGAACGAGACCTTCGCCCATCGCAAGAGGCTTCCCTCCTACTTCACTCGAGGATTTCGGTGATCACGCCGGCGCCAACGGTCCGCCCACCCTCTCGAATAGCAAACCGCGACCCAGTCTCCAATGCCACAGGCTCTATCAACTTCACGTTCAAGTTCACGTGGTCCCCAGGCATCACCATCTCCA
>Ga0265595_1001136_pt1 | contig 21500 bp, 15 predicted proteins | sample saktaG_15_FD_190148 | JGI IMG/M metagenome (GOLD analysis project Ga0265595, IMG submission 190148) | Saline water microbial communities from Sakinaw Lake, British Columbia, Canada - sak_2013_06_06_50m | ecosystem: Environmental > Aquatic > Non-marine Saline and Alkaline > Saline ...
TCCGATAACGGGCCGGCTGGAACAATGACGCCGGGCGTCCTGTGAGTGAGTTTTCGACCGGTCCGGGGCTTCTGCGCGCCGGGGAATCCGCAGGTCTGCGATTCGAGTTCATACGGAGGTACGTCATGAACTATGCAGCACAGGCGGGTGGGGAAAGGAAGGGCGTGATAGACATCGCAGCGCTGTGGCGCGAGTTCCACGAGCGGGTCTATCACTGGCTGTATGGCATGGTCGGGAACGCGGAGGACGCGAAGGACCTGACCATTTCCGTGTACGACTGGGTCTGGGAGCACCAGAACCAGTACGACCCGTCAAGGAGCAGTCCCTGCACGTGGCTCCATCTCATAGCACATTCCGAAGCGGTCGGATTCTGGCGCAAGCGGCGGCTGCCGAAAAGAAGCCTGGACACGCTGCCCGAGTCCATGGAGCCGACCTGCGCCGGGCCTGAAGCGGAACACAATGCGGCGGCAGCGCGGGAGGGGCTGTGGCGGGCGGTTGGCGACCTGCCCGAGTCGGAGCGCGTGGTCATGCGACTGCGCTTCCACGACGGGCTGACCGTCGCCAGGGTGGCGCGCGTCCTGCACGTGTGCGTGAGAACCGTGAAGTACCGCGAGGCCCGGGCCGCGGCGCTGCTCCGCGTGAGGCTGCGGCAGCAGTAGCACGATGGCAGGTAAAATGGAGGTGCTATGGAGAGTAAACGTACCGACCCGGAAGACATAGACTTTACCGATGCCGAACTGGACGTGTTTGGCGACTACACCGACGCGCTGCAGGCGCAGAAGAACCCGGACATGGAGGAGTATCTCAAGCGCTGTCCCGGGTCAGCGGACACGATGCGGCCGATACTCGAGACCGCGCTGCTGCTCGACCGTGTAATAACCCAGTTCCGGCGCAAGCACCCGCACGTGGACCTGGACAAGTTGCTCGACCGAAAGCGCCGACACGGAACCGCGTCGAAGTAGAACTCAGCCTCAAGGTCAGACCCGGCCATCAGGGCCGGGTCCCTTTTTTGCACCTTTTCCCGCCTCATGGCGAACAAGTATGCGAAGTCAGAGAACCAAGCGCTCTTTGACAACTTGGAGGACCGGACGCATGGGCAGCGAATGCGAGACCGGCGTCGCTAACGCAGGTAAGAGGAGGTGAGCTATATGCCTGACCCTGGAAAGAGAATCCAAAGCTGGGACACGAAGTTCGACACGACCCGGATCAAGGCCATCATCGACGAGAAGCGCCCGAAGATGCTTGAGCACGTGAATGCGGTCTTCACTTCCATCGCGTTGATGGAGACCCAGGTGAAGCAGGTGCTCGACGGGTCCGGAGTGTCGTTCATCATGTACCCGTTCTACCTCTCCTTCGGCCGTGAGCTGTGGAGCAAGAGCCAGAAGGAGATGTCGGGTGAGTCGCTGGCGAAGGAAGCCGCGATCCTGATCACGAAGTGGACCGCAAGAGGCCTGACGCAGGCGGTGCTGCAGGCCGTCCGGACCGACGTCTTCAACGTCGCGGCGCCGGTTGCGCCGTGAGAAGGCCACGAACGATGCGGGCGGAGTTCCGCTGCCGGACTCCGCCCGCGCATTTCGCTCCATGCCAAACCGGCCATTGACAAGCGGCGGGAAGGGCCGATAATCAGGCGTCCGGGATATGCTATGAAACTGCCGAAGTCATTCCGCTCGTTCCTACGGTGGCGCAGCCACACGGAGCGGAGCGGAGTCGAGGAGTCTCTCAGCGTGCCCGAGAGACCCCTCCACTTCGGTCGGGGTGACAAAGGGTGCGCGAGAACCCACCGTGTCTGTCGGGGTGACAGACACTCAGGAGGTGTCATGAAGTACGCGTCGGTGCTCTTAGCCGCAAGCTGTCTGCTCTCAGCCGTCAAGGCCCAGTGGCTTGAGACTACGATCCAGTTGCCTGCCGGTCCTGGTCCGCTATGCTACAACTCCCGCGAGAATAAGGTCTACTGCGTAATCGCGGGCAGTGCCGTCGCCGTCATCAGCGGTTCATCCAACGAGGTGATCGCCACGATTCCCGTTGTCACTGGTCCATCAGCGCTCTGCTACAACTCAGTGGCCAATAGCGTCTTCTGCGCGAGCCATGACGCGGATACTCTCACTGTGATTGATGGTCTGACGGACAGCGTCGTCGGGGTGGTGTCACTTGTCTTCTGGCCGACCACGCTCATCTACGATTCTTCGGACAATAAGATCTACTGCACGAACTGCAGCTACCTGTACTCAAGCGTAACCGTCGTGGACGGTGCATCGAACGCTGTGGTCGCGGTCATCGCCGTCCTTGACGGCCTGCCGTCTGTCGCCTGCTACGACTCGCGTGACAACCGGGTCTACTGCGCGAGGTCGTTACCGAACTACGTCCTGGCCATCGACTGCGCCACGGATTCGATAGTCGACAGTGTGGCCATAGGTGGCGCGCCCGAAAACTCCTGTTACAACGCGACCGACAACAAGGCATACTACTCAGACTTTGACCGCGACGTCGTGGACGTGATTGATTGTGGGACGAACCAGCTCATCGCTACGGTACCGGTCGGGGGCTTCCCAAGGGCATTGTGCTACAACTACAGGGCTAACAAGGTGTATTGTGCGAATGGGGACAGCGACAACGTCTCGGTGATCGATGGTTCGTCGGACTCGGTCGTCGCTACCGTCACCGTCGGAAACGTGCCTTGGATTCTTTTGTACAACCGCGCCAACAACAAGGTCTACTGCGCGAACCTGGGTACTGACGACGTCACAGTGATAGACGGGTCTTCGAATTCCGTGCTGCACACCATCGCGGTCGGCGACAGGCCGGTTGCCCTCTGCCACAACCCAGCACAGAACAGAGTCTACGTCTCCAACAGCCGGAGCGCGAGCATCTCGGTGCTGCGCGACTCGGGCGGGGGGATCGAAGAGAGCCCCAAGCCGCAAGCCCCAAGCCACAAGCCCGCGGCCACGGTCATGCGCAGCCTGCCGCCCGGCGCGGTTGTGTTCGACGCGATGGGACGGAGGGTTGTGAACCCGAGGCCCGGGGTCTACTTCGTCCGGGCCGAGCCGTCGGCCGTAAGCCGTCAGCCGTCGGCCGTCACCGTCCGCAAAGTCATCCTGCAGAGGTAGGGAGGTGCCATGAAGTACGCGTCGGTGCTGTTAGCCGTAAGCTGTCTGTTGTCAGTCGTCAAGGCACAGTGGTTGGAGACTGGAACCCAGTTGCCCGATTCGGCCCAGCCATCCGCGTTGTGCTACAATTCCACCAACAACGAGGTCTTCCTGCCGCAGAACTTGTACTACGACTCTTTGGCAGTGTTGTTCATGCCGCCCGAGCCGACCGCAATGCCTATCGACAGTGTGTGGCTGGATAGCTTGTTCGGCCCGCCGGACACTGTGGACACGGCGTTCCAGTGCGGAGTCGCGGTCTGCTGTTCGGTTGTAGATGTGAACGTGGACGGCTCTTGGAGTTTCATCGATCCACACGGGGTCGTGGTCTACATCGAATCGTTCTCGTTTGAGGTCGTGCAGGGTGACTCGGTCATCGTCGCATCCATGTGGTTCGATATCGGAAACGACACCGGTCTTTGGACGGTCAAGTGCACGATTCCGACGAACTCGGTCGTATGGAGGGTAAGGGGCCGGGATATGCCGGGCATCGAAGAGGGCCAGCCCCAAGCCTCAAGCCGCGAGCTGCCGCCCACGGTCCTGCGCAGTTTGCCGCCCGGCGCGGTCGCGTTCGATGCGATGGGGCGAAGGGTTTTGGACCCGAAGCCAGGCGTCTTCTTCGTGAGGGAGCGGTCAGCGGTAGGCGGTGAGCGGTCGGCCGTCACCGTCCGCAAGGTCATTCTGCAGAGGTAAGGAGGCAATATGATAAGAATCATTGTGACACTGCTCGTAGTTGTTGGTGCGGCGTCCGCCAACCCGTTTCTATTGACCTACATCAGTGAGGTCGGTTTTGACAGCGCCGGGCGCCCGTGGGTCGAGTTCTGCGTGCAGCCATGGGAGGACGAAGGCTACCTTCACGACGTCCTGCTTGTGACCGGCAGTTCGGTGTGCACCCTGGACTTCGATCTTGGTCCCGGCGAGTTCGTGGTATTGGACTCCGAGGTCGTGGCCCAGGGAGAGCTGGCTCACGGGACGTTCCGCCTGAATCCTCTGGCCGACTCGCTGATGCTGAGGAGTGATTTCATCGGGGCGGAGTCGGTCCGCTATCCGGTTTTCCCGACCGGCCTGGGGTCGGCGCCCGCGCCGCCGCCCGGCGCGAGCGTGGCGTTCTGCAACAGCATCGGCGAAGTGGATGCCTGCAACTGGTACGTGGATTCGACCCCTACCCGCGGCGGGCCGAATGACGACTATAGCTCGATAGGCGGCCGGGTGGATATGGATTCGACCTTTAATCTTCAGTGGGTGTCGGTGCGGGCCAGCGGCCGGTACGGGACCATGTTCTGGCGCATGTTCGATACCGTTGGGGAGTACGTGTTGCCCGGGCTGGGGGCCGGAGCCTACCTGGTTACAATGGCAGCGTATGTCCGGGAGTTGGGCTATGTTGAAGTGCCCTACCCGGAATCGGTCAGGGTCGGCTACAGCCAGGCAATCGGCGGCATCAACTTCAGGATACCGTCATCTGCAGTGGCGGACCAACGGCAGCCGCGAGCGCCGGTCACGCCGCCGGCAGCCACGGTCATGCGCGAACTGCCGGTCGGCGCGGTGGCGTTCGATGCGATGGGGCGGAGGGCCGTGAATCCGAAGTCCGGCGTCTTCTTCGTGCGGGAGCGGTCAGCGGTAGGCGGTGAGCGGCCGGCCGTCACCGTCCGCAAGGTCATCCTGCAGCGGTAGGGAGGTGTCATGATGCCAAGGTTCGCCCTGTTGGTAGCCGCGCTGCTGTTTGCCGCAGAGTCCCTATTGGGTCAGGCGTGGGTCGTTGAGCAGGTGGACTCGACTGCCGCGGACGGGTCGCCGGTTGAGCTGGTGAAGGCCGCGGACGGCAGGCTATGGACGTGCTATCAGACGACCAGTGGGCTCGTTCGAGTTGCCTGCCTCGGCGATACGGGCTGGAGCATTACCGACATAGGTCCCGGCATCGTGCGCGAAGTCTGGCGGTCATCGATGGCCGCCGGCCCTCACGGAGAGCTCTGTCTGTCGTGCTACTCCCAAGACTCCGGGTGGTTCTATCGACTGGCCGGTGACTCGTGGCAGAGCGAACCTTTCCCATTCATGAATCAGTCACGTCTTTCTGTTGTCGCCTACGACACGGCCGGACGCCTGCACACTGCCTACGGTGTGAATGTGTCGGACTTCTGGGCGGGAACGGAGTCGGATTCGGGGTGGGTCGCCGAGCTTGCCCTGCAGTTGTTTGTCACCGGCTGGGTCTACGGTAGTGATGCTTGCTTCACAGTCGCGGCAGATGGAAGCCCATGGTACTTCGCGTACGTCTGGTGGGAGATGTCGCAGTATGTGTGGGGTGATGAGGTGGCACTGGCGCATTTGGTCGGCGACACTTGGCGGATGGTCTGGGGAGAGAGCGGTCAAAACGTGCCAATTCCCTTGGCGCTGGTTCCTCATGACAGCGGCGTTGGCCGCGTATCCGTTGGCCACGGCACCATGTTCTATGACCGCGAGCAGGTAGCATCGGTGACCGAGAACTCGGTTGCCGGGTTGGCCTACTCCAGCGAAGGCATCCCCCTTGTGGCATGGGTGCCGCGATACTCGTCTGCCTTGCCGATATTCGCTTTCAAGACTAATCGCTGGCACGTTGCCGACATACCGGGCCCAGCCGGTACTGGCGGAATCGATATCGAGACCGATGCTGCCGGGGAGCCTGTTGTCGTCTACAGCACACCGGATAGAGGGCTCTGGTCGGCGACCGGCACCGACGTCGTGGGCGCGGAAGAGAACCCGGCGTACCAAGTCCCGAGCCACAAGCTGGAGCCGACGGTCATCCGGAGTCTGCCGCCCGGCGCGGTAGCGTTCGACGCGTCCGGGCGCAGAGTTGTCAATCCCAAGTCCGGCATCTACTTCGTCCGGGCCGAGCCGTCGGCCGTCGACCGCAAGCCGTCAGCCGTCACCAAGGTCATCATTATGAGGTAGGAAGAAACGATGAAAGCAACCGTGTTCGCAATCAGTCTGGTCGTGCTCCTGGTCGGCATCGCATCGGCCGATTCGCTCAACGTCCGGCTCATCGGCAACTGCGACACGCCGGGCCATGCTATTCGCGTGGCCGTTGTCGGGGACTATGCCTATGTCGCGGATGACTCAGCCGGTCTGCGGGTCATCTCAGTCGCCGACCCGACTCACCCTGTTGAAGTCGGGTACTGGGACACGCCGGGCGCGGCCTATGGCGTAGCCTTGAGCGGCAGCTACGCCTTCGTCGGGGACGGGGATGCCGGCTTGCGGGTCATCTCGGTCGCCGACCCGGCGCATCCGGCTGAGGTCGGGCACTGCGACGCGCCGGATGGGGCAGGCGACGTGGCCGTGGGAAACAACTGCGCCTACGTGGCCGGGTCTTCCGGGTTGAGCGTCATCTCAATTGCCGACCCCGCGCATCCGGTCGAAGTCGGGCACTTCGATTCACTGACCGAAGCCCATGGCCTGGACGCTAGAGGGAGCTATGTTTACGTAGCGGATGGGTGGGGTCTGCGGATCGTCTCAGTTGCCGACCCGGCACACCCGACCGGGGTCGGGTCCTGCCGAACACACGGCATCACCTACGAGGTCGCCGTGAGCGGGGATTACGCCTACAGCGCGCAGCAGGCATTTGGGGTTATCTCGGTCGCCGACCCGGCGCATCCGGCCGAGCTTGCATGGTTGACCTCTACGTGGGCCCTGGGCGTGGCCGTGAACGGAGAATACGCCTACGTTGCGGACTACGTTGGCGGGCTGCGGGTCATCTCGGTGTCGGACCCGTCGATTCCGGTTGAGGTCGGCTACTACACTACCGCGTCAGACGACGCCGAGGGCGTGGTCGTGGATGGGGACTACATCTATGTCGCGCGCTACGAATTCGGGCTGGAGATATGTCAGTTCTATGGCGGAGGCGTAGAAGAGAGCCACAAGTCGCAGGCCCCAAGCCGCAAGTCGGCCGCGACGGTCATCCGCAGCCTCCCGGCCGGCGCGGTCGCGTTCGACGCGTCTGGGCGTAGAGTCACCAATCCCAAGTCCGGCATTTACTTCGTGCGAGAGGCACAAGCGCAAGCTCAAGCACAAACTATGCGCAAGGTCATCCTGCAGCGGTAAGGAGGTGCCATGAAGTACATCACGCTGTCGGTCCTTCTGCTGGCCGCGCTGGCCGCGGGCAATCCGATGATCACGTCAATCATCAACGAGTTTGGGTTTGACGAGGATGGGCTGGGCTGGATGGAGTTGCACCCCTTGGCTCCGGGAGACCCCGAGATGGACATGACCGGATGGGTGCTGACTACGAACACTTCTGCCTGCACGTTTGCCTACTTCATGCCGGACTTTGGGTTCCTTGTCGTTGATTCGGCCTCGCTCGCCGGCGGGGAGTATGGCCATGGGACGTTCCGGCTGGACCCGGCCGGGGACACAATTCGGATGGTGGCGGACCAGCGCCATCCGTGGTACACCGAAAGCGTCGCGTACCCGGTGCTTCCGGCCGGAGAGGGGCGCGCTCCGATGCCGCCGGTCCACGGGTCGGCCTCGCAGGCAGGCGTGTACGGTGGAGGGACGCCGATCTACAACTGGTACATCGACTCGACGCCGACCCCGGGTCAGCGGAACGATAATTACAGCACTATCACCGGTATCGTTACGTGGGGCAGTGGCCACTACTTCGATTGGGTCGATATATCCGTGTTCGGGCCGATGGGCAACTCCCTTTCGAACGTCACGGTGTCAGGGGAGGCCTTTGAAGCACCGGGCCTGGGCGCGGGCAGGTACCAAGTAGCTGCGTGCGGCTGGTATGCGTCGGGCGAGAGCCTGTTCTATCCCGAGTCGGTCGACATTGGCTACAGCGAAACCCTGTCGGGCATCATCCTCGACTTCGACCAGCAGGGAGTAGAGGAGGGGCAGCGGCCGACAGCCTGCGACTCGCGGCCGGCAGCCACGGTCATGCGCCGTTTGCCCTCCGGCGCAACCGTGTACGACGCGTCCGGGCGTAGAGTCATCAACCCCAAGTCCGGCATCTACTTCGTCCGGGCCGAGCCGTCGGCCGTCGACCGCAAGCCGTCAGCCGTCACCAAGGTCATCATTACGAGGTAGGAAGAAACGATGAAAGCAACCGTGTTCGCAATCAGTCTGGTCGTGCTCCTGGTCGGCGTCGCGCCGGCCGATTCCCTCAACGTCCGCCTCATCGGTAGCTGTGACACGCGCGGGGCTGCTTACGGTGTGGATGTGAGCGGGAGCTATGCGTACGTTGCGGCCGCGGCATACGGGTTGCGGGTCATTTCGATTGACGACCCGGAGCACCCGGTAGAGGTCGGTTACTACAACACGCCGGGCACTGCCTATGGCATGGCCGTAAGCGGGAATTATGCCTGTGTCGCGGCGGCAAGCGCCGGGTTGCGTGTCATCTCGATTGCCGACCCGGCAAATCCGGTCGAGGTCGGTTTCCACGACTCGTTGGGGAGTGCCCTGGGCGTTGCCGTGAGCGGAAGCTACGCCTATGTCGCCTACGATTTCTACGGTCTGCGCGTCATTTCAATTCCTGGGGCCGCCGTGATCGGCTACAACGACACGCTTGGCGAAGTCCGCGGCGTCGCCGTGAGCGGGAGCTATGCCTACGTCGCAAACGGGGATTCCGGGTTGCGAGTCATCTCGATTTCCAACCCGGCAAATCCGGTCGAGGTCGGTCACTGCGACACGCCTGGCCAAGCCGAGGGCGTCGCCGTGAGCGGGAGCTACGCCTATGTCGCGGATGGGTCAGCCGGGTTGCGGGTAATCTCGGTTTCCGACCCGGCACATCCGGTCGAAGTCGGCTACTGTGGAGCGCCGGCCTATTCCTACGGCGTTGCCGTGAGCGGGAGCAATGCTTACCTCGCGGACGGGGCGGCCGGGTTGCGTGTTATCTCGGTTTCCAACCCGGCATGTCCGGGCGAAGTCGGCTACTACGACGCACTGGGCATAGCCCATGGCGTTACCGTGAGCGGGGACTACGCCTATGTCGCGGATGGGTCTGCCGGGTTACAGATATATCAGTTCTACGGCGTGGGAGTCCAGGAGACGATGAGCGATGTACGAGTAACGAGGAACCTTCCGCAGACGGTCGTCCGCAGCCTGCCGCCCGGCGCGGTCGCTTTCGATGCGATGGGGCGGCGTGTTCTAAGCCCGAAGTCCGGCATTTACTTCGTGACGGATGACGGTGCACGGAGTGCGGTTCACGTCCGCAAGATCATCCTGCAGAGATAGGGAGGCAATATGGTAAGAAACATTGTGGCACTGCTCGTAGTTGCTGGTGCGGCGACCGCCAACCCGTGGCTATTGACCTACATCAGCGAGGTTGGCTTTGACAGTGCCGGGCGCCCGTGGGTCGAGTTCGGCGTGCAGCCATGGGAGGACGAAGGCTACCTTCACGACGTCCTGCTTGTGACCGGCAGTTCGGTATGCACCCTGGACTTCGATCTTGGTCCCGGCGAGTTCGTGGTGCTGGACTCCGAGGTCGTGGCCCAGGGAGAGCTGGCTCACGGGACGTTCCGCCTGAATCCTCTGGCCGACTCGCTGATGCTGAGGAGTGATTTCATCGGGGCGGAGTCGGTCCGCTATCCGGTTTTCCCGACCGGCCTGGGGTCGGCGCCCGCGCCGCCGCCCGGCGCGAGCGTGGCGTTCTGCAACAGCATCGGCGAAGTGGATGCCTGCAACTGGTACGTGGATTCGACCCCTACCCGCGGCGGGCCGAATGACGACTATAGCTCGATAGGCGGCCGGGTGGATATGGATTCGACCTTTAATCTTCAGTGGGTGTCGGTGCGGGCCAGCGGCCGGTACGGGACCATGTTCTGGCGCATGTTCGATACCGTTGGGGAGTACGTGTTGCCCGGGCTGGGGGCCGGAGCCTACCTGGTTACAATGGCAGCGTATGTCCAGGAGTTGGGCTATGTTGAAGTGCCCTACCCGGAATCGGTCAGGGTCGGCTACAGCCAGGCAATCGGCGGCATCAACTTCAGGATACCGTCATCTGCAGTGACGGAGCAGCAGCAGCCGCGAGCGCCGGTCACGCCGCCGGCAGCCACGGTCATGCGCGGACTGCCGGTCGGCGCGGTGGCGTTCGATGCGATGGGGCGGAGGGTGTTGAACCCGCGGTCCGGTGTCTTCTTCGTGCGGGAGCGGTCAGCGGTAGGCGGTGAGCGGTCGGCCGTCGCTGTCCGCAAGGTCATCCTTCAGAGATAGGAAGGGAACATGAAACAAGCATCCATACTTCTGGCAATCTGCTGTCTACTGTCAGCCGTGCACGCCCAGTGGCTTGAGGCGACGATTCGGTTGGACCCTGGTTCCGGCCCTTCGGCACTGTGCTACAATCCTCAGAACAACAAGGTCTATTGCGCGAACTCCGACAGCAATGACGTGACCGTGATTGACGGGGCGACCAACGCCATCCTCGCGTCCATCGCAACGGGCGGCGCCGCTCACGCCCTTTGCTACAATCCCCGGGAGAACAAAGTCTACTGCGCGAACGGCGTTTCCAACACGCTGACAGTGATTGACGGGCTGACCGACTCCGCCATCGCGTCAGTCCCCGTAGGGACCTATTCTCAGCACGTCTGCTTCAACGCGCAGGCCAACAAGGTGTATTGCGCGAATGGAGGCGACAGCACCGTGACCGTGATTGACGGAGCGACTGACAGCGTCCTTGCGACACTGGCCGTAGACAATTACCCCTTCGACTTGTGTTGCGATTCCCAGAATAACCGGGTTTACTGCACGGACCTCAAGAGTTACTACCACGTAACCGTGATAGACGGGGCGGCGGATTCAGTGCTCTGCACGATCACGGTCGGAGAGCAGCCTTGTGCCCTCTGCGTGAATACTCAGGAAGGTAAGGTCTATTGCGCCAACAGCGGGGACTTCCCCTTCGACTACGACAGCACGGTCTCCGTGATTGACGGTGGTACGAGCCAGGTCGTCGCCACCGTGCTCGTGGGCCACAACCCCCGTGCCCTCTGCTACAACCCGACCAACAACCGGGTGTACAGCGCGAACTGGTATGACCGTACCGTCACCGCCATTGATGGTGCAACGGACTCGGTGATTTCCACCGTAGCGGTGGGGAATGGGCCGAGCGCACTCTTCTACAATCACATGAACAACAAGGTGTACTGCGCCAACTCGGACGGCGACGATGTGACTGTGATACATGGCGCCACGAACCAGGCGCTGCTGAATATCGACGTCGGCGGGCGGCCGACAGCCTTCTGTCACAACCCCCTGCAGAATCGAGTGTATGTCGCCAACTACGACAGTTCCACCATTTCGGTCATACGTGACTCGATGTCGGGGATCGAGGAGAGCCCCAAGCTGCAAGCCACAAGCTCCAATCCCGCGGCCACGGTCGTGCGCGGATTGCCGCCCGGCGCGGTGGCCTTCGACGCGATGGGGCGGAGGGTCGTGAACGCGAAGCCCGGCGTGTACTTCGTAGGAGAGGGGTCAGGGGCCAGGGGTCAGGGGGGGATGCGGAAGGTCGTCATTCAGCGCTGAGCAGTACAAGCTCAAGCGGAAGCCCCGCGCGCCAGGCGCGAGTGGCCAGTTGCCAGTGTCCAGTTTCCAGTTGGCGGCCAGCAAATGGAGGTCAGCGGTTGTATCTGCGTAATCTGCGGATAGTCATGAGAGATTCCTCGACTCGTCGAACTCACTCGGAATGACAGTGGGCTCGACGTCCGTGTTACCACTTTGCCATTTCCCCTTTCCCCTTCGCATCTTGGCGGTTGTCTTGTCTGTCGGGTCTGCGGATGCTGGCCGGTCAACCCGGCAAGCTGGCCGCAGACGACGCATGCGCAGGAGGGCGCCCCGATGGCGCGGCCCTTCTCGGTTCACGGGCCGGACAATGGCATTGACATGGGTTTTTCGCGGGTTAGTATCTGGCACGCCCGATCGGCGGGCCAGGAGATTAGACCGGTGAAGGTAGCCGTGCTTCTTTTTCGCCCCGTCCGGCAGCCGGCGGTGCCGGGACGGGTTTCCCGCGTGTCTACAATCAGAGGCGTGTTGTTCGTGCTGGCAGTAGCATGGGGCAGCGCCTTTGCTCAGACCGGGGTGTCGCCGCTGCGCTGGTCCGGCCCGCCCGGGTCCCGGCCCGGAACGTATCAGGAGTGGGCCGCGCGTCACCCGGTGCAGCCGTTCTCGTGGAAGCTCGTACGTCATGCGACGGACGGGCCCGAGCAGGTGGCACTGGTGGTTGAGCAGGGCCTCGCCGGTCCGCTGGCGACCGAGCTTGACCAGTTCATCGCCGACCTGCAGGAAAGCGGCCTCGGCGTGAGCCGCTACGACGTGGCGGGCGGGACGCCCGAGGAGTTGCGCGCGCTGCTGCGCGACGCATGGGAACGGGATTCGATAACCGGCGCCCTGCTTATCGGCGACCTGCCGGTGGCGTGGTTCCAGGGCGTGACGTTCGATGTCTACGATGAATGGCCGGTTGACCTGTTCTACATGGACCTGGACAATACCTGGTCAGATTCGTTTGTGCATGGTGGCGGTGACACTATGGTGCCCGGTTCGGACGGCATCTATGACAGAGTGGAGCACGACATGGACCTCGAGATATTCGTGGGCCGGCTGACCACGACCGGGCTGCCGGACGAAGTCGGGCTGCTGCGCAACTACCTGCGCAAGGACCACGAGTTCCGCACCGGCTCGATGGAAGTCGCGGAAGAGGCGCTCGTCTTCGTCGATGACGACTGGCAGCAGTACGGGCGGAGCTGGTCTGACGAGATCGGCCTGGCGTATCCGGCCCGGGCCGAGTACTTCGACCCGGAGACGACGCGCGCCACGGTCTACCGCCGCGTTCTCGACAGGCCGCGAGCCTGGGTGTCGGTGTTCGCGCATTCGTGGTCGGGCGGGCATCTGTTCAAGTTCGACGGCGGTGGGCAGCGCGACTACTACTACGGCTACGAGTACGTAACGCAGGACGTGCCCGCGCTCTTCTACAACCATTTCGCCTGCTGGTTCTGCCGCTACACCGATTCGGCGTATGGCGGCGGGCAGTGCATCTTCAATCCGACCTACGGGCTGGGCGCAATCGGTTCGACCAAGGCCGGCGGGATGCTCGGCTCCGATGAGTTCTACGCTCCGCTCGGGCAGGGCCGGTCGCTCGGTGCGTCGTATAAGCGATGGTTCGACGACGTCTGCGGTTCCGGCTACTCCTCGAGCGAGCAGGCGTGGACCCTGGGCATGACGCTGCTCGGGGACCCGTTCCTGCAGCCGGTGGAACCTTCCGCCGACGCCGCGGTGCGGTCCATCGTCGCGCCGGCCGGCAGTGTGGACTCGGGGCTATCCGTAGTTCCCACAGCCATGGTCGCGAACGTCGGCGCCGAGCCCGGAATTCTTACCGTGACGATGACAATCGGTTCCGAGTATTCCCAGTCAGTCTACACGGCGGAGCTCGCGCCGGGCGGTTCGGAGCTTGTGGTCTTCGATGCATGGCTGCCGGTCGCGACCGGCACCCGGAATGTGACCTGTAGCGCCGTCTGTGCCGGCGACCGCAACCGCACCAATGACACGCTGCAGGCCCATTGCGTCGTGCGAGTGCCGGACGTGGGCGTTGCGTCGATTGTGGCGCCGGCCGGCTCGATCGACACCATACCACTGATTCCGCTGGTCATCGTGCAGAACCACGACATCGGCACAGAGCAGTGCTGGGTGCATCTCGCGGTTGTCGACACCGGGGGCAACACTTCGTACCGGGATTCGGCATGGGTCGAGCGTCTGCCCGCACGCGGCAGCCGGACGGTGAGTCTTGCAGCGTGGCCGGTGCCCCACGCGTCGGGCATCTACTACGCAACCGCCTGGACGTGGCGGCCCGGAGACTCCCGTCCCCAGAATGACACCTTCCGCGCCGTGGTCGACGTTGTTCCCGGCTTCGGCCTGCCGCCCGGTTGGCACCGCGCCGCCGACGTGCCGCCGGGCGAAAAGAACAAGAAAGTGAAATTAGGCGGCGCGCTCGCGGCCGGACTCGACGGCCGCATTTACGCGCTGAAGGGAAGCAATACCGGTCAGTTCTTCTCGTACGATCCGAGGGGCGATGCCTGGTCGGAGCTGGAGCCGATTCCCCTGGTCGGCAGCACCGGCAAGAAGAAGGGTGTCAAGCGGGGCGGGGCGCTCGTCTGGGCCGGGGACGAACTCTATGCCATCAAAGGCAACAAGACCCTGGAATTCTGGCGCTACCGCACGGGCGAGGGGTGGAGAGAGAGGCGGTCGGTTCCGAGCACGAACGGAGTAATTACGGCCGGCGCGGGCCTGGCCTGGTCCGGCACGAATGTCTACCTGCTGAAAGGGTCTAAGACCTACGGCTGCTATGCATACTTTGCCGACCGGGATTCGTGGGGCGATGAACAACCGGTGATGCCGTCCGGCGGCGGGTCGGCAGATCCGTTCGGCAAGGGTTCGGCCCTGACCGGTGACGGCGGCAACCGGCTCTATGCCCTGAAGGGCAAGTACAATGAGTTCTTCTACTACGACATCGCGGGCGACGAGTGGCACGAGCTGCGCGGTCTGCCCATAAAGGGATGGTCGGGTCACAAGCGCACGGCGAAGGATGGGACAAGCATAGCCTGCCTGGGTGACCGCGTGTGCGCGCTCAAGGGCGGGTCGAACGAGTTCTGGTACTACGACACGAGCCGGCAGGTCTGGAGGCAATTCGAGGACTTTCCGAAAAACGGCAAGAAGAAGAAGGTCGGCGCCGGCGGCGCGCTGGTCTGGTTCGAGCCGACGTACAGCCTGTACGCGTTCCGGGGCGGCGGCTCGCTCGAGCTCTGGGCCTACGCGTTCCCGCCACAGGAGCCGGGTCCTGCCGGGCACGCGGGCGCGGTCACGTCTCCGGTGCTCTCGCTGCGGGTCGAACCCAACCCGTCGGCCGCGCGAGCCCGCGTCTGGTTTGCGTTGCCGCATCCGGCCCGGGTCAGTCTGAAGCTCTACGATGCCGCCGGCACGGTTCGCGCGGTACTGAAAGAAGGCTTCCTGCCAGTGGGGCGGCACGAGCTGGACATCGATGCTCCGGCGATGCCGCGCGGCGTCTATCTGCTGCGGCTCGATGCCGGGGGCCGTTCGGCCTCGATCAAGTTCGTCCGTCCCTAGCCCCGCTTGTCGTTCATCGTTGGCCGCAGCGGCCCCTGTCGGACAGTGCATCGTCTATCGTTCATCGTTCTCCGCCGGAGCGCTGCCGTCCGGGCGGACGTGGCAGCTTGACACTGCCCGGCAGAGTTCTATGATCTCAGTCGTGATCCTTCGATATTTGGAGACAGGGGGAATATGAGCAATGGGGAAGTCAAGGGCTTTCGGCCGCTCGTGTACGTGGTTGACGATGAGCCGCTGCTGGCCAAGTTGTTGTGCGCGATGCTCGGCCGGGCCGGTTTCGAGGCGCGCGCGTATGCCACGGGTCTGAGCGCGATTGAAGCGCTGGCCCAGGAACGGCCGCAGGCGGTGATGCTGGACTTGATGATGCCGGAGATGAACGGCATCGAGGTGCTGCGCCGGATCCGCGGGAATGACCCGGACCTGCCGGTGTTGATGATGTCGGCCCTGGGGACGATCGGGGCCGCGGTTGATGCGCTCAAGCTGGGCGCGTTCGATTTCCTGGAGAAACCAATAGACCAGTGCCGGCTGGAGGCCGCGTTGGCGGCTTCGCTGGAGCGGGCGCGGCTGCGGCGGCAGGTGTGCGTGCTTCAGGGCGAGCTCGCCGAGCGGTTCCGGATGGTCGGCGATTCCGAGTCGCTGCAGCAGGTGCGGGACCTCGTCAGCCGGGCCGCGCCGACCACGGTCGCGGTACTGATTACCGGCGAGACCGGCGTGGGCAAGGGACTTGTCGCGCGGGCGGTACACCTTCAGAGCCTGCGAGCGGCTGAGCCTTTCGTGTCGTTCAACTGCGCCGCGATTCCGAAGGAGCTGCTTGAGGGCGAGTTGTTCGGGGAAGAACGAGGAGCGGCGACCGGCGCCGCGTCAAAGGGCAAGCTGCAGGAGGCGGATAAGGGTACGCTGTTCCTCGACGAGGTCGCGGACATGGGTCTTGCGGCGCAGATCAAGCTGCTCCGGTTTCTCGAACACCCCGAGGTGGAGCGACCCGGCTCGAACAAGCCGGTCCTGATGGACGTGCGGGTGGTGGCGGCGACGAACAAGAACCTCGCCGCGTGCGTCAGGGATGGCTCATTCCGCGATGACCTTTTCTGCCGGCTGAACGTGGTAACCATTAATGTGCCGGCGTTGCGCGAGCGGCCCGATGACATCGAGTCGCTGACCGGGTATTTTCTTGACCGTTTCTGCCGGCAGTACAACCGAGCGGTCAGTCTGGCACCGGGATGCCAGCCGGTTCTGCGCAGGCATGGCTGGCCGGGAAACGTGCGCGAGCTCCGGAGCCTGGTCGAGCGCGTGGTTGTCCTTGCCCGGACCAACCCGGTTGAGCCGGGTGAGATTGGGTCGTTCCTTATCGGCGACGCGCCAGCGTGCAGCGACGGTAAACTCGAGGCCGCTTTGAACCGCTGGGTTGAACCGAGCGCGAAGCCGTAGAAGGGGCGCTCGCCGCCGACTGCGACAGCCGGCGGCCCCGGTTGGACGGTTCGAGTCCGGACAGCGGAACCCCCCGAACCCCGGAATTCCCGAAACCATCCCTGGTGGCATCCATCCCGGCTTAAGGCCCGGTCGCCGTAACTTGACACCGACGAGCCGACTTTTATAATCCGGCGTGAGTCTTCAACGACCGGTGGGCGAGGAAGCGTGAGCGAACCGGGTGGCTCGGTATCGCGGCCGCTGGTGTTCGTCGTTGACGATGAGCCGCTGCTGGCCAGGGCGCTTTGCGCGATGTTGCGCCGGCCCGGATACGAGGCGCGTGCGTTTGCCACCGGCCCGAGCGCGATTGAGGCGTTGGGCCGCATCCGCCCGGAGTTGGTGCTGCTGGACCTGGTGCTGCCGGAGATGGACGGCATCGAGGTGCTGCGCCGAATCCGCGAGATCGAGCCGGACCTGCCGGTGGTGATGATGTCCGGTCAGGGAACGGTCCGGGCCGCGGTCGATGCGCTGAAGCTGGGCGCGTCCGATTTCCTGGAGAAGCCAATCGATCTGGCCCGGCTGGAGGCCGCACTTGCCCGTGCGCTGGAGTGCGCGCGGCTGCGTCGCCAGGTCGCCGTGCTGCGCACCGAGGTCGAGGAGCGCTACCACATGGTCGGGAACTCGAAGGCGCTCGAACACGTGCGAGACCTCGTAAGCCGGGCCGCGCCGACCACGGTCGCGGTGCTGATTACCGGCGAGACCGGCGTGGGCAAGGAACTCGTGGCGCGGGCGATACACCTTCAAAGCCTGCGGTCGGCCGAACCGTTTGTGGCGCTCAACTGCGCCGCGATTCCGAAAGAACTGATTGAGAGCGAGTTGTTCGGGTATGAGCGGGGAGCGTTTACCGGCGCTGAGGCCGCGCGCAAGGGCAAGCTGCAGGAGGCAGACAAGGGCACGCTATTCCTTGACGAGGTCGCGGACATGTCACCGGCGGCACAGGCCAAGCTGCTCCGGTTTCTCGAACATCCCGAGGTGAAGCGACCCGGCTCGAACGAGACGGTCCTGATGGACGTGCGGGTGGTGGCGGCGACGAACAAGAACCTCGCCGCGTGCATCAGGGACGGCAGCTTCCGCGAAGACCTCTTCCACCGGCTGAACGTCGTCACCATCAAGGTGCCGGCGCTGCGCGAGAGGCTTGAGGACATCGAACTGCTGACCACGTTCTTTCTGGATCGTTTCTGCCGGCAGTACAACCGTTTGGTCAGCCTGGCCCCGGAGTGTCCGTCGGTGCTGTGCGGGCACGAGTGGCCGGGAAACGTGCGCGAACTCCGGAACCTGGTCGAGCGCGTGGTGGTTCTTGCTCGGACCAATCCGGTTGAGCCGGAGGAGCTTCAATCTCTCCTCGGGCACGATCTGGAGACGGCACCGATTCGGGGAGACTCTTCTCACCCGGACGGCGCGCTCAGGACTGCCCTGGATCGGACGGAGCGCGAGATGGTTGAGCAGGCGTTGGCAGCCGGTCACGGCAAGGTCAGCGCGGCGGCGCGGGCCCTCGGGATTGAGCGCGCCAGCCTGTATCGGATAATCAAGCGCCACGGCATCCCACACCAGACGGCCGGCTAGATAGTTCTGAGTTCCAAGTTCCCAGTTCCTTGCCGGCGATCATCCGCAGACTACGCAGATTGACAAGATCTCCCGGCCTGAATCGCGCACTGTCAGACAGGGGTCGATCTGACCCACCCGTAGATCCTTGAATCCGAGTTCTGTGTCCGTTCGGTAACAGCCTGTTACCGTTCGGACACACTTTCCGCAGCCCGGTTCGTGTAAGTCTCGCATTTTCGGCCCGTGGATCCCTGGCACCAAAGGTGCATGTAGAATCATTATGATCATTATGATCACTGACCTTGACAGGCGGGTAGGGGGGGGTATCATCCCTAAAGGTGCATGTATAATCATTATGATCACTGACCGTTGCCGCCGTCAGGCGCGTCAAGAAACATGAGGTGTCGTTAGGTCGGAAGGATGGAGTCAAGAGGTCTTGAGTTCCGGGGTCCTCTCGATCGGTCCGTCTGGGGCGGCAGAACAAACAAGGAGGACAGGATGCGAATGAAGTTCGCAACACTGCTCGCAGTTGCGGTCGTCTGCGTGACGATTGCGTGGGCCGACTGGCCCGATGAGTACCAGATCACCAATACCACGGACTCCAGCTACACGAGCTATGGCAACGGTCACAAGGTTGTCTTTGACGCGAACGGCGTGGGACACCTGGTCTGGGTGACACACGACGGAGCTGGCACCGGTGGACGAGGCCGTGCCGAGAACGTCTACGCGCTCCACTACAAGCGCTTCTACCCGTCAACCGGCTGGACGGCTGACACAGTGCTTGTATCCATGGGCCCCCGTTCAAACAGCGTTATCCCTCACGCTTCAATAGCGCTCGATGCCAACGGCACCGACATCCACGTGGTGTGGACCGGCCAGAAACACCTCAAGCAGTGCTACTATCACGTCTACTACCAGAAGTGCGTGCCGAGCGCCTCGGGCAACGGCGGCTGGGTCGGGACGCCCTTTGACGTCTGCACGAACCACACCGAATACGGCCACTGTGATCCGGCGGTGGCCTGCGCCCCGGGACGCGTGGTAGTCACCTGGTACGAGGTAGACGAACACGGCTATGCCATCGGGTTCCGTGAGCTTGCTTCGAACAAGTGGCAGAACCAGATTCAACTGGAGGGAACCAGTACCTATGGCCGATGGATCCCATCAATCTCGGCAGCCAGCAACGGCGACGTGTTTGTTGCCTACTACGGCACCCAGGCCAACCAGTCCAGCGAGCATGTCTATGTGAGGCGCCGGCTCGCCAATGTCTGGCAGCCGATTTGGGAAGATGCAACAGCGGGGCTTCCGGGCTTCCACTTCATCCTCCCCGACATCGACGTCAATCCGGCAACAAACAACCCGCACATTGTCTGCCATGGCTACGATGCAAACGGGGTCTTCCGAATCTACCATACCTACCGTTCTTTAAGTAACTGGTGGCAGGTCCCGGATGTAGTACCGGGGGCGGGTTCTGACCTGGACGGTGACGATGTCCAGCCCAGCATGTTCTTTGGGGTAGATGGCAAGGCTCACGTCGTCTGGTATGAGTACAACAGCGATCCGGCCGTCCAACGAGGCATCAAGTACAGCCTCTGCGCCAGTGAAGGTGGCCCCTGGTCCACGACCTGGCTCACCACCGATGTTTCCTCCTATGTTCAGTGGCCGAATGTTACGGTCTCGTCCACCGGTGCCGGCTTCGCGGTCTGGACCAAAGTGAGAGAACCCGGGTCCTACCAGGTATGGGGGAGAACCTTGCCGGCCGGTGGCTTTGACGGTCCTGCCGCCGGTGCGGTTGTGCCCTCTCGCGGGCTTGCACTCGGCGTCTCACCCAACCCCGCTTCGCGCGGGATGGTAGTCAACTACTCTCTGCCCGCGGCAGGCAACGTCTCACTCAAGCTCTACGACGTCAGCGGAGCGCTGGCGAAGACGGTGGCATGCGGTTACGTGCTGCCGGGCAGCCATACTGTCAGTCTGTCCAGGCAGAACCTCGCCCGCGGCGCGTACATCCTGAAGCTGGAATCCGGCGCTGGCAACGTGACTAGGAAGCTCATCATCGAGTAGTTGCACAGAGTGCATCAGCCGCCTGTAGACGGGGTCTTCGCGGCCCCGTCTTCTTGTGCGCCCAACACGAGCGCTGGCCTGAGAGTGAGTGCACATGTGTCTCCGTTCGGTGACAGCCTGTTACCGTTCGGACACACTTTCTGCAGCCCGGTTCGTGTAAGTCTTGCATTTTCGGCCCGTGTCTGCGTGGCATCAAAACTGCATTAGGACTGTCGGGTTTCAGAATGCAGCGTCGGCTTCGAGAGCCGAGGGCGTGGGTTGGGATGCGAGGCGGAGCACGCGTCGGGTGACGCAGTCTGGATATCCGGCGAATCAGGCGGACCGCTCTGTCGCCGCTGAGGACCGGGATTTCGCGGGCGCCGGTTCACCGCACGCAGACGGAGTCGCGCGGACACGCCACCAGGAACAGGTCTGGTACCGAAGGCGCCGGACCGAGAGGCTGGGCGAAGGCGCGCGGCACTACTAGGGTGGATGGTGCCTGAGTAGTCTGCGGAGAACAGGCGATTGGTGGGAAGGTAGGCGGGAGAACCGGGCTGATTCAGCGCAGCAGGGGCGGCATTCGCCGCCCCTTGTTGCTAGTGCGCCCAGCATGGGCGCTGGCTTGAGAGCGAAAGTCTCTATCACGGAGGTTGATTGCACCAACCGTTAGCCAAAGGCAAGTGCGTCACCGCGAGGTGAGGTGCGAAGGAAGCCGGAGGCAAAACTGCGCTTTGAGGAACACGAATCCCATACGAGGCCGGGTCAGCCGGGCGAGCTGGCAAGTGACAGCGAAGCCCGATGCAATCAAAGGCTGGCAAGGTAAATGGGGCAAGGGTGCAGGGAAAGTCAGCGTTCTTACCTGGGGAGACCTGCTGCCAGGCAGTCTTCGGACGGCAACCCCAATCGCGAGGTTGGATTGAGGCGGCAGGAGTCAGCAGAGGTCATAGTACCGATGCGACGGCATCGGGAAGGGCCGAACGTCGAGGAGGGCGGGAACTCGAACGGCTCGTGGGACAGGCGATGAAGGCAGAATGCTCCGGATGGAGCCACTGCTGGCTGGGCGAAGGCAGTGAAGCTGCTGGGATTCAGCCAGAGGGCCGAGCCTTCCCCGGCGCTGGGCGAGGAAATGTCCGAGGCAGGAAGCCGTGACCCGGCTGTCCTGTCTATTCCTTGGCGAACCGCCGGATGCAATAAAGCACGTCCGGTGGTGTGAGAGGGGGCGGCTGCAAAGTCGCCCCCTACTCGATT
>Ga0265595_1001137_pt1 | contig 21495 bp, 20 predicted proteins | sample saktaG_15_FD_190148 | JGI IMG/M metagenome (GOLD analysis project Ga0265595, IMG submission 190148) | Saline water microbial communities from Sakinaw Lake, British Columbia, Canada - sak_2013_06_06_50m | ecosystem: Environmental > Aquatic > Non-marine Saline and Alkaline > Saline ...
ATCTGTCTGAGATAGAGGAAGAGGTTGATTTTTTTAAAGATTTTTGTAATCCCCATTTTTATGTAGCGCAGACTGGTAGTTTGATTACAGAAATAAATCAAGCAGGAACTTTTAATGGTCACTTTATAAAAGAAATTTACAAAATACTTAAACAAAAGAATATAAAATTAAAAGAACATAATGCAGACTATTTATCTGAAGTTGAAATAGGAAAAAGAAAGGGTATTGTTGATGCTTTAAATATTGCGCCTCAATTAGGTGTAGTACAAACTCAGACAGTCCTTGCTAAGTGTTTAATTTATGGCGTAGATTTTACCCAGTTTTTAGAAGAGGTTTATAAAGGGAGAAAATGGAAAAAATGGCTAGACAAAAATACAGCGGAGAATAAATTTTTGTGTTCAATAATTGCTGGGCATTATCATTTTGCCTCAGATAGTTATAAGCACATTATAGCCCAACTTGAACAATGTGAAGATATTCATGGAAGTTTAATTGATGTGGCTGAAAATTTAATTAATCATTATCACGAAAGTTATGACAAATTCTAAAATCGTAAAAAAACCTTGGGGTAAAGAAATTTGGTTGGAATTGAATGATAAATATTGTTATAAGAGAATTTATATAAGTGCTGGGACTCGTACAAGCTATCAGTATCATAACAATAAGCTAGAAACTAATTATATTATTGCTGGCGAGGCAGAGGTATGGCTTGAAAATGATCAGGGAGTAGTGGAAAAGAAAAAAATGAAAGCAGATGATTTTTTTACAGTCATACCACCACGGAAACATAGAATAATAGCTATTACAGACATCATTCTGCAAGAAGTTTCTACTCCAGAGGTGGATGATGTTATTAGAATAGAGGATGATAATAATAGGCAGGATGGACGTATTGATAGTGAACATAATAGTTTAAATAAATAGTTAAGATAAAATTATGTCTAAAACAATAGCATTCATTCCCGCTCGGGGTGGCAGTAAATCAATACCTTTAAAAAATATCAAAGATTTTTGCGGAAAACCATTGATATATTGGAATTTAAAAGCGTTGCAAGACGCTAAATTGGTGGATGAGGTGTATGTGGCGACCGATAGTGAGAAGATTAAAAATGTTGTGGTGGGTTTTGGTTTTAACAAAGTTCAGGTATATGATCGTGACTCACAAAACGCTAGCAATACTTCCAGTACAGAAAGTGTAATGCTTGAATTTTTGGAAAAACAAAATTTTGTGGCCGATGATATATTTATTTTAGTTCAAGCCACTTCTCCTCTCACCCAAACTAGTAATTTTGAAAATGGAATAAGAAAGTATAAGGAGTCAGAGTGTGATTCACTTTTAAGCTGTGTGAGGATAAAAAGTTTTTTCTGGACAGAAACAGGTGAGTCATTTAATTATAATTATAAAAAACGTCCACGTCGGCAGGATTTTGAAGGGATGTTAATGGAGAATGGTGCTTTTTATATCAATACTGTGGATAATATCAAGAAACACAAAAATCGTTTATGTGGAAGAATTGCCACATATGAAATGCCTGAATATACCGGGGTTGATTTAGATGAGCAGGTTGATTGGGATGTTTCTGAGGTTTTGATGAAAAAATATATTTTGAAATAATAATATCGTTTACTAATATGACAAAAACTGCTTTTATTACAGGTATTACAGGGCAGGATGGTCCTTATTTGGCTAAGATACTTTTAAATAAAGGATATCAGGTCTATGGCATGGTGAGAAACATGCCAACTCCCAATCTCTATGGGATCAGTTTTTTGAATATCAAAGATAAAGTGCAATTAATTTTTGGAGACCTAAGCAATATAAAATCCATTGAGGATGCTTTGTTGGAAGTGAAACCCGATGAGATTTACCATTTGGCTTCGCAATCGTCGGTAATTAATTCTTGGAGTAATTGTCTAAATACTTTAAGTACGAATGCTGATTCAAGTACTCCATTCTTAGAATATGTTAAAAAAAATCCTAAGACTAAACTTTTTTTAGCCCAAAGTTCTGAATTATTCGGAAAAAATCTTGAAAATCATGAAAAAAATAATTTTGAACCATGTTCTCCGTACGGTGTGGCCAAGCTGGCTTCTTATCACCTAGGAAAAATTTTTAGAGAAAAATATGATTTGTTTATAGTTAATGGTTTATTTTATATTCACGAATCTCCGTTGCGGAATATTAACTTTTTTTCCCGTAAAGTAAGTCAGACTGTTGCTAGGATAGCTGCTGGTGTAGAGAAAGAGATAGTTTTGGGCAACATAGATTTATACCGCGATGTTGGTTTTGCTGGTGATTATATGGAAGTTGTTTATCTCGCTTTGCAAAGGGAAGTTCCTGATGATTATATTATTGCCACTGGGCAGTGCACTTTATTGAGGGATTTTGTCAAGGAAGCATTTGCCGAAGTGGGGATTGATGATTATGAAAAGTATTTAAGATTTGAAAAAAGTTATTTTCGTAAAAACGATCCAGTCAAGATAATGGGATTTCCACAACAGACGTTTCAAAAGTTGAACTGGAAACCCAATACAACCGTGATTGAGATTGTAAAACAAATGTTATCTCATGATATAGAATTTATAAAAAATCCCCAAAATCTTGAATCCCAGTGTGTTACCCCTTATTCTTCAATGTTGCAGAATAGATCCTAACTTTATAAGTATGATTTTAGATCGTGTAATAAAAAGCCAAAAGGTAGATAACCTTTTTTCTCCAGAAGGGACAAATTCCGTTTATATTATTTGTGAAATCGGCATCAACCATAATGGTTCGTTGAATACTGCTTTATCTTTGATAGATGCTGCCAAACAGTCCGGGGTGGACGCGGTTAAGTTTCAAAAAAGAGATTTGGATAAGATATATGCTAAAGAAATTTTGTCAGATACCAATAGTGCCGAGTGGAATTTTGATTATTTGATGCCTCTGCTAAAAAAATTTGAACTAACATCGGTAGACTATTTACAAATTAAGCAACATTGCCAAGAATTGGGTTTGGATTTGATAGTTACTCCTTTTGACGAGAATTCGGCCGATTTTGTTTATCAGTTGGGCATATCGGCTTTCAAAATTAGTTCGGCGGATATGACTAATTTTGGTTTGATCAAAAAATGTGCTAGTTATAATCTTCCTTTGATAATTTCCACTGGCATGTGGAACGCGGACGAGATTAAAGAATGTGCTGAATTTTACAAAAAAAATAAAATTAAGTTTGCTTTGCTTTTGGCCAATTCCAGTTATCCCACTCCTTACGAAGCAATTAATTTGAAGTTTTTAGAGAATTTAAAAGTTTTAAGCCCAGTGGTTGGTTATTCAGGGCATGAACGTGGGATATTTATTCCGGTGGCAGCCGTGGCTTTAGGCGCTAAGATTGTGGAAAAGCATATAACCTTTGACCGTAATGCCGAGGGACCGGATCATAAGGCGTCCCTTTTGCCGGAAGAATTTACCGAAATGGTTGATCATATCAGGATGTTGGAAAGGGCTTTGGGAAAAGACAAGGAAGTAAATCAAGCCGAAAAATTAAATAAAGAAGTATTTGCTAAATCGGCTGTGGCTGATTTGTCTATTAAAAAAGGGCATATTTTGAAACCGGATGATATTTCATTTAAATCACCTGGTAAGGGGATTTTCCCCCACCAGATAGAAAAGTATTATGGCTTGGTTTTTAAAAAAAATGTCGCCCATGGGCATTATATAGCAGATGATGATTTCGTGGATGAAAAATTGATTAAGGATTGGAAAAAGTTTTCTTTTGTCCAAAAATGGGGGGTAAAGTGTCGGTTTCACGATTTTGCTGATTATCAAGTTCTTAATTCACCAGTGATTGAATTTCATTGTTCCGAAACTGATTTAGATGTTGATTTCATTGATTGTTCGGATAGATCTGAATTAATTGTTCACGCACCAGAAATAGTAGACGGAGAGTTGGTTGACATTTGTACTAGTGACAAAAGGAAAGTTGATAAATCAATAGTTATTTTACAAAAGACTATTGAAAAGGTCTTGGAGATTAGTAAAAATTGGTCAGTGGTCAAGCCTAAAATAGTAGTTCATCTTGGCGGGATGTTGATGGATAGAAACGAGAGTCGGGATGTCAATAAAAGAATGATGGAAAGAGCAATAACCAGTTTTGCGCGTTTGGATTTTTCTCCTCAAGAAGTGGATATAATTCCGGAGAATTTACCCCCTCGGCCATGGTATTTGGGCGGGGAGTGGTTTCAGTATGGCTTTATGTTGCCAGAAGATTTTTTGGAATTTTGCGGGCATTTTGGTTTGGGTATGACTTTGGATATCTGTCATGCGGCCCTTTATTGCAATTATGCTAATCAAGATTTAGCCAAATATGTTGCCAGCGTAAAAAATTTAATTAAGCATGTCCATATTTCCGACGCCAAAGGTATAAATGGCGAGGGGCTACAAATTTATGATGGGGAAATAAATTTTGAGTCAGTGTTTAGCGAATTTAAAGATTTAAATTTTTCGTGGGTACCTGAAATTTGGAGTGGACATTTGCACCATGGATCTGGGGTTTATCAGGCATTAAATTTATTGGAAAAATATAATGGAATATTATAATAAAAAAATAATTATGTCTAAGCATTGTTACTTGTGTGGTAATAATAAATTTATCGTAAAAAATAAAAAAACTAGAGATAATAATAATGTGAGTGTGGTGCAGTGTCGTCGTTGTTTGCTTACTTCTTTGAGTTCTTTTGCACATCTAAAAAAGATTTCTTATGAGCGTGGTGATATGCATGAGGTGGTGGCAAATAGTATTCGCGATTATCGGAAATTACTCCGTAATTTTTATAATGATGATTTGCGTCGGTTTGAGCAATGGAAGAAAGTGATAAAAAATAAGTCTGTTTTGGATTTTGGTTGCGGTGCGGGTGGATTTTTGCAACTGGCGCAGAGAGTTGCCCGTCAGGTCAAGGGGGTGGAGTTGGATAAGATTGTCCGTTTTTATAATAAAAATATAGAAGTAAAGAAAAATATAGATGAATATAAAGAGAAATTTGACGTTATTACCCTTTTTCATGTTTTGGAACATTTACCCGACCCAATTAGTTTTTTGCGAAAATTAAAAAAAAATCTCAAATCAAGAGGCAAAATAATTATTGAAGTGCCTAGCGATGATGATGCGTTGATTTCTTATTATAAATTGCAGGCATTTAAAGATTTTACTTATTGGAGTTTGCATTTGTATTCTTATAATAAGAAAACTTTGGCAAAAATTTGTCAGCGCGCTGGTTTCTCAAATGTCAAAATAGATTTTTTTCAACGTTACCCTTTGGCTAATCACATTGGTTGGTTGAAAGATGGCAGGCCTGGCGGGCATAATGTTTATAAGGAATTAAATGGTTCGGATTTAAATGAACAGTATACTCGGCAGTTGAGGAAAATGGGAGCTTGCGATACTTTGGTGGCGGTTTTTAAAAAAAATTAAATATTTTTTTAATTTATGAATAAAAAAATTTGGATAATTGTTGATCATCCTATGCAGATAACCACCGCTGTTGGTTTGGCATTATATTTTGGTAAAGATTATACTGTTAATTTGTTAATTTCTAAACATCCCTATTGGTGCGGGGCAGATGTGGCCAGCTTTAGTAGTTATTTTAAGGAGATTCATTGGTTTTTTAAGGCAGGTTTTTCTTGGATTTTTCCTAGGGAAATAGGTAAAATTTTGTATAATAAACAAAAAATAAAAAAATTGGAAATAAACAAAGATGACATATTTTTGGTTTTATCAAATAAAGTTTTTTTGGAAACCCTGCTATTTTCAATCTATAACGAGAATAAAAGAGTATCAATTAATCCAGATTACTTAATTGACGGGGTTTTACTTCCTTACCAAGGGGGGGAATATAGAGAAAAAATTATTAGCAAGATTTGGAATTGTACTTTATTGTTATTTTTCAAAATGGAGCCGATTATATATTGTAAACATACAAAGGATAGGGCGCTTTACGCATTATTTTATAAAAAAGGGAATGGGGCGGTTTTTAGTCGTTGTTTTTCCATTAAGAATGTAGGCGTTAATAATTTATCCCCTGATGAAATACATGATGTTTCTATTTATGTAAGAGATATGATATGTCAAATAAGAGAAGAAAATAAAAGGAAAATGGTTGTTTTTTTTGGCAATTCAAACTATCCTAATAAATATCATATAGATTTTACTAACCGTTGTTTGAGATATATAGAGGAGTTTTTTCCTGAATATGATTATATCTTTAAATCTCACCCGAATGATCATGGTGAGGCGGAAGCAGTGGAATTGAGACAATTTAAAATTTATCAGCAAAAGATAATAGCTGAGCTTTTTTATTTAGAAAATTTAGATAAAATCTACCGTTGTTTTAGTATAGCCTCTACTGCTGTTAGGCATAGTATAGATATAGGCATTCCGTCTTATTATTTTCTCAAATTATACAAAGATTATTCTCCGGATCTTAATGATTTGTTGATGAGTATGGCGGCGGACACAAATAGCAAAGCTTTTATAGAAAGTTTTGAGGAACCACCGATAGCTTATGAAGTGGATTATAATTTAGAGGAGGTAGAAAGAGGATTGAAGAAAATTAATGATTTTTTATATGAAAATTGATATTAAAGAAGTTGAATTTAGTCCTATAAGCGTGGATGATGTTGGCTCCTTATTTTTTTATGAGGGAAGAGTATTTCGTGCTATTAAGTCAGAAGCAGTGACAGCTGTCAAGGAGTTATTTGTCAGCGGTTTGATTGAAGAACTTGTCAAAGAAAAGCTTTTTCCCAAAAGTTGGATTACGGATTTTCAGCTGGAAGACTTTGGTTTAATCGTAGAACATGAGAGGATTTCTCCGGTTGTTTATGCTTGTGAGTGGTCATTTAATATGCTTAGAGACGCGGCGTTAGTTATTTTACAAGTAAATAAGGTTGCTCGGAAATTTAATTATCAGACTAAAGATTGTCATACAGCCAATGTTTTATTTGATTGTGCCAAGCCAAAATTTGTTGATTTGGGTAGTTTTATAAAATTGAATAAAAATGATGTCGGTTGGCTACCGCGTGAAGATTTTTTACGTTTATACTATTATCCTTTGATAGTTTGGGCAAAAGGAAGCCAATGTTTTGCTCGTTCGGTTTTTTTGTCAAGTCGTTATGCAACTATTTATGAATTTTTATTGCACCTGCATCCATATTTAAGGTTGCTTAAAATTGATTGGTTAGTACGGATAGCCAAGATGTTTTTTCGTTATTGCCAGATTGGGACGGTGGATGAAGGTAGAATAAAGACAAAATTATCAAAATTTGGTTTTGGTAGTTTGTTAGTCTGGCTTAAAAATTATAATTTGTTGCCTTGGCAAAAATTTGATTTTGATAAAATTGCAAAAAAAATAAAAAAAATTCAAATTAAAAATATCTCTTCAAAATGGGGGGATTACCAATCTCCTAGTGAGAAGAAAAGCTTTAGATTTAAAGAAGTATCTCGGATAGTTGATGATTTTAAAATAAGTTCAGCAGTTGAACTCGGTGGAAATCAGGGAGTTTTTTCCCAATTGTTAATTGAAGAAACTAAAGTAGAAAAAGTTATCTGTACCGATTATGATGATACAGCAATTGATGCATTATACCTTAAATTAAAAGGAAAAAATTTGAAAATTACTCCGGCTGTACTTGATTTTATTTTTTCTGATGAAATGCCTTTAGACAAAAGAACGTATGAACGTTTTAGAGCAGATGCTGTCTTTGTTTTGGCCGTTACTCATCATTTGATTTTAACTCAAAATATTCCACTGGATTATATTTTTAAAACAGTTTCAAAATTTACTAATCACTATGTTTTTATTGAGTTTTTGCCTTTGGGTTTATATAGTAATAATAGTAAAGTTCAAATTCCAGTGCCATCTTGGTATAACGTCGATTGGTTTAAAAGGGAATTGTCAAAATTTTGTTATATAATTTGTGAAGAAAAATTAGAAGCAAATAGGATTTTATTTGTAGGAGAAAAGATAGAATATTTTTTAGTTAAAAAAATATTAAGTTAACAATAACATTCTAATTAATTCAGTCTTTAATCAAAAATTAATATGAACAAAATAACAAAATTTAAAAAAAATAACGCCACTAAAGAAGCATCATATACATCAACTGGGGATAAAATTTTGTGGCATAAATTGGCAATTAAAGATTTAAAAAAGAAAAAGAACCATCCTATCGTGATGCATATCATGCCTACGGAAGTATGTAATTTAAAATGTGTATTTTGTTCTGTAGCACAGCGTGGGGCAGAAGGTAGGTTGTTGCCAGATTTAACAATGGAACAAATTAAAAATGTAGTCGGTACATTTAAATCATTTGGGCTTAAGGCGGTGATACTTAGTGGTGGCGGTGATCCTACGATGTTTCCACAAATTAATGAGCTGATTGAGTATTTATATTTTCAAGGTTTGCAAATAGGAATAATTACTAATGGAGTGGCTTTGAATAGAACTATTAAATCAAATAATCTCAAATTATTAACATGGGTAAGGATTTCTATTAATTCTTTTGATTATTTACCCGATATTGAAATTCCCCAATTAAGTAATAAGACCGTTTTAGGTTTCAGTTATATTTGGAATTCATTAACTAAGAAGGATATTTTAGAGAGAATAAGAGAGAAAATAAAACAGATTTCTTTAAATAATAAGGTGACCTATGTTCGATTACTTCCAGATTGTAATTTAAAAACAACCGAATTAGAAGAGGCGCATAAAAAGTTGAGAAAGGTTGCAGAAGAATTGGGTGAGCCATTTTTTCACCAATATAAAACTCATAATATGCCATTGGAATGTCATTTAGGCAGACTACATCCTGTACTTTATACTGATGGATATATTTACCCATGTGATTCTTTGGTATTAAATTCACCGGCCGATGATAAAAAATTTCATAGAGATTTTGCTTTATGTCGATGGGATGAAGTTAAAGATTTTTATTCTAAAAAAATAGATGGTTCTCTTTTAGACACGAATAAATGTCCACATTGTGTTTTTGCTCGTCAAAATTTATTAATTTCTGATATTATTTATGGTAACGAACTTCCCCCTCTTGGGCAAGAGAAACCACAACATATTAATTTTATTTAATATATGCAAAATGATTTAACATTAGAAAAATACGACAGAGATTATTATGAAAACGGAGTTATATCTGGTAAATCATGTTATACAAATTATAGATGGATGCCAGAATTAACTGTAAGGATGGCACATAAAATTATTCAACATTTAAATTTAAGTGAAGGTGATAAATTGTTGGATTTTGGTTGTGCTAAGGGCTATTTAGTTAAGGCTTTTCATATATTAGATATAGAATGTTATGGGTGTGATATATCATCTTATGCTATCAAAAACGTTGATGCTGAAGTGAGAGATTATTGTAGATTATCAAATGAGAGGGACTTTATTCCTTTTGATGATGTATTTGATTGGATAATAAGCAAGGATGTTATGGAACATATGACAGAATATGATGTAGATATTTTTTTAGATTTAGTTCGAAAAAAAACAAAAAAAATGTTTCATGTCATACCATTGGGAGATCAAAATGGTCATTATATTATTCCAGAGTATTCATTTGATAAGACACATGTATTAGCTAAAACAAGAGAATGGTGGGAAAGAAAATTTAGAGAACATGGCTGGTCTGTAGAATCATGTAGTTATAACGTTAGTGGAGTAAAGGATAATTGGACAAAAAAGTATGCAGAAGGGAATGTTTTTTTTGTTCTTAGATAATTTATTTTTATTGTGTTATTTTTATGCCTATAATTTCAATTGTTATATCAACATATAATAGAGCAAATATGCTCAAGATAGCCATAGAAAGTTTGATTTTGCAAACGTACCCACATGATAAGTACGAACTAATTATTTGTGATAATAATTCAAGAGATAACACTAAAGAGGTTGTAGAACAATTTATAAAAAAAAATATTATACGCATTTCATATGTATTTGAAGGAAGGCAGGGTCTTCATTTTGCAAGGCATACTGGCGCAAGACATTCTACAGGAGAAATATTATTTTTTACTGACGATGATATGGTTGCTGATAAGGATCTTTTAGTGGAAATAATAAGGGCTTTTGAATTAGATGATAAAGTTGCCGTGGTTACAGGTAAGATTTTACCAAGATGGATGATAGAACCTCCTATATGGGTTCCAAAACTTTGTAATAATTTTATTCTATCTCTTAATGATAGAGGAGATAATATTGAAATAAGTAATGACGATTTAGGTGCTTTTGGTTGTCATTTAGCCATTAGGAAAGATGTATTTTACAAAGCTGGAGGTTTTAATCTAGAAGTAGAAGGTGAAAAATGGTTAGGAGACGGAGAGACGGGTTTAAATATTAAAGTCAAAGAACTTGGTTTTAAATTTGCCTATAATGGAAAATCAGTTATTTATCATATGATTCCGCCCAGTAGAATGACTCAGAAATATCTCAACAAAAGATTGGCCAACCAAGGTAATACAAATAGTTATACAGAATATCGCCAGAGGTTGACAGGGAAAATAGGGTTATATAAAAATATTATTATTTATTTTGTGGGAATTGTCAAACAGTTTGTTAAAATAACAATTAAGTTTATTATGTTTGATTATAGTTGGAGGATAAATGTAGCTTACATTTTTTATTTTTTAAATAGAATTAAATACGATTATAGATTGATAAGTGACGAAAATTGGAAGAAAATCGTATTAAAGAATGATTGGTTAGAAGCTTAAGGTTAATAACACTTTAAAAATCTACTGACGGAGGTCATTAGATAATTAATTAGATAGTTTAAATCCCCGTTGTTAATAGTAGAGGATAGTTTATTTGATGAATAATATGAAGAAAATAGAGTGGAAAAAAATAATTAAATGTTTTGTCCCACCTATAATAACCTTTTTATTGAAAGGAAAATTTTTGCGTGGAAATTATTCTTCGTGGAAAGATGCAAAGAAAGATTCTGTTGGTTATGATAGTGTTGTGATTTTGGAAAAAGTAAAAAAATCATTATTAAAAGTCAAAAATGGGGAAGCAATTTCGGAGCGTGATTCTGTATTATTTGATAAAGTAGAATATTCTTGGCCTATGGTGGCTGGTTTACTTAATGCTAGTAATAATAAAAGTGGTGAGTTGAGAGTGTTAGATTTTGGGGGCTCACTAGGGACTACATATTTTCAAAATAGGTTATTTTTGCAGGATTTTAAAGAATTGCAATGGGCAATAGTAGAGCAAGAACATTTTGTACGAACAGGGAAAGAATTTTTTGAAGATCAAAAATTGAAATTTTACCATAATATAGAAGATTGCGTTAAAGAGATAAATCCTAATGTGGTGGTGTTGTCAAGCGTTATTCAGTATATTGAAAAACCATTTGAAATTTTGGATAAATTAATGAAAGTAGGGGCTGATTATATTATTATTGACCGTATGCCTTTGATAGGAAAAAAGGATAGAATCGTAGTACAGAGGGTGAGCTCGGCTATTTATCGCGCTAGCTATCCGTCTTGGTTGTTGAATGAACAAAATTTCGTTTCTTTTTTAACCAGAGATTATAATTTACTAATTGATTTTGATGCCATTGATGGTGTTTGGTATATGGGAAGACTTTTAATAAAACACAAAGGTTATATTTTTAAACGTAAGTCGTAATTATATGAAACGAATTGGTATAGATTTTTCAGTAAAAAAAAGTGCTGGTGGCGCTTATCAATATTGTTTGGCGTTTTTAGATGCGCTTAAGGATAATTTAGGTGAAAATAGTTATGTCATTTTTGATTATTCACCAGATTTACCCAAAGAAGATTACCAAGATTCGTTCAGAATTGTCACGGTAAAACAACACAACAGCGAAAAAAAAGAGGGTTTTCGTTTAGTACCATGGATAAAAGAAATAATATATAGAATTTTGTTGTTTTTTAGGCTATTTTTCGTTATTGATATAATTTTTAAATATATTTATCGTAGGAATTTAATACTTATTAAAGAAAATGATATAGATATAATGTTATTTCCTTCGGGAGCGCAATATGCTCCTTATTTAAAGATTCCTTATATTACCACTATTTATGATTTGGAACACCGTAAACATCCTGAATTTCCTGAAGTTTCCAAAAAAGGCAGGTGGCTTTCTCGGGAATATTACTATCAAAATATTTGTAAGACAGCCTCTTTTATTTTGGTCGATTCTGAGGTAGGCAAACAAGACGTACTTAATTTTTATAAAATTAATGATGGCAAAGTAATTGTTTTGCCATATTTGCCTCCTAATTATTTGCAAACTGATTTGTCGTTAGAACAAACTAAAGAGATTTTAGAAGATTTCAAATTGCCAAAAAAATTTATTTTTTATCCAGCACAGTTTTGGCCTCATAAAAATCATCTTAATTTGGTTAAAGCTATAAAAATATTGAGAACAAAAGATTTTTTTATTAATTTGGTTTTGAGTGGAGCTAAAAAAGAGGAATGGGGAGAGTTTAAAAAAGTACAGGAATATATAAGGGAAAATAAATTAGAAGATGCAGTTTTTTATTTGGGGTATATTGATAATGAACAAATTTCAGCATTATACAAATCGGCTGTAGCGATGGTTATGCCCACTTTTTTTGGGCCAACAAATATTCCGGTTTTGGAAGCTTGGAAGATGGGTTGTCCTGTGTTATACTCTGACATAATAGGTTGCAGAGAACAATTAGGAGGGGCTGGTTTGTTGATTGATCCTTTTGATCCATATAATATAGCTGAAAAAATTGGTTTGATTTGGCAAGCTGATGATAATTTTAGAAAGGATTTAATTATTAAAGGTGAAATCAGATTAAGTTCGTGGGGATATAAGGATTTTTCTTTAAAAATCGGAGAAATTATTAAGAAAGTAATTTAATTTTATGGAACCAAAAAAAATTTGTTTTAAAAATGAAGTATTGGCGATATTTTACTCCAAAAAAATAGATGCCGGTGGTTCAATTAAATTTTTGACTCCCAGTGATTATCCTTTGCAGATAGGGTTGATTGAGCATGCGGAGGGGAAAAAAGTTAATCCGCATATTCATCGTGATTTACGCTATAATGTAAATACTACCCAGGAATTTATTTACGTAGAGAAAGGTGATGGTGTGCTAGTGAGTGTTTATACAAAAAATTGGGAAGAGGTTGAGAGGATAATTATGTCTGCTGGTGATTTTGTATTATTTGTGGCAGGGGGACATAGTCTTGATATTCCTAAGGGGTGTCGTATACTTGAAGTTAAACAGGGACCTTATCCTGGCGATAAAGAAGCTAAAATATTTAAGGATTAATTTATAATTATATGAAAGTGATGGTTAACGAACCTTTGTTATCAGAAGAAGCTAAAAAAAATGTTGTAGATGCGCTTGATACCGGATGGATTTCTTCTTCTGGTTCTTATGTAAAAAAATTTGAGAAAGATTTTGCCAGTGTTTATGGGGTTAAATACGCAATTACGGTGGCCAATGGAACGGCAGCTCTCCACGTTGCATTGTTAGCATTGGGAATTGGATCTGGTGATGAGGTAATAGTACCAGCTTTTACTATGGGCGCCTCTTGGTTGGCAGTGATGTATACTGGTGCTAAACCAGTATTTGTTGACTGTGAATTGGATACTTATAATATTGATGTTACAAAAATAGAAAAAAAAATAAATTCAAAAACAAAAGCAATTTTACCAGTACATATTTATGGGCAGCCTTGCGAAATGGATAAAATTATGTTTTTAGCTAAAAAATATAATTTATTTGTGGTGGAAGACGCTGCGGAAGTCCATGGGGCTTTGTATAAAGGACGTTTGGCTGGTACCATTGGGGATTTGGGGTGTTTTAGTTTTTACGCCAATAAAATAATTACCACCGGTGAAGGCGGGATGATTATAACTAATGATAAAAATTTGGCTGATAAATGCTATAAATTTAAGGACTTGCATCATTCAGCTAAAAGATTTATACATGACGGTGTGGGATTCAATTATAGAATGACTAATCTTCAGGCGGCTATCGGTTGTGGAGAATTAATACATTTAGATGAATATGTAGAAAAAAAAATTTGGATGGCTAAATTGTATGATGAGATTTTACGAGATGTTACGGGTATAGTTTGCCCCACAACCAGAGAAGGTATAAAAAATGTTTATTGGATGTATGGGGTGGTGGTAGATAATAAAAAAATTTCTGTAAGTAAAGATCAAATAAGGGAGAAACTTAAAGAGGTGGGGGTGGATACTAGAGATTTTTTTTATTCACCGGAAGACCAGCCAGTGTTGGCTCCTTTATTGTTAGGTGAAAAATTTCCCAATACAAAATATTTATCAGAACATGGTTTTTATTTACCTTCTGGTTTAGCTATTACCGAGGAGCAAATTAGATATACAACTGAACAGCTAAAGAAAATAATAATTTAATTATGGGTATACTTTCTGTTATAATCCCGGTATATAATGAAAAAAATACCATTAAAGAGATTATTGAAAAAGTTAAAAATGTAACTCTAATTGAAGAATTTGAGAAAGAAATTGTGGTGGTGGATGATGGCTCGACAGACGGAAGTAGGGGAATTTTATTGTCTTTATCAAATATAAAATTGATTTTTCATGAGGACAATCAAGGTAAGGGGGCGGCTGTAAGAACAGGATTAAAGGAATGTAGTGGTAATTATATCATCGTGCAAGATGCTGATTTGGAATATGATCCGCATGATTTTAATTTTTTGCTTAGTAAGATAATAAAAGAAAATTTATTGGTGGTGTACGGTTCGCGCGAACTTAGAAAGCAAGAAAAAAGATTTTCGGGAGTAAGTTTTTATTTAGGGGGGATATTTTTAACATGGTTAACTAACATTTTATACAAGCAGAAAATTACCGATGAGCCTACTTGTTACAAAATGTTTAAAACCGAATACTTAAAAAGTTTGCCTTTAAAATGTAAAAAATTTGATTTTTGTCCGGAGGTCACAGCTTTAATTGCCAAACAGGGGATAAAGATAGAAGAGGTTCCAATATCCTACTACCCCCGTCATAAAAATCAAGGAAAAAAAATAAATTGGAAAGATGGGGTAATGGCAATTGTGACACTTTTGAAATATAAGTTTAAATAATTTTATGATGGTTTTTGTTAACAATATTTTAATGCCAATATTTTTATCAATTGTTGTTTTGGTTGTCGTTTATATTTGGGGAAAATTTGTTTTTTTCAATATGGTTGATAAGGATTGGGATTTAGGTGAAGCTATATTTTTGATGGGGGGTAATGGATTATTGGTTTTATTAGCTTTATTGCTGTCATTATTTGGGTCAATGAAAATTGGTATTATATTGGTAATTTTATTAGCCACAATTATTGTCGGTTATAAATATGTATTTAATTTAATTGGAAAAGTAAAATTATTTTTTAGAGAGATCAAAAAATGGGAAAGAAGTGATTTAATATTATTTTTAGGTATTATTTTATTTTTTGTTTTTTATTTGACTTCCGCTCTAGTGCCACCTTATAGGACAGATGCCTTGGCCTATCATCTGCCGGAAGCGATTGGGGTGGCGGAAAACGGAATATCTTTTTTGACAGATGGGACAATTGGTAATTTTTATAAAAATATACCAGCCAGTATTGAAGTAATGGATGCACTTTTGTATTGTTTGGGTGGTTTTACTCTCATTCATTTAATTCATTATAGTATTCTGTTGTCTTCATTATTTTTTCTTTATAAATTTATTAAAAAATATTTTAATCGATCCAAGGCATTATTATGCATTTTGTTAGTTTTTTCCCTATATGATTTGTTTGTCAATGGTACCAATGCCTATGTGGATGCGGTTATGGCAAGTTGGGAGATTTCAGGTCTAATCTTACTGATGTTGTGGATTAAATTGAAAGATGATAGATTTATTATTTTTTCCGGCTTTTTTTATGGGTTGGCGATGGGAACTAAGTACAATGCTTTATATGGGATTTTGCTCGCTGGGTTAATTTTCATTGTTTATCTGGTGAAGAGTAGAAGTAAATTATTAGATGTAGTTAAAAAAGTTTTGTATTTTGGTGTACCAATTTTTTTGGTAGCCGGTTTTTGGTATTTGAAAAATTTTATTTTTTATGGTAATCCAGTCTACCCATTTTATTTTGGCCATCCTGGTTTTGAAGATGAAGGGTTTGCACAAATGGTTACGGTTATAAAATCATTTATAATGGACCGCACATTTGTTAATTTTATATTTTTACCTTTTAATTTCTTTTTAAAAAGTTACTATATAGTTTTATTTTTGGCTTTTATTGCTTGGCCTTTTATTTTTTTAGCAAAGAAGTTTAATAAAGATGAAAGAGATATTTTAAAAATTGTTTCTTTTTATATTTTCACTTATTCAACTATTTGGTTTTTTGTGGCCACTCATCAAACTAAATTTTTTTATGTGCCAATGATTTTATTATTAGTAATTTTTGCCATAGAATTGGATTTGGTTGGACGTTATATATTAAATCGTTTTAATTTTAAGGTTGTTTGGGTTATTTTTTCTATAGTTGTATTGGCGATAGGTTATAAAGTAGTTACTGCAAAAAATAATTATTTTATTAGCGTAAAAAAGGCTGATTTGGCTTATATTATTGGGATTGATAATAAAAGTGGTTTTTATCAGAGAAAAGAAATGGGGCATATTTATCGTGCCAGTCAGTTTATTAATAGTAATTTTAAGGATGTTACTTTTTTAAATGTTTGGTCTACTACTAGATTTTTTTTGGAAGAAGGAAATAAATTTTTGTATCCATCCGAATTAATATATAATAAAGATAAAGTTTTGACTGCCAGTACAATATTATTTTTTTTAAGAGAGAAAGATATAAAATATATTATAATTGACGAAAATAATAAAAAACGTTCTGCAAATGATGAAATTTTGTCTAAAGTGTGTGATCAAGACCCAAAATGTGCATATTATAAAAATAGAACTGAAATAATAGAAAAAGTTGTAAAAGATGTCAACATTCCGTTTTATAATAATGAGGGTGTGGCACTCTATAATTTAGAGAATATTGATAAATGATATTTATGAAAAAAATTATTGCGCTATATAATCCAGGCAGATTGGCAAATCAGCTGTGGCTAGCTACTAGTTTATATGCATATTGTCTAGAAAAAGGTTATGAATATAATAATTACGTTTTTTATCCTTATTATAATTATTATGGACATCGTTCCGGCAATTGGTTTATTGATAAAATATTAGTTAAGCTACCCTCGAAGTTGGGTATTGTCGTATATAGGGTTTGGGCGCAATGTATTAGGATATTGAATAAAAAAAGGATTTTATATGATAGAAAAAAGGAATTTTTGCTTCCACCCACAGATGTGATAGAAAAATTTTGTTTGGAAGAATTAAATAAAGTTGATCGGACTAAGACTGATAGATTTTATTTTTGGGGTTGGGTATTTCGTAATCCAGTTGGGCTGGAAAAATATCGGTCAGAGATAAAAAAGTATTTTTGGCCAATAGAAAAATATGCCATACAAATTAATGACTGTATTACAAAAGCGAAAGCAAGTGGAAAAGTTTTAGTTGGTGTGCACATTAGACAGGGAGATTTCAAAACTTGGCAGGGTGGAATTTATTATTTCTCTATTGAAGAGGTGCGTGGAATTTTAGATGATTTTTTAGCGTCACGAAAAGAACCACATAATTATATTTTTTTGATTTGTTCAGACGAAAAAATAGATGAAAAAGTGTTTGTTGGAATAAATTATATTATCGGTCCTGGTAATTTGATTAGTGACCTGTATTCATTGGCTGGTTGTCAAGTTATTTTTGGACCCGGAGGTACTTTTAGTCCTTGGGCTGCTTATTATGGTGGAGTAAATTATATCCGTTTTTCTCGCGGTCTTATTGATTGGCCAGATTTATAATATGAAATTTTCTATTATTACCTGTACTTACAATAGTCAATATTTTTTGAAAAAAAATATTGATAGTGTAAAAAACCAGAAATATCCTGACTGGGAACATATTTTTATTGATGGTTTTTCTCAAGATGGGACATTGGACATGATAAAAAAATATCAGCAAGAATTTCCAGATAGGGTTAAATTATTTAAATTATACCCCAAAGGTATTTCTAATGCCATGAATGAGGGTATTAAAAAGTCTGTTGGAGATTATATTATTCATTTACATTCGGACGATAGTTTTTATGATCCCAATGTATTAGTGGATGTTAACGATTTTTTAAATAAGCAGGAATTGGATTGGGTTTATGGTCAAATAAACATAGTAGAAAGAGACGGAACATTTGTTGGTGTTTTTCCTCGAAAAAAGATATGGAAACAAAAAAGTCAAAATTATTTGGGGAGATATTTATTAAAGTTTTTTAATTTTATACCGCACCAGGCAGTATTTATTAAAAAGAAAGTTTTTTATGATTTTGGTATTTTTGATGAGAATATAAAGTCCGCCATGGATCCAGATTTATGGTTAAGAATAAAAGATAAAACAAGGTGGTCTTTTTTTGAGAGAATTATCAGTAATTATTGTTTACGCTCTGATTCCCAATCCGCTGGTTTGAAGTATAGAGAAAACAATCGTGAAAATTATTATTTGGTTCAATCTAGATATTTAAATAAAATAGAAATGTTGTTAGCCGGTTTTATTAATTGGTTATTAGAAATAAAAAATAGAAATTATCGTTAAAATTATGTCTTTAGCCCCTATAATTTTATTTGTATATAACCGTCCTTGTCATACGTGCCAAGTAGTTGAGGCTTTACAAAAAAATATTTTGGCCAAAGAGAGTAAATTGATTATTTATTCTGATGGGTTCAAAAGTGATAAAGATAAAAAAGAGGTCGAATCAGTAAGAAAATATATTAGAACTATTTCGGGATTTGTTGATGTTGAAATCATCGAAAAAACAAAAAATTTTGGTTTAGCTAAGTCAATAATAGAAGGTGTAACAGAAGTAATTAATAGATATGGTAAAGTTATAGTGTTGGAGGATGACTTAGTGGTTTCTCCTTTCTTTTTGGATTATATGAATAGTGCCTTACAAATATATGAGAGTGAAGATAAGGTTGCGAGTATACACGGTTACATTTTTCCTGTTAAACATCAGTTACCAGAAACATTTTTTTTACGCGGTGCTGATTGTTGGGGGTGGGGGACATGGAAAAGAGCTTGGAATTTTTTTGAAAAAGATAGTAATAAATTACTGAAAGAAATTAAAAAAAGAAAATTAACCAGCCAATTTGATTTTGGGGGAGGATATCCTTTTTTACAGATGCTCAAAATGCAGACAAGAGGGCTGGTTGATTCTTGGGCTATTCAGTGGTATGCTAGTACTTTTCTAAAAGAAATGTTAACTTTGTATCCAGGTAGATCCTTGGTTAAAAATATTGGTATTGATGGTTCGGGAAGACATGGGGGAGTTGTTAATATTTTTTTTACTGAATTGTCCTCAATGCCGATTAAGGTTAATCGTATAGAAATTAAAGAGAGCCATGAAAGTTTATTAATTATAAAATCTTTCTATAAATCTCTAAAAGTAAAAAATATATTAATTTTAATTAGAATTAAAAATTTTTTAAAAATTTTATATAAACAATTAGGATTTTAGGAAAATATGAAAATTTCCATAATCACTGTCTCTTATAACAGTGAAAAAACAATTGAAGATACGATAAAAAGTGTATTTAACCAGCAGTTTGTTGATTTGGAATATATAATAATTGATGGTGGTTCAAAGGATAATACTATGGAAATTGTTAATAAATATAAAGATAAAATTACCAAAGTTATCTCTGAATCTGATAGGGGAATTTATGATGCCATGAATAAAGGTATCAAATCGGCAAAAGGTGATGTTATTGGAATTTTAAATTCTGATGATTTTTATTACAACGAAGAAGTTTTAAGTAAAGTAATCAATGAATTTGAATTAGATAATTTCGACGCGGTGTACGGAGATATTATTTATGTTGATAATTTTGACATCAAAAAGCAGGTACGATATTGGAAGGCCGGTGAATATAAAGAAAATAAATTAAATTTTGGTTGGATAATGCCACACCCAGCTTTTTTTGTTAAGAAAAAAGTTTATAATGATTTTGGATTATTTAATCTAGATTTTAAAATTGCAGCAGATTACGAATTGATGCTGAGATTTTTAAAAAATAATTTGCAAATAAAATATTTAAATAAGACTTTGGTGTGCATGCGTGAGGGGGGATATAGTGCCAAAAATATCAAACAAAGGATTAGTGGCTGGAAGGAGTTATATCAGGCTTGGCGAGTGAATAATCTAAAGCCACCACGATGGTTATTTTTAACAAGACCATTATTTAAAATCCATCAATATTGGTTGAAAAATAAGGAATAAACAAAATCCATTCAATTTATGTTGAATGGATTTTTCTTCATTATCTCGAATAAAATTCGGGACACTGAAGATTGAGGGTTTCCTATGCCCTCGTCCCGACGTGACTGTCAGGATTTCGCCACTCCGAGTGAACACGCGGAGTTTGTTGGCAGGAATTAATGAACGGCTGTGAAAACAAATGCCACTTCTTGCATCGGCTGGTTGAAGTCGATGGAGGAGATGGTTTGTTTCGCGATGTGTCGTAGGCGTTTGGCGATTTTGATTTTTTCCTTCATTGGCAGATTCACTCCCGCCAAATGCATTGGTATGGAAGCAAAAACGGTTTCGATTACTTCCTGCACAGAGAGTGTGCCTTCGTAGCTCTCATTGATGTGAATCTGGATCGAGTGAAAACCAGCCTTGGTGAAAAGGCGATGTACTTCACTCGTTTTGAACAGTGGTACTGGCTTGGCCGGTTCGCGAATGATGCTATAGTCGCGGGCGAGAAGCTCGTTGGCCAATCTGTCCATTTCCATATATACTGGGTGGGTTAGGACTGAGCTTCGCTTTGTGATCATCGCATCAAGTTTGTGGTCGTTGTCAATGACTACAAAGTTTTTTGGCTCTAGTAGAGCAATCCTACCACCCGGCTCCAGCATTGCACCGAGGCTACGTAAGACGCTGATTATGGCGTCATGGTGGGCGCTTTCTGAATCCATTCCACGATCTTCTAGTTGCTTTCGCAATTTATTGATCGGCCAATGGACGAAGTTGTTGCCCACGATTGCGTCGAATCCACCAATCGAAAGTTCAATGCATGAACCTCGGATCAAATTCACCGTCCCGCCTTTCTGCCGAAACGTGCTGTTTGCGAACTCGTCACACATCTTGCGGAGTAACTGCAATAGTCTCTTTGTACCTCCCCCCCCTACTGTTTTTTCAGTGTGAAGCGAGGTGAGAAGGTTGTCCAGATTTCTTTCATCACACTTTTTCATTAGCAGTGTTTGAAAGATGTCGGTGAGTAGATCAGAGTTGTCTACAGCCAACACCTCTTTTGGGTTGTGCTGGGCAATTGCTACGGTCGTGGTTCCAAAGCCACAGCCCATGTCAATCACCCGTTTTCCCCAGAGCG
>Ga0265595_1001138_pt1 | contig 21488 bp, 23 predicted proteins | sample saktaG_15_FD_190148 | JGI IMG/M metagenome (GOLD analysis project Ga0265595, IMG submission 190148) | Saline water microbial communities from Sakinaw Lake, British Columbia, Canada - sak_2013_06_06_50m | ecosystem: Environmental > Aquatic > Non-marine Saline and Alkaline > Saline ...
TTCTGCCACATTAATCCCTTCTTTTTTCATAAATCTAATAACCGGCTCTGCAATGGGAATATCTTTTATTTTTTGATTTTTTTCTTCAACAGGTTTAGTTCCTGCAGAAAATGCATTTATTCCAGAATATTTAGTAAATAAAGCAGCTGCCATTTGGCTTCTTCCAACATTTCCCCTGCAAACAAAAAGAACCTTCATAGAAAAGATAATCTCTTCTTAGTTTATATATCTTATCCATAACTTAATTACACTTATTAAACCAAATATATTTATAGTGAAGTTGTGTTTTAGTGAATATGAAGCAGGCCATACTTGATGATATTGGAATTTTTTTGCTGAAAAAGGGCTTTACAATAAAGAGCATGACACATACATGCTTTGACATTATTGCCCGAAGTAGCTCCATGGTTCTGCTGATAAAAGTTTTGGAAGATGCAAACTCAATAAAAAAAAACTTTACAGACGAAATGGAGCACATAAGCTCTTACATAAACGCTTCTCCAATAATAATAGCAGAAAAAGCAGGATCTAACCTGGAAGATAATGTTGTTTACTCCAGATTTGGAATCTATACATTGAATATTGCAACCTTCAGAAACTGCATAAACAACCATTTTCCTTTTGTAAAAAGGACACAGGCAGGTTTGACTGCATGCATTCTTGGAAAAAAATTAAAACAGAAAAGAGAGCAGGAGGGCTACTCCATAAATGAGCTTTCAAAAAAGCTTGGAGTGAGCAGCAGGATGATAACCAAGTATGAAAACAATGATTCAGAAATAAGGATAAAAAAGGCAATAAGGCTTTACAACTTGCTGGGTGATGAGGTTTTTGACAAAATAAATGTTCTGGGTTCTGAAAAAAGATTGTTTGAGGAAGGTAAGTCAGAAATATCCAAAAAATACTCTAACCTCGGCTTTAAGTCACTTGAAACAAAAAAAGTTCCTTTTGACATAATAGCTAAAAAAGATAAAAATATAATTCTTACAGGGATAGGGGATAAAACAAATCCAAAATTCGGCTCATTATCAAGATTATTAGATGTGGATAACTTAATTATCTTCAAAAAGAAAAAGCCAAAAAACATACCCTCATTGACAAAAGAAGAGTTCCTGGATTTTGAAAAATCCAATGAATTGATAAAGTTTTTAAAGGAGTTTGACTAACTATAGAATATGGCCCAGACAAAGCAATGCGAGCTGTGCAATGGAGACATGACTAAAATATCTTCTGTTCTGATTGGTGATACAGAATATGCTATATGGAAATGCCAGAAATGTCATCATCAGGTTGCAAGTACAGAAGATTAATTCTTTCAAAGCTTTTTTATATTAGCTCTTAAAATTATTTCTAAATGAAAGCAATAATTGTCTCAAAAAAAGACATGGCCGGAATGAATATAAAAGAATGTTTAATTAGGTTATTTGACTTCAAGGAAACTGAAGAGGAATTTGAGGAAGAAAAAGTTTATGAAATTAAGATTGAAAAAGAAAAAATAAGGCTTTACACAACAGGAAAGAACTCAATTGACTGCGAGAATATTGATAATAAAATAAATGCTGATTTCATTGTTTTTGCAACAAAGCACCAAAGCAGGTCAGGAATTCCATCTTTATGTGTTCATATACAGGGAAACTGGGCAAAGGCAGAGTTTGGCGGACAAGACAGAAAGCTTTGCATATCAAATGCAGATTATTTAAGAAATTGTTTATTTAAAATTAAGGAACTTGCAGACAATAATGATAAGTATGAAATAATACAGGAATGCACCCATCACGGCCCATACTTAGCAAAAACACCCTGCATGTTCATAGAAATAGGCTCCTCTGAAAAGCAGTGGCCTGACAAACAAGCAGGAGAGATAATTGCAAAAACAATAATGAGCACAATTCCAAAAACACCAAAGCACTATAAAACAGCATTTGGCATAGGCGGCCTGCATCACTGCCCAAACTTCACAAAACTAATGGAAAAATCTGGCTTGGCTTTTGGCCACATCTGCCCAAAATACATGCTTGAATATTTAGACAAAGATATGATAATACAGGCAATTGAAAGAAACACTCACCAATGCGAGGAAGTTATTCTTGACTGGAAAGGCCTTAGCCAATACAAGCAAAAAATCACAAAAATACTTGATGAACTAAAAATAAAATACAAAAAAACAAAAGAATTCAATTGATTACTTTGCTTTTCCTGCAACCTTTGCTATCCATAGTGTAGCAAGAACTGCGATTAATGTCACAATGATTGCATAGACCCAAGGCCCGCCAGCAGACAAAGCACAAAGAGCACCTGCTCCTTCTGTTCCACATGGTCCTACAAACAAAGCTTTGATTGCATCATTCCAAGCTAAAGCTGCAATCAGACCAAAAGCTGCAGTTATTAATGCTGCTATCTTTTCAATAATTTCTTTTTTCATAAAATCACCCCTTATAGATGCTTTCTAATATAAATATAATTAATATTTATAAAGATTTCTAAGATTATTCTATTTTCAGCGCCCCTTTTATTATCTTATAAACTTCTGGATAAAGCTGTGGGTCAAGCATCTCTGAGTGGAGCTTTTCAAGGCCATTGCATGTGCCGTTTATTATGAAATTTTCCACCATCTCACCTTCAAGCCTTGCATTTTTTACAAGCACTGTCCCATCTCCTGGCTGGCCATTCATCTGGCATCCATCACCAATTATCATGTAAATCTCAATATTTGGAAGCTCGCCCCGGTTAAGCTTGTTCATGAAAAGGCTGTTCACAGCCATATCACGGCATGCGTACTTGTCGCCAATGATCGGACACATGTGTGCAATATCCCCCTCAATGCCCTGATTTGGCGTGCCTATCATTATAAGCTTTTCAACATCCTCTTCTCCGAATATCTGCAAATATCTTCTTGATACAAGGCCACCCATGCTATGGGCCATTAGTATTACTTTTGGCTTTCCTGTCTTGTGCTTTATAGTCTGTATTATCTCTCTCAACCTGAGTGCATAGGTATCAATATTCTCGCTTTTTATCTGGACAACAACATAGTTTTCAGGCTCTTTAAAAACATCAAAATAATAGCTTGCCTTTATGCTTACTGGTGCCTGCGAAAGGCCCCACACACCTGGGCTTGTGTCAACAGGAGTATAAAGTGAGATTGAGCCTGCATTAAAGTAGCCATCTTTTTCAAGCTCTTTTTGCAGCTTATTGAACACATCAAGACTGTAATCTGCCGAAGTCTTTTTGTTAACGCTGTGGCCATGAACAAATACAACAGGAAATTTTGATGGGTCATTAACACATTCTTCACTTAAGCAGCATGTGGAACATTTCCCAAAAACACAGCATTTTGGCAAGGGATCATCAAACTCAATGCCAATCTTTACAGGCATTGTTTCTTCTTCTTTAATTAATTCAATGCTTTCATTGTTCAAATCATAATAAGTTATGTTAATTTTTTGGCAGCTCTCAGGCTGGTCTTTTATAAGCTGTTTAAGTATTTCAGTTGAGTTAATGTCATAACTATCTGCTGTTAAATTTTGAATATAGTTTAAAAGAATTTCTTTGATTATATCATTATCATATCTTTCTTCAGGCAGTTCATTAAGATACTCCATTGCTATGCCTTTTTTAATTGCATCAACAGCATCTGTACTTTCATTTGCATAGCTATTGTTATTATCATTGCTTATATTAGTATAAAGTACTTTCAGTTCATCTATATTATCACACGCATTTTCAAGTTCAAATTCTGTCTGATTTGCCCTCTCGCTTATTGAAGGCCTCTGCACACAAGTTTGGTTTAACATGCACAAAATATTATAGTTTATATCAACCTCTATGCTCCTTTTTAGAGACTCTACTCTTTCATAACTCTTTATGATTTCATGCAGTGTGTAAACAGAATAATTTATTGAATATACTTCAATACCCTTCTTTGAAATCTCATTTCTTAATTTAAATGATGTTATGACAGAATTAAAAACTTTTATGTTATCATTTATTTCAATGGCAAGATATTCATCCAGAACCAAAACTTTTTTTATTTCTTTTAATTTTTCTCTTGTTTCATTAAGTTCATCTGCAAGGCTATTATACAAAAATACTGAATCAGATACATTCCTTTCAATCTTTATAATCAGGTCTGCTGTTTTTATTGATTCTGTGTTCGCATCTTTGAATTTTTTATTTAATTCATAATAATCCTGATTGTCCCATATTTTTTTAAGCACATTTAAATCTTCAATAAGTTTTGAAATCTCTTTTTCTGCATTATCAAATTCCTTTTTTGTTTCATCAATAGAAACATGCTTGTCCAGATCATTAATAACTAAATCAACTTCATTTGCCTTGGTAGCCAAATCAGAAAGCCTTTCTTTTAGATTAATGAGGTTTTGTTTTAAATCATTTTTTAGTATTTTTTCATCTTCTGTCAGGTTATATTCAACAGTAATAAGTATATTTCTTGATGTTGACTCTCCTTTTGTATGGCATAAGAAACTAGCCGAGCCTATGCACTCAAGCCTGAACCTGTAAAGTTTTTGCCCCTCTCCAAAGTCATCCACCATTATTTTGTATTCTTTTGTTATTGGTATTCCGGGAGCAAGTTTAAAGTTATCATAATCAATAGTTTTATTATTGCTTATGTCCTCAAATGATGACTCGCATTCTGCGGTGCAAAAGGGGTTTGTTATTACACCTGCCTTAAAATTAACTGATTCCTCTCCCCCGCGAACAAGATTTAATTCCTCCTTATCTGCATCCAAATGGATAATAATATCATTCCCAAGAATAAAATTAAGGTAAAGGAAAGTCTTTGTACTAGATGCAACAAAAATTATAATCATTATAACAGAAATTATAATCATTGCCCTATGCTCTTTTAGCCAAGTTCTAAAATTCTTTTTTCCTTTTTTTCTATCTGATTTTATGGTTTTTACTTTTTTCTTTGCTGTTTTAGATTTATTCCCTGGCTTTTTCATATTCAAAAATGAATAAAGCAAAAGCATTATTTAAATCCTGCGATAAAAATAACCTGAAAAACAAAAGATTTAAATAGGTAAAAACACATAACACAATCATACATGAACAAAAAAACTTTTTCTTGTAAACAATGTTAAATATATTTAAAAATCTAAAAAGGTGGTGCAATAATGCCTTACAAAAAGATTTGTATGAAATGCGGTACAGAACTGGAAGAAGATGAAAATATATGCCCAAAATGTGGTGCAAAATATCGCGAAGAAGAAGCTTATGGCATCTATTAAAAAATAAAAATTTATTTGGCTTTTTGATTAAGCCATTTAACTCTTTGTGTAATTTTTTTAATAACCTCTTTTTTCTCTTTTGTTTTAGAAATATCTTTTGCAAGCTTTTCGTCTTTTATTATGTCATTAATCCAATTGGCAAAATCATTTTTCTCTTTGTTTACATGTGCCTGAAAAACATTTTTATTCATTTTTTTCAGTACAGAGAGAAGATCATTTATGTTTTTTAAAATATTTCCGTCACAAACCCCAAAATTATGCTTGGGATTAACATCAGACAAGATTTTTAATGCATCTTCTTTTGAATTTACAGCCATCTAAAACCACCCCTTTTAGCATTGTAAGCATAAACTTATATTTAAAGCTATTTATTTTTGAGAATTAACTCTATTTTTTCTCTGGCTTGTCTCCTTTTTCCGGAGCTTTTCCTGCACCCGGCTTTGCTTCTTCTCCTGGCTTTGCTTCAACTGGCAATAGTTCATCTATTATTATGGAAGGTATTCCTGCCTCTACAAGCTTAGTCTTTATTTCTCCTCGTGCTTTGCCTTCCATCTTGGAGATTATTTCCTTTGCCTTAGCAATAAATTCTTCACGTCTTTCTTCCATTTCCTTTGCCAGTTTTTTCTTCTCCTGCTCAAGCTCTTTAAGTTCTTCTGCTGAAATTTCAGTTTTTTCTTCTTTAATCTCTTTGTCAAACTTGCCCTCATTAATCTCTTTTATTGCATCAGCAGAGGGTTTTCCTTCTACAAGAATTCCCATTGAGCGGCATGTTCCAACAATTTCTTTTATTTTCTCCTTTAATGTCTTTCCAAGTAAAGAGTCTTCTTTCATTTTTGCAATCTTAATTATCTGCTCTATTTTTAAATCAGCAACCTTGTCTGTTTTTGGGTTTGAGCTTCCTTTTTCAATTCCAGCTTCCTTTATAATTAGTGATGAGCATGGCGGTGTTCCTATTGATATTTGATATTCTTTTGTATCTTCATCTACTATAATCTTGACAGGAACCTGCATTCCTTTGAAGCCAGCTGTTTTTTTGTTAATATCAGCTATTATCTGGCCTATATTAACACCTAATGGGCCTAAGGCAGGTCCTAATGGCGGAGCAGCTGTTGCTTTTCCGCCTTCAATCAATGCTTCTACTGTTTTTTTCCCCATTTTAAGAATTGGAACTTATTGATTATATATAAATCTTATGATAAAGAAATCAAATTTCCTGATTTTCCTCTTCCCCCTCACGCCTTATTACTTTGACTGTATCCATTTTTACAGTTATTGGGATTGGAACTGCTGCTTCCAAGAGCTCGATGACAATATCTTCCTTTGCCCTGTCTATCCTTGTAACTTTTGCATTTTCCCTCTTGAAAGGCCCTGATATTACTTCAACAATATCATTCTTCTTTATATTCATCTCAACTTTTTTTGATTCCTCTAGCATATGCTCAATTTCCTTATAATCTACTTTTTTTGGCAGAATTCCCCTGGCATAAGGCACATTAAATGCAGCCTGCTCTGCCTCTGCCCTGCTTTCTGCCTCAACAAATATATAGCCTCTCATTCCATGGGGCTTAATTATAGAATAAACATTCATGCCTTTTTTTGTAGCATTACTTGTAACAAAATCCATTACCTGCTCTTCCCTGTTTGCTGTTGTTCTTAAAATAAATATATTTGATTTTTCTTCCATTTAAAACACCTCAGAAGAATAATTGTTTTATTATGTGTATTATAAATCCAATTAATCCTATAACTATTATGCCCAATCCAGAGGCCTTGACAATTGTCTTGAACTCAAGATTAGACGGCTTTTTTGTTACCCTGAATACTCTTTTGCATTCAATAACAAAACTTTTAAATTTAGATATTAAAGATTTAAAATTCATTTTTAATCCACAAACTCTATTCCTAATTCTGTTTCAATCTCCTGCTTCTTTCTGTCTGAAACTTTTGTTCCAGAGCCAAATATTTGAGAGGATTTAACACCTGTGACTATGATCACGACTCTTATTGTACTTTGTAAGTCCTCTGATATTTGTGCACCCCAGATAAGTTTTGCATCCTCATCCAGTTTTTCAGATATTGCCTCAACAACCTTTCTTGCTTCACCCAGAGTCATGTCAGGACCACCAGAAACATTTACCAGAGCCCCATTAGCTCCGGATATATCCACATCCAATAAGGGGTTTGATATTGCTTTTTCAACTGCCTCAACAGCCCTGTTCTCTGAATCTGACTCGCCGACGCCTATTAAAGCAACTCCTCCGCCAGTCATTACAGCCCGTATGTCTGCAAAATCAAGATTAATAAGCCCTGCTTTTGTAACCATCTCTGCAATTCCCTTTACAGCACTTGTCAGTATTTCATCTGCAACTTTAAATGCAGTTTGCAATGGCAGGTCAGGCGCAAGCTCAAGCAGTTTATCATTAGGTATAACTATCAATGTGTCCACAATATTTTCCATCTTCTCGAGGCCAATTATAGCATTTTCATACCTGCGCTGTCCCTCAACTGAGAATGGGATTGTTACAACTCCAACTGTAAGAGCGCCTGCTTTTTTGGCAACCTCTGCTATTACCGGGGCAGAGCCTGTTCCAGTTCCTCCGCCAAGACCGCATGTTATGAATACCATATCTGCACCCTGTAGTGCATGCTTTATGTCCTGCTCATTTTCCCTGGCAGCCTCTTCGCCAATCTTTGGATTAGAGCCAGCTCCAAGGCCGTGAGTAATATCCTTTCCAATTAGTATTTTTTTATCAGCGGTTGTGTAGAGCAGATCCTGGGCATCTGTATTAACAGCTATTGTTTCAGCGCCAACAACTCCGACCTCGCTTATCCTGTTGATTGTGTTATTTCCTGCACCGCCTGTGCCAATAACTTTTATTGTAGCCCTTTGTTTTGAAAGCATCTCCTCTAATTCAGCGTCAAGTTCAATATTTCTTTTAGTTTGTTCAGACTTTATAATATTTTCATCAGGGTTATTTTTGATAAAATCATTCAATTTCCCCACCTCATATTTCCCATAAGATTATTATTCTATTACTTATATTTAAAGTTGTCGAAAAACTAACTATTGTCTTCTTTTGGTTTTTCTGGCAATTTATTTGCTTTAACCTGTATTGCTTTGAATTCAATATTCTTAATTGAGGGTATGAGCTCCTTGATATGCTCTGTTAATTTTTCTTCAATAGGCTTTGGCAAATTCTGCTTTATGTTTAATCTTACAGATGCATTTCCCTCTTTAATTTCTGCCTTTATGTCCTTTAAATTTAGCTGCAGATTTAACAAGGCGTTTAGTTTTTCCTCATCATCTTCTACTATCTTATTAACCTTAAAATCATAAATCAATTCCTTGCCTGCAAGGGGATGGTTAAAATCAACTAAAGTGCGACCCCCGCTTACTGTTCTTATCATGCCCATCATGCCGTCTATATTTACCTGCAATCCGGGCATTGGGTTAATCTCCTGCTTTATGAACTTGCTTGTAGCTACTAGCTGTATTAGCTTTGCATTCTTTTTTCCAAAACCCTGCTCAGGGCTTAGCTCAATCTTATATTTTCTTCCTAATTCCTTGCCTTCAAGCTGTTCATCTAATCCTTTGATTACATGGTTTTGGCCGATGCAGATTATTACAGGGCCGTAAGATGCCCTTGCATCGTGGATATTATTTTCCTTTGCCTCTTTCTCGCTGGTTGTATCAAAAACAAGATCCATGTCTTTTACTTTTCCAGTATATTCAAGCTCTATAAAATCTCCTTTTTTCATCAATTTAATCCCTCATTAACAGAAGAAACATTCTGAGAGTATTTATTATGTTTATAAATTTATCGAATTTTTTCAATAATTTTGTCAACAACCTCTTTTATTGTAATGTTTGTTGTGTCAATAACATAATCATAGTTTTTTTTGTTAAAAATATCCAGATTATAATATTTTTTGTATCTTAGCTTATCAGACTCAAGCCTCATTCTTATTTTCTCAATTGCCTCATTCAAATCCTTGTATTTCTCGTTATTTCTGCTGTGATTAAGGACCCTCTCAGCCCCAGTTTTTGGCTCAACATCAAGGAAGATTTTTACTGATTTTGGTATGAAATGAAAAGATGTCCTTCCGACCATAACAAAATTATCCTCTGTTCTTCCCTTTTCCTCGGCAAATTTGTCAGGCTCTAAATCTGTGGATGGGTCTTTTTCCCCTAATTTATTTAACTCTGCTAAGCTGATGCCTCTTTTTTTGGCCATATCCCTTCTTACATCACCAATACAGTAATATTTAAACCCAAGTTTTTTTGCAACAAGAATTCCAACACTGCTTTTTCCAGATCCAACTGTGCCAGAGATTGTAATTATCATCTTAAAGCTTGTCTTTTAACAGTATTTCAACAACAGCTGCAAATGCAGGCCTTGTGATAAAGACACCGACTGAAATGCCTATAATAGTTGTTATTGCAAAGCCTTTTAATAAGCCTGCCCCTGCCCTCATTAATGGAAGCATAGCAACAAATGTTGTGAAATAAGCTGCCATTATGATAAAAAATGCATTCCCTATTCTTTGTTTCCAGTTAAAAAATACCTGATGTTCTTTTTTTAATAATTCATCAGATATGACTATCTGGTGATCAACACATGATCCTATAACAATAATTATTCCAGCAATAGCAGCAATATCAATATTCCAGCCAATTAATGCAGCAACACCCAGAATAATTATGACCTCTGCTATAAGGGTTATCATCATTGGCAATGTTATCTCTAATTTTCTGTATCTCAGGAAAACAATTAATGATACACTTAGTATTGCAAGAAATCCAATGAAAAATGCATTTTTAACAAATTCTTCTCCAAGTGAGGGTGAGATAGCATCTGTCTTGACAACATTAAGCTTAACAGGCAAAGAGCCGGTAATAAGTATTGTCTGCAGTTTTTTCATATTCTTTAATGATTCAGATAATGCCTCCTGCTGTGTTGCTCCAGAGCCTGAACCTGATATCTGGATGTCTGTTACAGCACGCCCCTTTAGATCAGAGCCAATATTCAAAGAATCAACATTCTGATTATCTAAGTAAAGATCAAGTGTTTCATTAAGGTAATCATTCTCGCCCTCTGTTATAATATCCAGATTTTCTGTAAGATCTGCCTGTTTTTGAGCTGCCTCTGGACTTAATGAAATAGAGAATCTGAATCTGCAGAACCATTGGCCATTGCTCTGGCCATATGAGTTGGGGTCAATTCCTGAACAGTCAGCACTTCTGCAAATGTAAGTTATATCATTTCCTCCTTTAAAAACAATGTCATTCCCTATTTTTGCCTCAAATTTTCCCTGCTTTGCAACTAATTCTTTAACCTCTTCCTCATTAGCGCCAGCTATCTCAATCAGTATATATTGATTGCCTGAAAGGTCAGAAATTGTTCTTACAACAATGTCACTAAGTCCATAAATATTAAGCCTTTGCTTGATGTTAGAAAGAACTATTTCCATATCATCTGCTGATATTTTTTCCTCTGGCTCAAGAAGAACCCTTGTACCGCCCTGAAGGTCAAGCCCTTTTCTTACATTTGTTGTTGGCGCATTATAAACCCTTATTCCAAGGTCTATTGAATCATTGTAAACATTAGTTATTGTCTTTGGAACAGTTATAATCTCTGTCTTGTTTATTGTTTTGTTAACATTTATTCCATTAATAATTTCTGTTACATCAACCTCTTTGGTAATTGTTTCATTTATTGTTTCATTAAGAACAATTGTTTCTGTTCTATATTTTGTTATTAATCTGTAAGTGCCTTTATTTGTTTTTACACTTACTGTCCTGTTTGGCTTTAACTCTGCTTCAAATGAATAGTAATCATTTAAATTATTAATCGGCTTGTTGTTTATTGATATTATTATTTCCTTACTCATTGGGGTTGCTGTAGGCTTTGGGCTTTCTATTCCAGCCAGGTTTGCAGAGGAATTCATTATAACATTCCTGATAGCAACTCCTTTGTTGAATGGGTGAGGGTTTATTGCTATAACAGCAAGTAGAATGACAGCCAGTAGGATTATTATCCTGAGATTTGTGAATATCTTTTTTAGATTACCCATTTTTAGTTCTCCTTTCCAGGTATAATCTTAATATGCCTGCATTCTGCACCCACGTGTTTAGGACATCCATTAAAAGACCAATTATAAGGATTAACATAATCTGGCTCAGAGCAGCTGACTGTGAGAATACATATGCAACAACTATTGCTGTAACTGTTGTAAGGGTCATTGTAAGCCCTGTTTTCATTCCATTAACTATTCTGTCTATAACCTCTCCGTCCTTTCTCTTTAATACTTTTGTTGATAGCAATATGTTTGTATCAACACTATATCCGATTAGCATTAGAAAAGCAGCAACTCCTGCAGTGGAGAGTTTAACACCCATCAGATTGATAATTGCCAAAGTAACAACCATATTTGAGAATGCAGAAAGAACAATTGCAAGTGATGGTATTGGCTGCCTGAAATAGAAAAAAACAACAATTGCTATAAATAAAAATGCAAAAAGTATTGCAATAAATGTTTCCTTAAAAAAACTTTTTCCAAGGGATGAGCCCATTTCCTCAACATTATAGTCAAGCTCACCATATTTTGTTTTTAGGATGTTTAATAATTCTTTTGAATCTATGTCTGAAGTGCTTATCATAACCCCTGTTTTTTCACCTAATTTTGTTAATGTCCTTACAGAGATATCTGATTCTGGAAATTCAGATAAGAGATATGTTTTTAGGCTGTCAGCGTCAATATCTTTAGAGGGAATTGTTATTGTAATACCTCCTTTTAGGGAGATATCCTTATCTATAAAATCACCTGTTGCTGCATACTTATAGAATATTACTCCAATAGAAAGTATAAGTAGGACAATAGGAATAATCAATAGCTTCTTATAATTCTTGTCATACCATTCCAACAGCTTGGAAATCTGCTTATTTTTAGCAAATCTGCCCCCACTATTATTCTCTTCTGACATAAAAACACAAGAAAAAAGCTTTATTAATAAATGTTTTGGAAAAAGGTAAAATTAAGAGTTGTTTAGAATAAAGTTTGAGTCTGTAGTTACATTCATTCCAAGCCTTATGAGGCCGCCCTCATCGCCTTTCTTTAGGATATGTGTTGTGTGCATCTCACAGCCATTTAACTTTTTAAGCATTTTAACTGCATGAGCTGCCATCGGGTTTGTTGCAGAGCTTATTGCAAGAGCTATCATTGTTTCTTCAACATTAAGGTTTTCTGAAACTCTATTGAGTATATCCTTTTTCAGGAATCTTATATGGTTTATTACCTCTTTTGATAATAAGTCAATATTATCCGGAACATTTGCCAGCTCCTTTATTGCGTTTAATATAGCTGCAGACTCAGCGTGCATTAGGGGAGAGTTTTTTCCAGTAATAATCCTTTTGTCATCAAGCTGTATTGCAGCCCCGCAGTAAATGTTCTTGTTTCCTTTTTTCTCTTTTGCAGCATCAAATGCAGCCTTTCTTGCCGGCTCTACAACCTTTCTGTCTTCAATACTTATGTCCAGATTTCTCATTAACATTTTTACTCTGTCTGTTGTGTTTTGGTCAACTATGCCGTAAATTCTTTGCTGCCTGTACCAGAAATACCTTCTTATTACTTCCTGCTTTGAGGCTTCCCTAATAATATTATCATCTGTTATTCCGCTTGATATCCTGTTAACGCCCATCTCTGTTGGAGAGTTATATGTGCTTATAAAGCTGTTTTTCATGGGGAAGCTGTTTATTACCTTTTGCATTATGCTGAAATTTTCTATATCCCTGTTATAGTTTATTGCTATTTTGTTGTATTTTTTCAGGTAGAATGGGTCAATCATATTTATGTCACCCTGGTCAGCAGTTGCTGCCTCATATGCAATATTAACAGGGTGATCTAATGGCAGGTCCCAGATAGGGAAAGTCTCAAATTTTGCAAAGCCTGAATTTATCCCTTTTTTCTGCTCATAATATATCTGTGAAAGGCAGAAACTCATCTTTCCGCTTCCGCCTCCGGTGCCTGTTACGATAATAATGGGCTTTTCTGTTTTTACATATTCCTGTTTTCCATATCCCTCATCACTTACAACAAGTTTGAAGTTGTTTGTGTATCCTTTTATCATGTAATGTATGTAAACACTAGTTCCCATATTTTCAAGCCGTTTCCTGAACTTTATTGCAGCAGGCTCATCTTCAAACAGATTTATTACAACAGCAGAGACATTAAGCCCATGCTCCCTTAAATCTTGAATATCCTTAATAGCCTGGTCATCATACCTAAGCCCGAAGTCAGTCCTGACCCTTCCGTTTTGGATATCTTTTGCGCTTATGCAATAAACAATTTCTATGTCTTTCAGATTTTTCAAAAGCCTAACCTTTGTTTCCTTGTCATAACCAGGAAGGACTCTTGATGCATGTCCGTCATAACAAAGCTTTCCGCCAAACTCAAGATAAAGTTTCTTGTCAAACTTGCTTACCCTTTCAAGGATAGCTTTTGTCTGCTCTTTGAGGTATTTTTCTGTATTAAATCCTTTTTCCATTTTAAAAAAATGCCTGTCTTAAACCATTTATAAAATGTCCGCCATCAAATGGTGTAATTGGTATCATGTTGAATATGAACAAAAACAAATTAATCTGTTTTGTGATGACTAGTGCAAGCCTCTGCTTGCTTGTTAATGATGCAGCCCTTTTTAATATAATTGAAGAGCTAAGCCATAGAGCAAGGTTCATTAATGGTCCTGCAACTGCTATTATTGAATGCTGCAAGGGGGTTACACCTGCAACTGGAATAGAAACATACCCTGGTATGAAGAAGATAAATCCGATATTTATGAACTTTAGGAAAAGGCCCAATAACAATCCAAAGTAATGTGCATGAAATGTTGCGTTTATTCCAAAGCCAAGTGCAACAAACTTATGGGCCATCTCATGCAAAACTATTGCTGGAGCAATAACAAGGCATGTAAACTTAAAGTTTTCAATATCAAAGCCAGAGGTTATGGGATCCTGTACATACCTTGGCATCCTTATGATATCCTTAAATATAAATCCAATTGCAAGGGTCATTACAATTAAATCAATTATCTCTCTTGGGCTTATCAACATGAACTAAGCTAAAACCAGCTTATTTAAAAAAGTTGTGCAAAAATATTTAAAGAATTATGTTTTCTTCTGCTTTATGACAGATTTAATAGCATGCCTAAGCACTGGAAAGGGAACATGGATTCACATTAAGGGCGTTATCTCTGGCTGTGAGTGGGATAACATATTCCTTATCACAAATGAATTTGGCAGGGAAAAGTTCAGTTCAGAAAAAAAGGTTGAGCTTATTGTAGTTGATTCAAGCAAACCCTTGTTAGAGCTTGTTGAAGACATTAAAAAACAGCTGAAAGACAAAATATCTGGAACAGAGGTTGCATTAAATCTTGTCTCCGGAACAGGCAAGGAGCACATGGCAATACTTTCTGCTGTTTTGAAGCTGGGCTTGGGAGTAAGGCTTGTTGCCCTTGCAAAAGAAGGCGTACAAGAAATTTAAGTTTATTAAGAAAATTATATTAAAGTTTAATTTGTGTATTATATTATATAGCGTCCTACTATTTTTTACTGTTTCTTTTATTTAATTCTTCAATTTGTTTTATTAGAGCAGGCATATTTTCATATTTTTCATTCTTTAATGCCACTATTTTACTTAGATAAATATTAGCCAAATCAATGCTTTCTTTTTTGCCTTTTTTTATTAAAAGTGGAATCTGCATAAAATCTTCTAAAAGAGTATCACAACCATCACTAAATTGTGTTATAAACTCCTCTTGTATTCCTTTAAATTCTTTTGTAAGCCCATTTTTCATAGCCCTATCCATTGGAATTATATAGTTGTTTATGATATGATGATGAATCTCATCTTTATTAATGCTCTCATAAGTTTTGATAAGTTTTTGGGTTTTTGATTTAGTATTTTTATTTAAAGAAAAAATGCTTTGTCTCCTGCTATTTTGCTCTTCTAACTCCAGCATATACCTGTTGACCATACTTTGGTTTGCATTAAGGCATCTCCCAACATTAGAATACTCGCCTGCAAATATAATATCCTCTAAATCTATTGGTAAACCTCCTTCATTACTATAAAGGGCTATTGAATAAACCGAGAATTTTTTTGATTTTTTGAATAATTTATTTTGGTAAAAATCATATATTTCTCTAAGCCTACCATCACTTTCATTAATAATACCATTAATTATTGTTTCTGGAGTTTCAAACTGATTTTTGTTTTTTTTACTAAACTCAGAGCGGTCTATTGTAGCATAAATAAAGAGTAGGTTTCCATCCAGAATAGGTTCAAAAATAGTTCCTTTATGATTTTTATTTAAATCTATGAATTTAGAATAAGCTATTACTTTTCCTTTCAAATTATTTGGGTCTCCTTGTTCTAAATCTATCATGTTTAGGTTTAAGAATAAATTATTTATAAATCTTTTGTTTATGTCACTACTAAAAAGATGTCAAGTTATATACAAATCCTTAAAAATAAAATAGTAAGAAATAAAAGCAAATGGCATAGTTTAAGCAGTTTTTAAGGCTGTGCCTTGGAATAAGGCTTGTTGCTTCAACAAAAGATGGTGTAAAAGAGATTTAAAGCCTTGCGAAAGGCTTAAATAATTGTTTTACTTTAACATATATTGGTGGAGCAACTTAGAATAAGTAGTAGTAATATTATTGAATGAATGGATCTTCGGAGAAGTTCAATTCTAAGCTCGTACACCATTTTCTTTTTCTTTAATTAGCTTATATAACTCAGCAACTTTTTCTCAATATCTATCACTTTTTCTTCACTAATACCAAAGACAGGATTCTGATAAGTTAGCCACCTAATCTTCTTTTCGATAAGACTTTCTTTAGCTAATTTATGTTCATTGTATTTAACAATATGTTTTAATTGTCCTTTCAATTTTAAAATTTTTTTCAAATCATACCCCTCACAAAAAAGTTCTATAATCTTATCTTCACTTAAATTAGAACACTTAACACAGGAAATTACAAGCTGAGCAATATCACGTGATTTTATTAATTCCGGGCTATGTTTTTTATTAGGGGTAAATTCATAATCACTTATTACTATTTCACCACCCTTTCCTTTTTTTGGAACAATTCCAACATTTCCCAACCAAGAATCAACCATATAAACACCAACATTATGTACTTCTGAAAGGCGTCTGGCAGTTTCCTTAATTATATGGCTTGTTTTATCTTTATTATCGTCTTTTACAGCATTTGCAACATTCACAGTATTAGGGATATATTTAGTCAGGAAAACCCTTTCTTTCAGATATTCATTAAATTCCATTAGATTTTGTCTTGATTCAAATGTAGGTATCCCATTTTCTTTAAGTTTTTCATGCATTTCACATTCCCTTTTAATTGAATCTCTTATATACTGTCTTGGTACTGCACTTTCATTCCAGCAATATTCCCTTATGGCCCTCAGGTTTCTTCTGATATCCCCACCAAGAGTTGGAATCTTTATATTCAGAATTTCATCATTATATTTAACTAATAGCCTATAATTCATATATTGATTTCCTTCTGGATTAGCCCCATGCAAAGAAAGTCCAAAATACTTGATTTCACTATTTATTATTTTAACTAGTTCACTTTGACTATTAGCTTTTGGAATTTTATTATTAATATTATAATCTTTGGACATTCTTAATACCTCTTATTTGATTTATTTTAAGTATAACATAATAAGTAATACTACTATATAAATCTTTTGTTTTGTTGTTACTAATAAGTTATAACTTTATATATATCAAAAGCCAAGGGACCTAAATTAACTATTCATAGAAAGAAATAAATAAACAAGCCATTATTTAGGGCATATGATAAAGTTTCTTGCTCGGTTATTTGGTGCAAAAGAAGAATTAAAACAGCTGAAGAAAAGTGAGATAGAGAGCTATATTAAAAAACAGTTTGATAAAGACAGTATAAATTCTCTTTTAAAAGAATTCTCAGGAAGAATTGATGAAATTTCAGAAACCATAAAAGAAAGATGCGATGAACTTGAAAAAGCCGAGTTGCAAAATAAAAACATTCCTCCAAGGGCAATAACAATAATGGATGGAAACAGAAAGGCTTACATACACAAAACAATGCATTTTACAGGCAAAATAAGGGAAATTTTAAGTGAAGTCCAAACATTAACTGATTCTGATGTTATAATTGATAATATTTCAAAAATAAATGAGATGCTCGATGAATACAACAAAACAACTCAAAAGCCTTATTACATTCTGCAGGAATTTTTCGCAAATGAGTCACATAAGGTAGCCTCAGGTATAAAGGAAATAAGTGATTTAATACAGCAATTCAGGGACAGCTTGAAAAAATCAGATGCGCATAAATTCCAGGAAATTCTTAATTTGCTTAACAAGGCAAGGAACAGGAAAGAAAAGAAAAAAGAGCTAGAGAACCAGAAAAAAGAGATTGAGAAAAATTTTAGTGAAGAGGAAAAGAATATTTTAATCTTGAAACATGAAATAAAAAAAATAAAGGAATCATCAGAGTTTAATGAGCTGGCAAAGCTTAATGATAAGCTAAAAACAGAAAAGGATGAGCAGAATAAGCTTTCTGATGAAATTTACTATAAGCTTGCCCCATTGTCAAGGGCACTTAGAAAGTATGCCAAAATCTCTTTTGATGAAAAAAGCGTAGAGATGATTGTTTTTGACCCATTTAAAGCAATAGCCATGATTAAAACTGAAGCATTAAGCAATGTCTTTTCAAGTCTTACCAAAAGTATTAAAGAGAAAAAAATTGCCCTTAAGAATAATGTTCAAAAAAAGAATTTATTAATACTAAATGAGCTTAATCCTGAATTTTTAAGGGATATGCAAACAAAAATTAAAACGCAAATGGAGAATATTAAAAATCTTTCAATAGAAATTGAAAGAAACACATTGTGGTCAAAGATTGAGGAATTGAACAAAGAAACAGAAAAAAAGCAGCAGCACATTTCCAATATAAATAGGGAAATACTAAACACTGAGCATGAAATAAGCAAAATCACGACAGATGATGTTGATAAAAAAATAATAGATATTCTAAAATCATTAAATATAGAATTAGTAGAATAAAATTGATTATTTCAAAGGTTTTAATTTTGATGTTTTATATAATTCTGTTTTAAAGCCTTTTTCAAACTTGATAATCTTGGGATTTAAACCTCTTTTCTTTAGTATTATTTTTAAATTATTAGTAAAAAAACCCTGATCATATCCTAAACAGATAATATCAGGTCTTATTTCTTCTATAATTTTATATTTATCTTCTTCATAACCTAAAAAAGCATTATCAACATAATCTAAATTTTGTATTTTAGCAAGCCTTTTCAGTTCATTATTAAAAGGATATTTTCCCTTAATCTGTTTTACTGTTGAATCTCTTGCAACAACTACATTAAGTACATTGCTATGCTTTCTTGCTTCCCTTAAGTAAAATTCATGACCTTTATGAAATATATCAAATGTTCCAAAAGTAAGCACTTTTTTTGTTTTATCCATCTTATTATAAAACAGTTTGCTCAGATATTTAAATATTTTGAGTTGTAACTTAGATAGTTTTATTAATATTTGATTTATTCTTAAAAATATGAAACTAATATTAACAAGGCACGGGGAAACAGTTGAAAACCAGAAGAAGATTATGCAAGGACATCTTCCTGGACATTTATCCAAACTTGGTATTGAACAGGCAAAAAAGCTTGCCTTGAGATTAAAAAAGGAGGATATTAGTGCAATCTACTCAAGTGATTTGAAAAGAGCTGCAGACACGACAAAAGAGATTGCAAAATATCATAAAGATATACCAATTAATCTTGTTCAGGAGTTAAGAGAGACTGATCTTGGAAGCTTGACTGGCAAATGCAGCAGAGATATTAATTTTGATTACCGTCCAGATGATATAGAAAGTACAGCCAGTATGCAGAAGAGGGCTAAAAAAATATTAGATAAAGTGTATAATAAATATTATGATAAAACCGTGCTTTTTGTGGGCCATAATGGAATCAATAAGGCATTAATTAGTGTTATTCTGAATAAGTCTGCTGACCAAATAGAAGAAATTAAGAATCAGTTCAATACATCTGTCAACATTTTTGAGATAAGAGAAGATAAGAAACATATTGTGCATTTAATGAACTGTGTTAAGCATCTGGAGTAATTCTTTATTTATCAGCGAAAACTATATAAATAATACAAAAACCCTTGAGATAAGTGCCTCTGTAGCTTAGCAGGTAGAGCGTGCGGCTGTTATCCTCACTTCGTTCGGGACTTCCCAAACGTGGTTTGGTAAGTAACCGCAAGGTCACCAGTTCGAGTCTGGTCAGAGGCGTTTTGGTTTGGGCCCGTAGCTTAGTCTGGTGGAGTGCTCGACTGATACATTGGTCTCAGGAACATCCTGGCCATTGAAAGAAATCGAGTGGTCCGGAGTTCAAATCTCCGCGGGCCCATTTTCAACAAATCTTTTAAAGAAAAGCTTCTTCTTGGTTTTCATGAAAGAGATTGAAATATCAAGGCCGACTGACAGCCATGTAATTAATCTTGCAATTGATACTATAAAAAGAGATAAGCAGGCCATTGTTTTTGTGAACACAAAAAGCTCTGCTGAGAAAACAGCTGAAGATATTTCAAAGCAGATAAAAAAGCAGGATGAAAAGCTTGATGAGCTTTCTGAGCAGGTATTGAAAGCGCTTGCGAGGCCTACAAAGCAATGCGAACGTCTTTCAAGATGCGTAAAAAAAGGAATTGCATTTCATCATGCAGGGCTTGTTGCAAAGCAGCGGGAAATTATAGAAGATTCATTTAGGCACGGAACAATAAAAATAATATGCTCTACTCCTACATTAGCTTTAGGTGTTGACCTTCCTGCATTCAGAGTTATTATAAAGGATTTGAAGAGATATGGCGGGCCTTATGGAATGGCATGGATTCCTGTTCTGGAATATTTGCAGCAGTCTGGACGTGCAGGGCGCCCAAAATTTGACACATACGGCGAATCAATTGCAATTGCATCAACAGAAAAGGAAAAAGATGCAATATATGAAAATTATATTTTGGGAGAACCCGAGGAAATATATTCAAAGCTTGCTGTAGAGCCGGTTTTAAGGACTTACTTATTATCCCTTATTGCAACAGAGTTTGTGAAAAACAAAAAAGAGATAATAAGCTTTTTTGAAAAGACATTCTGGGCCCACCAGTATGAGGACATGAGGCATCTTGAGGGCACAATAACAAGAATGCTGGGGCTTCTTGAACAGTGGAAATTTATAGAAACAAGCGATAAGGATGATTTTGTTTCAGGGGATGAAACACTGAATGATGATGTAAGCGCAACAATTCTGGGAAAGCGGGTTGCAGAGCTTTATATTGACCCCCTTACAGCTAATTTTATAATAGAATGTCTGAAAAAAGTTAATAATAATACAAATGCTTTCTCATTTCTCCAGATGGTTTCCCACACAATTGAGATGAGACCATTATTAAGGGCAAGGGTAAAGGAGATTGAGGAAATAGAGGAAAAGCTTGCTGAATATAATGACAACCTGCTTGAGAAAGAGCCGGCAATGTTTGACTATGAGTATAGTGAATTCATAAACTCAATAAAAACTGCTTTGTTTTTTAAGGACTGGATTGAGGAAAAGGATGAGGAATTTCTTTTGGAGCAGTACAAGGTAAGGCCTGGAGAAACAAGGGTAAAGCTTGGCAATGCTGACTGGCTGCTTTATGCTGCAGAGGAATTAAGCAGGATTTTAAAGATGCAGAGAATTATTAAAGAGATTACAAAGTTGAGGTTAAGGATTAAGTATGGAGTCAAAGAAGAGCTTTTAACCTTGTTAAAACTGAAGAATATCGGCCGCGTAAGGGCAAGAAAACTTTATTTTAACAAGATAAAGACAATAGGTGATGTAAAGAAAGCAGAGCTTGGAGCTTTAGTCCAGATTCTTGGGAAGAAAGTTGCCCTTGATGTTAAAGAGCAGGTCGGCCAGAGCTTTAAGAATATAAAGATAAAGGAAAATAAAAGGAAAGGCCAGATAAGCCTTAATGATTATTAGAAAGATTTAATAAACTTGAATTTAATTTAAAACAAAAGGCCCCAATTGTCTAGTGGATAGGATTTAACCCTGCGGTATTGTTCAATGCTGAAAGGTTAAGGCCCGGGTTCGATCCCCGGTTGGGGCATT
>Ga0265595_1001140_pt1 | contig 21481 bp, 17 predicted proteins | sample saktaG_15_FD_190148 | JGI IMG/M metagenome (GOLD analysis project Ga0265595, IMG submission 190148) | Saline water microbial communities from Sakinaw Lake, British Columbia, Canada - sak_2013_06_06_50m | ecosystem: Environmental > Aquatic > Non-marine Saline and Alkaline > Saline ...
TTTTTTAAATTTGGTAAGTCTTTTTTAATAAATCTTTTTAGTTTAAAAATCAAGCACGTATTTTTTACGTGTTTGGGCATCAAGCACGTATTTTTTACGTGTTTAAAAATTCAAACGAGTAAAATTTACGTGTTTAAAAACAACCAAACACGTAAATTTTACTCGTTTGAATTTATTTTTGCTTATGTAAGTCGTTTATTATCAATGTATTACAGAAGGAACAAATCGTCCTTAATAGAGTATAATATATTATATAATAGTATTGGACCTTAAAGAGAATTAATTATATATAATAGAAAAATTTCAAAAAAGAAAATCAGTCAGTTAAAATGTTAACTATGAGTTAGAATGCTGTTACGGTTTAGATTATCTAAATTATTTTAATGCTTTGCCATACTGTGCCATTATTTTAGAGTTCTCTTCCATCCTTATATGAACACCTGCATTTTCATTTCCATATTTAGATTTATAATAATCATTGTTAACTAGATATTCTTTTGAGGCTGGTATCCATTGACCGTTGTTAATTAAATGAGTTGTTTTATACTTTGCTTTGTGATCTCCTCTAAATACACCATCTAACAAAGCTGATTTAACTATATTGGGATAACTATCAAATGACGGAAATAACCTTTTGGTTCTATCTATATGGGTATGTAAATCTTTTTGAAACAAAGAAAGTGCCTCATCCTCAGTAATGCCTTTAGAGAAATCTTCATTTGGTAGGATTCTATGACCAATACCTATCGTCATGTTCTCTTCTGTATCATAATATGGCATTAACTTTAAGCCTTCATGTCCTTTAATATAGTCAAATGCCATTTTTGTAAAAGAATCCACTTCATTATTCATTTTTTCTACATAAGGCATAGATTCCTTAACTGGCTCTGTCATTTGAGGATGATCTGTTCGGGCTATTTGTTTTGCTTGTTCCATTAAATAGGAATCGTTCATAGCAGCTATAACTTGTTCTTCCTTGACTTTCATTTTATCAGATGCATTTTTAACTGTAGAGCCACCTAGAATTAAAACTAAAGACGCTATAAGAACTGTAGATAAATTTTCTTTCCACCCTGCCTCTTGGATTATAATACTTGTAGCTTCAGAATGTTTTTGATACCAATTGGTTTTCTTATTTGCGAATATGTTCTTAATTTGTTTTAGATATTCATCTTCGGGTTCTTTTAACGAGTATTTATTTTCAACTAATTGTCTGTGTTGAGAAGTTAAGCTTATTCTATCAAAAGCATCTTTAGGGATAGTTAGGGTTAATTCTTGGAGAGATGGAGTGTTAAGCCCAAAATCTATTATTTCTTCAACATAGGATGTTTTAGGGAGGTTTGCTTGAGAGACCCAAGAAATTAAGAGTTTTATAATGGATGTAGCGATACCAATGTTACTTTTTGCAAATAGTTTCATTAATTCTGCGCCCTTTTTATAAGAGAATAGTAAATTCGGATTAAAGTGGGGGTTCTTAGACATCCTATCTGTAACATATTGCCATAGCCACATTAATTCTTGGTTGTCTATGCCTTTAGATATGTGTTCAATTAGAGATAATATAAGTTGTTGATTATTACTAGATGAGTTAAACTTATTTAGTAGCATGGTCAATTTTACTTCTTTATTTTCATTTTTAGATAAGTTTTCAAATGCCTGTCTATTCTGTAATGCATCTTCGTCTAATGAATATATAAAAGATGAAGCAATGGGGGTAGATAAATCATAAGATGAAGCCATTGTTATAAATTTGTCGCCGGGAGTTTGGGCAATTCTTGATGATAATACCGCACCAGACGATTCATTTTCCCATTTCCATCCGTGTTGTAGTAGTTTCATCATTTCTGTTAGGATAGGGCTTTGGCTCATCAATTCCGACGCCATTGACTCGTTAGTTGTATAAAATGGGGAATAGCCAGCGTTATATAGGGAACCTTCATTAATGATTTTAGCAACTATATTGGAGGGGGTATTTTTAGCTAATAATGCTACGGCGGGAAGAACATCTCCCTTAAGGCATATATTTGTTAACACAGGAAAGGAGTATTTAGATATATTTGAATTGGGGTGGTTTAATAAGATGTATAGTAGATTTTTTCCGACACCGTTTGATTTAAGTAGTATATAGTTAAAGATAATGCCAGACAATTCGGGCATTTCCATTAATACGGCATTTTTAGCTGCGGACTCAAGAACGGGATAGTAATTCTTTTTATATGCCTCATGCAGTATATCTTCGGCTTCTGCTAAGTGAGAGCTGTCATTTAAATCTTTTAATAGTTCTTTGCTATTCATTTGGGTATAAGGTTTCATATTATTTTAGCAGGTATTTCCCTTTATAGTTTTGAAATATATCTTATATAGTAATTCTGATAATGAGTTTAAAATCCTCTAAGGAATATTAAAGCTTTTTAAGGATTATTCACATTACAAGTTAATAAAATAAAGAAAACTTGTATAATGTTAATAACTTAAACATTGAAGACAATAGATTGAACTCAAACATGGAGTAAATATTATGGATGATTATGTAAGGAGTATTAAAGAAGAAGTGAAAACACAAGGGAATATAGAAAAGACTCCTGATACAAACTATAGGATATTATTCTCTAAATTTATAGCATCAACCCCAAAAATAAAACTTGAAAGCGTTAATGGAGGTGATGTTTTGTTTTCTATATCTATCAAAGATGTGGAATTAACATATCAAGAACTTCAAAGATGTAGGATAGAGGTCTATTCTTATTTGGCTGTTAATTTTATGGGAGAATTATTGGTTAGGGAGAATATTGATATATTTGCAGAAGCCTTAACAAAAGTAGATAAGGATAGGTACTCAGATATAGTTAACGGATTTGAGCATAAAAAGTTTGGACTTAAGATTATGAAGAATAGATTATATTTCTCTTTTCATATTAGTTTAGTTCAATCTATTTTAAATGAAGATTTTCGCAGAGAAGTAAGGCTTAATCTGGAAAAAAGTTAATGCCTAAGTTTGAGAAAATAGATATTAACAAAGAAGAGCAACGAGTAATTGTCTTCGTTCCAAAAGAAGCGGAAATAAATAACCAACAAATGCAAATGTCACCTCCAGTTACAGAATATGAAAGTAGAAGGTGTGCTGTTGGTAGAAAAGCCATTAAGCAAATTACTGGTAAATAATAGGTCTTAAATTATGTTTGAATCAAATGATATTGATGCAATTGCTATGCCTGATTTCAAAATTAAAGAATCAGCAATACCAAATCTAAAAATAAAATCTCTACGGCTACAAGGGTATAAGGCTTTTGAAGACTATACATTAGATTTTACCAATAAAGACGGAAGTGTAAAAAACTTCTGTTGTTTTTTTGGACCTAATGGATGTGGCAAAACTACAATCCTTAATGCGGTTCAGTTGGTCTTTTCTAGATTTGAAGGAATGGCAGGTAAGCGTCTAAGAACTTTATTGGGTAAATCAGTAAGACACGATAATTCAGGTGCTGTTAATGGTATTTATGGAGAGAGTGATTTTCTAGTTACGGCTACCATAAGTGACCCCAATGGAGATTACGAAGTTAGAATTAATAAGGACGGGTTTATTGAGGGGTATGACCACTCTCAAGATACTAAAAATGTACTTAAAAGAATTTTATACTACACAAGGTTTGATATGGAACTAGATAAATTCCAGTTAGCTAGATCTAAATGGGAGTTATTTAAAGAGTTGTTTGAAGCGGTTACTGGATTTAAAATTAAAGAGGAAATAGGGCTGTTTGATGAGAGCGAAGATCCCCTACAAGCAGAAATGTTACATAAGTATGTCCTTGGCTTTACAGTACATAAGCCGAATGAAATAATTACCCATAGGGAATGTAGTGCAGGGGAGAGAAAGATAATTAAGTCGTTCTCAACGCTATTAAATCAAGAGTATATTCCAAGGGTAATACTTGTTGATAATATAGCTATGCATGTTGAATCAGGTAGACATTTGGAGTTAATAAAAAGTATGAAAAAATGTTTTCCAGAGAGTCAAATTTTTGCAACAACACATAGTTACCAAATATCTAAAAATTTTGGAGAAAGAAATCAACTTTTTGATCTAAGATTAATGAACGCTCCTTGTATAATAAAAAACAAACCATGGAGGTTGTATTGGGTAGATGAAATAAAGGATGCGATACCAAAACTTAGATCTATGTCTACCGTTGATTCTAGGCAAATTGATAGGATGGTTCAGCATGGAGAGGATTTAGTTAATGAGTGCTTAACTAAAGATAAGTCTTCTAATATAGAATTTAGAGTTAAAATGTTTTTGGCAGATGTTGTAGGGGCTTATACATCTGATATTTTAGAATACTATAAAAAAGACGAGGGGGGAAGTTTAAAATGAGTAAAGTATATACAAGAGATGAGGTAGTAGAAGCCTCAACACAGTATTTTAACGGAGATAAGTTAGCGGCTGGCGTTTTTGCTAATAAGTATTCTCTTAAAAATAGCAAATTAGAATATACTGAAGATAATCCCGAAGTGATGCACAAAAGAATGGCTAAGGAGTTTGCTAGGGCAGAAGCTAAGTTTCCTAACCCCATGTCAGAAGAAGAAATTTTTAAGATGTTTGATCATTTTAATGAAGTTGTTCCCGGCGGTAGTTCTATGTTTGGATTGGGTAATAATTTTCAAAAGGTAAGTTTAAGTAATTGTTTTGTAATTGATACAGTTGATAGTTATGGTGGTATCTGTAGAACTGATGAAAGAATAGTTCAGATATCTAAAAGAAGGGGTGGAGTTGGAGTTGATATATCTCCTATTCGTCCTAAAGGTATGTCCACAAGAAATAGCGCATTTACTACTGATGGTATCGTTGTCTTTATGGATAGATTTTCTAATTCCGCTCGTGAAGTAGCTCAAAATGGGCGGCGTGGCGCATTGATGATTAGTATATCTGTTCATCATCCTGAGATTATGAATTTTATCAGAGTTAAAAGAGATCTTGAAAAAGTTACAGGCGCAAATATTTCTGTAAGAGTTACCGATGAATTTATGAAGGCTGTTAAAAAAGATAAACCCTATGAGCAACGTTGGCCTGTAGATTCAGCAACTCCTTCAATGTCCGCAATGGTAGACGCAAAAGAAGTATGGAATGAAATGATTAAATCAGTTTATCTTTCTGCCGAGCCGGGTATATTATTTTGGGATACTATAATTAGAAATAGTCCCGCAGATAGTTATGCTCATTTAGGATTTAAAACAACTTCAACAAATCCATGCATTACTGGTGAAACACTTGTATATGTAGCAGATGGAAGAGGGGATGTTTCAATAAAAGAGCTTGCCGATGAAGGAAAAGATGTTCCTGTATTTTGTTATGATGATAAGGGTAAATTAACTATTGAAACCATGAGACACCCTAGGGTTACGGGGTATAATGAGCCTATTTACAAAGTAACATTAGACGACGGATCTACCGTTAGGGCTACTGCTAATCATAAGTTCCTAACCTCCGATGGAGAATACAAAAGGGTTGACGAGATTAAAGAAGGAGAGAGCCTTAAAATACTTACTAAATATGAAGCAAGTATGTCGTCATCTATAAAGGCTGAAAGCGGGAGTAGGTCTAAAACTTTATATAATTGGCTTACAGATAAATTTAGAGGGACAAGAGGTGAGCATAGGTATATAGCAGAACATGTTAATCAGAGAGAGCTATGTGGTGGAGAAATAGTACACCATAAGGATTACAACGGGCTGAATAATAGCCCTGATAATTTAAAGGTAATGGGGTATGACGCACACAATAAATTTCATGCTAGGGATATGATGGGTGATAATAATCCTATGCGTAGGGCTAAACATGAATGGTCAGAAGAAAAATGGCAACAATATCATAATACTATGTCTAAAGCTGTTTCGGGAGAGTTGAACGGTAGGTTTACAGGATTTAGTAATAAGGAGGTTCGAGAACACGCTATAGAATTAACAAAAAATCTTAATCGTAGATTCTCTAAAAGAGATTGGCAGAAATATGCTCGAAACAATAATCTTCCTATAGAATTTTCTGATTGGAGAAAAGATAATATAGGTTCAGTTTTAAATCTCTCAAAATGGGCATCTATAGAGGTAGGGATAGAATACGTAGACGAAGATCCCCGCTTGGTTAAAACATTAAAATTAATGATAGAGCAGGGGTACAACTCCTTTATTGACGGTGATAAGGTTTTTGTTGAGAAGAGTTGCGAAGAGTGTGGTAGTACATTTACAAGAGAACATTTGCAGAGAGAAGTAAGCTTTTGTAGCGGAACATGTGCTAACTTTTATAAAGATAGACATGGGGTTAATGAAAAAAGAACAGACACTATAAATGCTACTTATAAAAAGAAATCAGATAAAAACAAGCATAAGCAGTTAAAGATATTTACTGGGCTAAAATTTAACCTAGGTAGAATGCCATTATTAAAAGAGTGGGAGAAGGAATGTAAAAGTAACGGCGTTCCTTGTCGGTTTAAAACTAAATACGGGTTTGAATCATACAAAAAAGTTAAAGAATCGGCAGAAACGTTTAACCATAGGGTTGTTTCTGTAGAATTAGATGGATATGAAGATGTTTATAATGGAACAGTTGATAAATTTCATAATTTTTTCATTGGAGGATTTAAAGGGTTGACAAGGCAGAATAATCGTAAGTCGTTGTATGTCAACAACTTAAATTGTGGTGAGCTTCCCCTCTGCGAAGCCGATTCGTGCAGGCTTATGTCTATCAATTTAATGGCTATGGTAGATGACCCGTTTACAGATAAGGCTAAATTTAATGATGAAAAATACAAAAATATCATTAGGAAGTCAATGAGACTAATGGATGATTTAGTTGAACTAGAACTTGAAGCTGTAGATGGCATTATCCAAAAAATAAAAAGCGATCCTGAGGCTGACAATGTAAAGGGAAATGAATTAAATTTATGGGAACAGGTTAAGGAAAAATGTTCTCAGGGGCGCAGAACGGGATTAGGAGTTACAGCCTTGGGCGATTGTATAGCAATGCTTGGAATTAAGTATGGAGATAAAGATTCTCTCAAGATGGTAGATAAGATTTATAAAATGCTACGAGACGAATCTTATCGAGCTTCTATTGAAATGGCTAAAGAACGTGGATCTTTTCCTATTTATGATAGTAAACTAGAAAAGGATAATGAGTTTATTCAGCGCCTCCCCGAAGATATATTAAAAGACATGAAGAAACACGGTAGGAGGAATATTGGTTGCCTTACTACAGCTCCTTCAGGTTCTATTTCTGTTGTAGCTCAAACATCTTCGGGTTTTGAGCCAGTATTTAAAGCTAAGTATGTTCGTAAAAGAAAAATAAGTGAAAGTGAAAACGTAGAGCCTGATTTTGTAGACGAACTCGGAGATAAATGGAAAGAGTATGAGGTTCTACACCATGGATTAACTAAATACAAAGAAATTACTGGTAAGGGTTTTGAGGGAAGCCCATATGACGGTGCGCAAGCTAATGAATTAGATCATAGTATGAGAGTTAAGATGCAGGCAACAGCAACTAAGTATGTTTGCCATGCTATTTCTTCTACAATTAATCTTCCAAAAGATGTAGATTTTGAAGTTGTTGAAAGTCTATATATGCAAGCTTGGGAACAGGGCTGTAAAGGGCTAACTGTTTATAGAGAAGAGAGTAGAGATGGCGTTTTAACAAGTTCAGGACATAATACAACTAGAACGTGCGAAGATTGCGATGAAGCTGGAAAACAATTTGCTGAATTAGTTAAAGGTGGATTAAGACCTTCAGCTATTATTTTATCTGCTTCTCCTACTAGACCAAAGGCTTTAGAATGTGATATTCAAAGAAGTAGGGTTGGTGGTGGAGATTGGATTTTCCTTGTGGGTAAGCTAAATGGACAGCCCTATGAGATATTTGGAGGAGACAGTAATGAGTTTGCAATTCCTCATAAATATAAGAAGGGATGGATTGTTAAAAATGGCAAGGTAGATGGAGTTACTCAGTACAACCTTATTCTTGGATCTTTAGACGATGAGAATGAAAAGCTTGAGTTTAAGGGGATCGCTAAGCATTTCAATAATTATGAATATGGAGCGTTCACAAGGCTCTGTAGCTTAACAATAAGACATGGTACTCCTGTTAAGTATATCTGCGAACAAATCATTAAGAAAGGCGTAGAAGGGGAGTTATTTAGCTTTCAAAGGGCTATGGCTAGGGTTCTTAAGAAATATATAGGCGATGATGAAAAAAGCGAGACAGAATGCGAAGAATGTGGCGCAAAAGAAATGGTTTATAGAGCTGGATGTCCTACCTGTATGGTCTGCGGTCACTCTAAGTGCGCATAAATAGTTTAAAATAAAAGGATAAAAACCCACTTTTCTAGAAATAGAAGGTGGGTTTTTTGTATAATGTATATAGTGAAATGGTGATTTATGAAGATAGAGATAGATAAAATACAAAATAGATATGCTTTTTCCATTAAAAAGAATGATGGAAAAGTATTATATTCTTCTTCTAAGCAATATTTTTTGATACCGAATATAAAGTCTAGTTATCAATATGCTTGGGAGGCTTATAGGGATGCCAAGAGAATACCTACATATCATATAGCTAGTGAAGAATTTGTTAATCCAGTAGTTGTAGATGTATCGGCAGAAACAATGCTTGAAGACCACTATACCTTTATCCTAAAAGAATTGAACTTAAAGGCTAAGGGGGCAGAGGATAAAGAGGAAAGGGATGCTGTTTATGCTGAGATTAAAATGGTAACAACAGAACTCTTAACTATTCAAGAAAATTTAGATGAAGAAAAAGAAACAAAAAAGATAGATGAGTTAATTAATTATCTAAGAAAAACCACTCAAAAATATTTTCCTGATTTATTGAAAAAAGACAAGCAGGAAAAAGAAGAGGCGGATGAAGCTTCTCAACAAGAGAGTGAGGATTTGTCTAATCCGCTTGATCCTATGGGAGGAATGGATGGTGGAATGGGCGCACCTATGCCTATGGATATGCCTCAAGGTTCTCCAATGGCTATGGCTTCAAAAAAAATTAAGGATTATGATGACGAATTTGAAAGGAATGTTTTAGAAGATTATGCTGAAAAGGTTTGTAAAGTTATTCAACAGATTCATCCTGACGCCGTTTGCGATATTAAAGATAGAGCGATACGTGTTTCTGAAAATGAAGAGCCTATTTTATATTTAATGATTGACAGTAATTTAATGTTAAATAGTATTGTCCCAAGTGGCAAGATAAGCTCTATTTATCCGTATCATAAATCTTCTTTTTATCAGAAATATTGGAAACCTATTGTAGAAAGTGTAGGGCATATAATTATAGATGATTCTGTTCTTTTGGTTCCGGGTAAGACAATGTTACCCGACTTACCCGCTTCTCCTAAGAGCTTTACAATTAATGGGTTAAATTTAGAAAAAAATAAAGAAGACAATGTTAATGTTTCTTTTAGGGGCTACGAGAGGGATTCTATATGGCTATTCGAATCAGCAAAATCAACAAAGATAAAGGTGGCTGGCGCAGTTTCTAAACATGTAGAGGAAGATTATAGTAATGCGTTAGTAAAATGTATTAATCCGAACTTAAAGTCTATATATGATAGGTCGGGCGTAGTGGTTCAAGTACTTCCCGGCACAAATTACATAGAGATTGACGTAGATTATGGAAGGGGCTTGGGCGTCCAGAGAATGTCAGAAAAAGATATTGAGATAATCTTAGAACAGTAAATTATGAGTTTTAAAATATTAGAGCAAAAATTTGGCACTAGTGTCAAAACAATTATTTTTGAATTAGAGACGAAAATTAAAGTTAATGATTTTTGTTTTGTTAAAGATAAGGGTTTTATAATAGCAATGGATAATGGAGTATCCTTGTTAACCCATGATAATGACTTTATATCATCTTGGGTTGCTCATGTACACAATCCTAAATCTATTTACTTTCAAGAAAAGAATAAAAATGTTTATGTTATTGACGGTTATAGTTCAGTTAAGAGATTTAGTTTAAATAACCCTTATGCCTTTGAGGTTATGGGAGATAGAGGTAAAGCCACTCTTAATAATTACTTTTCTAAAATAAAAGATAAGGAGTATATCGTAGACTGTTCTGCCACTAGTTCGGGGGAAATTTATTTTACAAATGACAAAGTAAATAGGTGTTTTAGGATTAATAACGCAGAAATTGAGGTTTTAGTTGGTAATGGTAGGTCAGGGTTTTCAATAGCAACAAAATTAGATCAGTGTCAATTAAATGCCCCATCAGGAGTATGTTGTTATAATGGGGACGTATATATATCCGATACTCAAAATAAATGCATTAGGATGGTGTCAAAAAATAAAAGCATAAAGACTATTTTTGGTAAGCCTGAGACGAGTGGTGAGGGTGGTTTAGATGCTCCTTCTAAAATGATTATTAAGGGCAATTTGATATATTTTATAGATAATAACAAGATAAAGTATTCCACTATGGATGCTACAGATACGGGGGTAATATATAAACCTCAAGATCCTAAAAACAATATCGTTTCTTTGGATATTGGAAGAGACAAGTTATTATATGTTTTGAGTGAGGTATAAAATGCCGTTTATGAAAAAAGAAGATAGTGTTCAGAATCCATTATTGGAAGCTATTAATGAAATCAAACGTTCCAGTGATAGTATCTTTAAAAGTGACGAACCAGAAATAATAGATGTAATGACATTTTGTAATTCGCCTGAGTATTTGAATCTACCGGGTAGTAATTTTAACCTATTTCTTTCCCAACGAGTAATCCTTAAATGTTTTTATATGAATACCAGAGGAAATGAAGGTATTAAGTTAAATAAAGAAGAGTGGGAATGGCTTTATGAGCATGAGGTGGCAGAAGAACGGGATGGACTGACATTTGAAAAGAATGGTAGGGCGGTTATAGATAAACTACAAAAGATGGAGAAGGCTGAGGGAGACGATAAGTTTACTTTTAGAGAGTTATGTTTAGTACTTGGCAGGCGTGGTTCTAAGACAATATTAGCATCTGTTATAACTGCATATGAAATTTATAAACTCCTAGTTATAGGTGATGGAGATCCACATAAATTTTACGGGCTTCCATATGATGACGAAATAGCTATCATTAATGTGGCGTTATCTCAAGAGCAGTCTGGTCGTTTATTTGGACAGATACAAGCTCGTATTAGGAATAGTCCATTTTTTAAAGGTAGGATTGCAAAAGAAACCACAAAGGAAATTCGCTTTTATACAGATAAAGATTTGGAGAAGAAAACTAAAGGAACAATTCTTTCTGTTCCCGGTTCTATTTTAATGCTTTGCGGACATAGTAATCCTGATACTCTTCGTGGTTACAGCACTATCCTTATTCTTTTTGATGAGTTGGCGTTCTATGATGATGTTGGTAAAGTGACAGGACAGGCTTTCTATAATGCTCTAAAACCGTCTTTGGCTAAGTTTAAAGAGTTTGGAGATGGTAGGCTTGTTGAGATATCTTCCCCTAATAATATGAGTGGGATTTTTTATAATATTTTCTTAGATTCTAGAAAAGAAGATAATATTTTGGCTTTACAATTACCCACATGGTGTTCTAATCCAGATATTTCTTATGAGGGATTGAGAGTAGATAGACAACGTAATCCAGAGATGTTTTCTATAGAATATGGTGCTCAATGGGCTAAGACATCAGCAATGGGTCCGTTTTTCCCTGAAGGCTTGATAGAAAGATGTATGAGATTAGACCTAGAACCGCATAATAAACCAATGCCGGGATTTAATTATCATATACATGTTGATCCTGCTAATGGCGGAGATAGATATGTTTTAGTATTGGTTGGCAAAAAATATTATAAGAATTTAAGGGGACAGAAAAGGAATATGGTGTATTTAGCTAATGTTAAGATTTATGAGCCTGTTCCGGGGGTAGGATTGCAATTTAATACGATAGACAAGGATGTTTTAAGGATTTGTTCTATTTTTCATCCTATGACAGTATCTTATGACTCATGGAATTCAATACAGAGTTTACAAATGTTAAGGAGTCATGGGGTTAGGTGTATTCCAACTACCTATAATAGGAACTATAAGCTTAAAATATATCAAAATCTTTTAGATATGATGTCTTATGCCGAAGGACCTGAGTTGCTTTTGTATGACGATCCTTTGCTTATATTGGAAATGAAAGCCCTTAGAAAGAAACAAATACAACGAGGTATGAGTATTGTTAAAGATAAAAACGGGATTGTTAAAACTGATGATATTATAGATTGCTTAGCGGGAGCGGTTTCTATGGCTTCAGGGCATGTTAGGGCTTCGTTACCTGAACCAGTTTGTGTAGATATGGGATTCCGGTGAAAAAAATAAAGGAAGTTGTTTGTAAAATTTGAAATACAATGTATTGAGAATTGTGTATAATAATTATGATGTGTAAAATTTAGGAGACAAACAAAAATGAGCGAGAAAAAATTTAACTTAAAGAATTACGTTAAGATTAATGGCGATGTCCCTATCGGTTCTCGCTTAATGGATGAGCATGGTGATGTTCCTGATGAAGTTACTGAGAAACAATTAGATAAGGATAGAGTTCCTGAAGAAAACGTTACTATTGAAAAGCTTTTAGAAAAGACTAGGCTTGGTGGAGCAGATATGTTGCCAGAGGGTAGGCTTAATACTGAAACCTCTATGTTTGGTAAATATCGTGATTCTTCTGCATATGACGGAGATATGAACAAGGTTGAAGAGCAGAGATTAGCTGGTAGTCCTGTAGAAAAGGAAAAATATACAGATTCCTCAGAGACCCCTAAGAAATTAAGATGGTGGGAAGATGGAGGCAAAAGTCCTGATGGTTTGAAATTAGCTAATAACAAGAAACCAATTAAAGTTGCTCAGGCATTACAAGATGAAGATTTTTTTGAGGAAGAAGAAGAAAGTCCAGAAGAGCTTTCTTTTGATAATTCTTGGGAGCGTGTTCCTGAAGTATGGAATGAAGAAGGAGAAGGTGTTCTTCCAGAAAAAACGAATCCTCTTTTGGGGAATGTAGATGAATTTGATGTTGTTGATAATGGTGACGCATCATTAGGTTCTATGAAGATTAAAGAATCTCATGATTTAAGCGGACCTATTAAAGGAGTAAGGATGGTACTTACTTATGATCCTGATGCTTTTGATGGAGATGTAGACGCTATTAAAGAAGCAGCCCTTAGTGCGGTTATATCTCAAAAGCCTCAGTTAGATGGGTTAATATCTTTAGATGATTTTTATGATATAAACGAAAGTGGTGAAGAGGCAACTGTCGTACTTAAGGCTTTTGGAGATGAATTCGGAGCTGTTGATACATCCGAAGACTCTAATCCATTATTTTCTGAAATGGGATTCTCTCAAGATGATTCAAGCGGGACAATGATATCAAGCGGGGCAATTAAAGTTAGTGATAAGGCAGACCAAGAGACCGTTGTAAGGGACGCTTTAGATTTTATTAACGATTTACATCCAAGATTAAATGTAACAGAAGATTCTCTTGATTTGTCTAAAATGAAAACAGGTATTATAGGATTCTTGGTATCTCCTAGACCAATGGGCGGAGATGTAGAAGCAGATGTAGAAGTAGATACGGGTGAGGACTTTGCAATTGACGAAGTTGCTCCCGAAGTTGCTCCTGAAGTCGAACCTGAAGGAGTCTTTGCTCAATCTAAATCTCCAATAAAGACCAATGTAAAAAAAAATTAGACAAAAATAAAGTTAACAAAATATTCAATATTTTTCTTAGTAAATTTGACGACATGTATTTACAACGAGCGAGTAAAGAAATCCAAGACTTAATAGAAATTGCTAACTTTACCCCCGTTGAAAAACAAAGATTTTTGTCTATGGTTAGGCAAGAGTTAAAATCTCGCCATATACAAATAGACTCTCTTATTTAATCTTTTATTATTGTTTAATTATTGTATAATATTATTAAACGTATTATAGAATTAAGGAGAACAATAATGAAAATAAATATAAAATCTCTAACCTCAGCTACACTAACCCTGAATTGTTTGGGTAATTATATTATAAGAGGTAGGGAAGTAGCCCCCAATATAGAGATTGCCGAAGGACAGTTGGCAGAAGTTAAGGTTTTGGAAAGGGCAGGGCTTATTCGTATAGATTATTTAGATATCAAATCTTGTATTGGCGTAGAACAAATTAAGAAGTCCAGAGGCAGACCTAAGGGGGCTAAAAATAAATCTACATTAGAGGATGAAAAACGTAAAGAAATTGAAGCTAAAGAAAAAGCTAAGCAAGAAACCAAAGATAAACTTAAAAAGAAGGCAAACGCTGAGACAGACAAGATGACTCGCAATAAGACGGAAGCAGAAGCCGTAACTGATGAGATGGGGTCAAAAGTAGTAGTATGTGTTCCCGGAGGCAGTGGGGTAGCAATAGGTAAGATGACTAATTCAGTTATAGGGGAAGCAAAGGAATCTATAGGGGCTGATGAGTCTATTCAAGCTATGGAAGATCTTGAGGCTGAAGAAAAAGCAGAATTAGCTGGGGAAAATGGCGAAGAGGATGAATCTAGAGATAAATGGGTTGTCAAGGAAGAAGATTTAGATCTAGCTGATAGAATGGGAGAACAAGCCGTTATATCTAATGGTAGAAAGGCTATAAAGGTAGATATGGTTAACAGTATCCTTCCTAGTGCCGATATCATTAAAGAAAGAAATCCTTTTATAGATAAAAGTGCATCTAAAGAAGCAACAGAGGAAGATACATCTATAGAGTCATTAACTGGCAATCCCGGCGACAATGAGGAAGAAGACGATTTCTTGGAGTTATAAAAAGGGTTTATTATCTAATTTCTTGAAGAATTATAATGTGAGCGTAAAACCCCTACTGCGTAGCAGGTCAACAAAAGCTTGTTGCTTTTGTTGAAGCCTTCAGGCTAGCGGGGATGTAAGCGAACTACTTAAATAATTTGTAAATATTTTTCATTTTTTTGTATAATGATTTTAGACATTAGGAAGTTAATGTTTTAGGTTAATCCTATAGAAGCCCCTAACCTTTAGGTTAGTGGGAGACTTCACATAGAAAAATATAACTTGATTTTTTTGGGAAATAAAGGATAATGAAAAAGACAGCAATATCATTTACGCCATTTGATAATAGAAACGATAATGGGCAACCATCAATCGGACCTTCTACTCAAAAGTCGATAGTGCCAACAAATAATGTTCATACAATACAAGATATTTTAAATGGAAGTCCTTATAAAACACCGGGATCAGGGGGAGACTGGGGTGTTGGAGAAAATTCTCAACCCGGTTCATATAAACCAGAGGGTGCGGATTATAAAAGACAAGAAAGGGACATGTCTATTATTAATAATATGTTGAGAGACAGACCTTCAGCGCATGAAATATGGAGAGTAAAAGTTCCCGGAGGTTCAAAAGATTTTATGTCTTTTAATACTGCTCAAGAGTATACAACAAAATTAAAAGATAAGGGTATTCGTAGTACATATGTAACGAGAGTAGCCCAAGTAGATAATAAGACTAAGGTTGTCGCAGCATCGGTAGAAAAGACGTTTATGATAGAATCTATTCACATAGGGAAAGGGGTAAAAGAAACAGGAGCTGCTTTCTGCGTTGCTCCAACATATTTTATTACTTGCGCCCATGTTATTAATAATTACGATAAGAATAATATTTCAAACGATACAAGTCGTACAGGTGATGTTTTTGTCAATATTCATTTTGGAGAAACAACAAAAAGAGCAACGGTTGTAGATATGGATTTACAGTTAGATATCTCCCTGTTACAATGCGATATAGATGTAGACCCCTTTATTTTAGATATTACTCCTATTGTGGGGCAAGATGTATTGTCTATTGGAAGCCCACACGGATATGAGAATAATGTTTCATCTGGTATTGTAGGTTCTTTAGATAGAAAGGTTTACGATTACAAAGGCGCTCCTAATTATATGTTCGCCGATATGTCCATATTCCCCGGAAATAGTGGAGGACCTGTTGTTGATGAAATGAATGGTAAAGTCGTAGGAATGGTAACACTGATAGTATCAAGCATAGGAGGGTTCGGATTAAACGCATGTCTACCGTCTAAATATATACAGGAATTTTGTAGTAGGACTATAAAATTATAACTAGAATAAATAAACAAGTGGCAAATAATAGAATAAGGAGTTAATAATGAGTCATTGGAAGAGCGGAAAATTAGATTTGAAATGCAGTTTGGCGGTTCTTAGAAGGGCATTGCTTAATATTATGCCTCAGTGGGAACAATTTATGCAAACATCAGACGAAGGTGGATTGTCCATTCACAATTACTATACCAATAGCGGAATGAAAGGTTATCATTTGAAGATAGCATTGAAGTCTCCCACTGGACAGCAAGCGCCAGGATTTAGCTATGCAGATATTGGTTTCAAAAGAGAATCTGATGGATCTTGGAGCACAGATATTGATGAATCATATATTCGTTTAGATGAGGTTAAAACATTGCAAGGTGCCGTAAAAAGAGAAGTTGGTGCTATGAAGGCACAGGCTCAGGCTAGGGCAAAAGGTGGTAAGGTTGTTAGTGTTCAGACTTCTGGTGGAAGAACAAAAGTCGTTATGGACATTCCTGTAGACGATAAATACAAGATTCATGCTTAATTGCTTGATTTTAGATAATAGGAGTTGATAAAATGAAAATATATAAAGTAGCTCAAAGCGGAGGAGACGGTGGCGGAATTGAAGCAGGGTTTGTTAGAATACAGTTTGATGCCGGAGAACAAGACCAAAGAACTGAGATCCTTGGACACGGACCCGGAACTTCTTGTGGAAGTCAGAATGATTCTCTTTTATTAGAAGATCTTTTGAATATTGAGATTGGCGGGTTTGGAAGTACAGATATTGGTGAGGGTGGATTGACTGCTGAGGGGTATAGGGCAAAGCAGAAGAGTAGACCCACGACTGTTAATCCTTCAAAAACTAAGAAAAATAAAGCTCCATTTGGCGGACCATTTGGAACACAGCAAGAGGATGAGCGCAGGAAGGTTGACTTAGACTTCGGTGTTTAAATAGCAGATTTACATTTGAAATAAAAAAGCCACCCAATTTGGGTGGCTTTTTTATTTTTTTGTAGGGTTTTTGTGTATAATATAGAATAATAAGGTTAATAGGTGGAGTAGCTTTATGTTTATCAAAAAAATAGCACAAAATAATGCGTTTGATACTGACATTAAAAATGAAAGAATAATGTCTTTATTTAAACAAAAGGCTGATAGTGGGCAAATATATTGGAAACCTAACAATCCTTATAAAGATACTAATGGGGATGTAATCTATAGTTATTTAGGATATGTTCTTCTTCAGGGACACAAATCTCCTAACCCAAATCAGATTTATTCTTTTAATTTGTCGGTTATGTTTTCGGGCGATTGGCATGGTACTTATGAATCTTATATAGATTTGTATCTCAATAAATCAAGGGGCGTGTCAGGAGTAGGAGAAGAAAATATTGGGAGTTGGGTATTTAGGGATGTTCGAACAATTGAAACATTACTAAAGCCCTTTTTAAAAGCAGAGTTCGGCGTTGATATGCTAAGACTACCTAAAGAGGAAGAAGCGTATAAACAGAAACAGCAATCATTGTCTGGCATGGGAACAATCAAGAAAAATATAGCAGGTAAAGGAGTTATTGAAGGAATAAGATTAACAAGGCATAAAAGTAGTGATTTTGGAGATGCCAAGTCTTTTGAGGTTTATGTTTATCCTGTTGAAGCGCCATTTCAGGGAGAGAAAATATTTGTTACAGCTTACAAAATAAAAAATTTAGAAAGACAGTCAGATGAAGGTGAGAAGGTTAAATTTTCAGGAGATTTAGAACAATCTATTGATCAGATGAATGAGTTAATAAGTAGAGCCAAAGCTAATAAGTACGTAGACGAAACTTCAACACTAGTCCCGTATATTCCATCAAACGCAACTCCCATTAATTATGATTTTGTATTAAGAAGATTTAAAGAAGGGGAAGTCTCAAACGAAGGGGCAGATGAAAACAGAATAGAGAACCAAGATCCTCCGCAAATAAATATAAACACTTTCGGAGGAACAAACAAAGACATAAAAATAGCTCAAAATTTTGAAGGTTATTATTCTGGTGATGTTCCCAACTATGCTGTTCAAAACTTAGGAACAGGGGCTGTAGATGCCTCTCAAGTTTCATCTATGTTTGGCAAGGCTGATGATGCAATAAGACTTGTTAATGAGTTTAATTCGTCTTTGCTTAGTACTGTATCGTTTATTTTTAATTTTTCAAAGGGTGGGGCATATGGAGTTTATTTATCCGAGTTAGACAGGGCTATTAAAACTAAAGCTCTTCAGAGAAAATTAGAGGCTTCTGGATATAGGGTAGAAAATGAAGATGGAATGCTTAGGGCTTATCCCACCAAAGAAGAGAAGTCCTCGGAGCAAATACAACAAGATATAGATACTATATATGCCGATTTAGAATCTAAGGGTGGAACTGCTTTTGGAATAAATATGAATAGCGTTTTAAATGCAGCTAAACAGGATGCTATGTCGGCTCAGTCAGAAGATCCTAATATATGGGAATGGATGGCTATGTTACACTTGGGTGGTACAATCGTTCATGAGGCTGTTCATGCTAAAGGGAATCATGATGAAGGTCCTTCTGAGAATGCCGAAGCCGCTTTCACTTCTTGGGCATTACCTAAAATTAACCAACAATATATGCAGTCCTTAGAAACACAAGGTAAGGGTGAAATGTTCGCTCCCATAATTATAGGGACAGGAACAAGAAGCGCCGCTAAACAAGTGACATGGTATAAAAAAGCTCAATATAGTAATTACGCTCCTCAGGCACTTAATGGAGGGAAAGCGACAGGATCGGATTTATCAGGAAGAGCGGGTGAATATAAACCTCAAGAAGGAATGGCAGATTGGGGTTTATTAGCTCAGCAGGATCAAAATATTCCATTAGAAGAGAAACTAGGTAGAGGATTTATGTCTCCTATTCCTCAAGACCTAGATCAAGAACACGACAGTTATGAAGAGCAGTTAAGAAAGTATACTAGGGAGGACGAAAGACATGCTCATGATGCTACTATGGAAGACCTATTATCACGAGACTATGACGATGAAAATACCCCTTATAAGTCTATAGAAGAATTATTAGATGAAAGAAGACCTAAACCCTTAATGATTCCCCTTGATAGGACAGCTTCAAATAATATGATTAAAACAGCAACTTTATTTGGATGGATGAATAATTTAGAAATATCGGATGGTTCAACTATTCCGGGGTTATCAGATAGAGTTATGCCTTGGGAAGATGGAGAGGAAGATTTTGCTTGGACTGAAAAAGATATAAGAAGTCAACCCCGATATAACCCCGAATATGATATTAAAGGCTTTTATTATAGGTGGATAGACCCAAGACTTAAGCCCCAATTATTTGATGATATGACAAGGGATTATTCGGGGACACATCCTGCTAAGAGATTCGCTTCTGAGGGTAAAAATGTCTCTCTAACTAAAGTATTCAATATTCTTACTGTAGCTAAAAGAAAGGTGGCAAGAGGTAATATCCATGCCACTAGGTTTGTTATGTCAGAAGATATATTAAAATTGGTTGAAGATGTATTAGAATCTAATTCTGATGTTAGCCTTATGGTAAAATACATAAGAGAGGATAAGAATACAAATGATGATGTTTATGCAGTTTGGATTTATTCTAAGGGAATTAGCGAATCCAAAGTTAGAATGGCGGAAGATATATTCTCAAAAGGTGGAGATGTAGATGAGGATATGTTTGAGGAATTATTTAATGTTAAATCTAAAAAAGAACAGACAATAAAAACCATCATCACTAATGCTAAGAAAATTTGTAAAGAGTATAGTATTGAAGATGTTTATTTGGTGGGGGGCTATCCAAGGGCAATAGCGGCTGGAGAACCCATATATACTGTTGAAGATTTAGATTTTAGTGGAGCATGGCCTAACCAAAGTATAAAAGTAGGCGGATTGTTAGCTGAGAGATTGGGAGTGAAAAATGCTCAAATTTATCATAGAACAATGACACTCTCGTTTGTATATAAGGGAATTAAGGTTGATTTTAAGGGTAATTTTTCTCCTATTGAAATAAGAAAACAAATGAGAGATAACGATATAGCAACAACTCCCCTTAATATGGACATCTATAATAGGGATTTCACTGTCAATATGCTTGTTTATGACATTAATAAGGATGAAGTTTTTGATATTTCTGGAGAATCTATTAAAAACTTAAACTCAAAAATTATAAGAACCTATTTTGACCCTGATTATATATGTAGGCAAAATCCCTTAATTATAATGAGGGCTTTGAAATTTAAAATGAGGGGCTATAAAATAGATCCAGATTTAGAAAGAGCAATGATAATGAATTCCCCACTATTATTTGATGGGAGATATTCGGATTCAAGAATTTTAATGGCTAGAGGAGTTATTGAGGAAGGAGGCTCTGATTTAGCCGATGAATTATTTAATGAGTACGGATTAGACAAAATAAAGGAGTATTAATATGCCTATACCTATTAGAGCAATACCAGATCATACAATAGAGGATAAGAATAATTCTGGAGTAGATTATTCCTTTCTTACTAATTACTTTACAGCCAAGCCTAGCAATAAAAAGATAGTAACAGCAAGTAATCAGGATGCATCTTTATTATTTGAAATATGGCGCAAAGGGGAAAAGGCTAAAAATGGAGACAGCATTAAGGTGGCTGATTGCAAAATAAATAATCAAGAAATCCTTAGACTTAAAACAATGGGATTAATTACAGGTGGAGCAGATACCATTAAAATAACAGAAAGGGGCAAAAGAGTTATAACGGTTATGGCTTTAGGTGAAGTTAATAAGTTTGAAAAGAGTAAACAAAATAAGCCATATAACGAAATTTTAGCTGGACTATCTAAAAAAGATAAACCCGGATATAGAATACCTAAATTTGCCGCTAGCTCTTCAAATAACCTAAGATTGGGATAATATAATGGGTAAACCACAAGTCATTTATGCAGAGGTAACATCTCGTCAGCTTCGTCAGATAGAGGTTGATGGCGATTTGCAGTTCTGTTTTCCAGAGGGAGTAACCATGGAAAGAAAATGGGGGTCTAAGGGATTTACTTTGACTTGCGATAATGAGAGTGTTTCAGATGTATTAGTATCAGGATTAGATAATACAGGGCTTTCTTGGCAAATGGTTGATGAGTTTCCTAAGTTAGAAGACGAAGAAGAAGAGCAACCTAAGTGGTATAAGACAAAGGGTGGTTTTTAATGTGGTATAAAGAATCACAATCTAATATTAGTATTCCTGCCCTTTACAATCCGGTTAGATCAACTAAATACGTTATAGAGTATAATCTAGAGAATCGTCAGGGAACTAGTAGGAAATATTATACCATTAGGGTGTATGATTATGAAGACGGAAATTATTCTGTT
>Ga0265595_1001141_pt1 | contig 21481 bp, 12 predicted proteins | sample saktaG_15_FD_190148 | JGI IMG/M metagenome (GOLD analysis project Ga0265595, IMG submission 190148) | Saline water microbial communities from Sakinaw Lake, British Columbia, Canada - sak_2013_06_06_50m | ecosystem: Environmental > Aquatic > Non-marine Saline and Alkaline > Saline ...
GAACCGGAAAAACTGAAAGATTTGGAGAAAAAACTGAAAGAAATTAATCAAATTCTCCGCTATTTGCTTTTAGTCAAATACCCGGCTAAAGAACAAAAAACCACTGCTTTCGTCAGAAAACCGAAACCGCTAAAAACGGAAAAAGAGAAAAAAGTCGACATAAAAGATATTGAAAAAAAATTAGACGAAATACTCGAAAATGAACCTGAATAAAGTTTTTTTAATCGGCCGGCTGACCAGAGACCCTGAAAAAAGGGCCCTGCCTTCCGGTCAATCAGTGACCTCTTTCGGCATGGCCACTGGCCGTTTTTACACCGATAAAACCGGTCAAAAACAGCAACAGACAGAATTCCACAACATTGTCATGTTCGGCAAATTAGCTGACATTGCCGCCCAATATTTAAACAAAGGTTCCTTGACTCTGATTGAGGGTAGGCTGCAAACAAGAACCTGGCAAGATGCTTCAGGTAATCAAAAATCAAGAACAGAAATTGTTGCAGAAAGAATGCAATTAGGTCCAAGATCAGCCAAACAAACAATAAAACCACAAAAGTCAAATCAAGAAGAAGAAATTCCCATCATCGAAGAAGATGGAGAAATAGATATTTCACAGATACCCTTTTAAAAAGTTAAAGGGCCTTAATTTAAAAATAGATATTTCTATTTTTCTTAATTTTCAATTTTTACTAGAATTATGGTTTATAAAGATAAACAGAAAGAACAAAAGAGAAAAAAAGAATATTATTTAAAGAATAAAGAAAAAATATTAAGGAGAACACGAGTATATGGTAAAAAATGGTATCAAAAAAATAAAAAAAGGATACAGCTACAACATAGAAAATACGCTAGAAAAAATAAAAAAAGGTTTATTAAATATCATCAAGAATGGTATTTAAAGCATAAGGAAAGAATATTACAAGAATCTAGGGTCTATTATAAAAAAAATAGAAAAAATATACTACAACGTTACAGAAATTATAATTATAAAAATAAAGAAAAATTATTAAAGTATAAAACAGAGTGGCAAAAAAATAGAAGAAAAACAAACCCAAAGTATCGTCTCGATGAAAATATGGGCTCAGCAATTGCTAGATTTCTAAGGGGAAAAAAGAATAATCAACCATGGGAAACACTAGTCAACTATACCTTGAAAGAATTAATGAAACATTTAGAAAAACAGTTTGACAATAAAATGAATTGGAATAATTACGGAAATTATTGGGCGGTTGATCATATAAAAGCTAAAAGTTTATTTAATTATACCTCTCCGAATAACTATGAATTTAAGAATTGTTGGAGTTTAAAGAATTTACAACCATTAGAAAATATAAAAAATATAAAAAAGAGAAATTATTATTTTGCCTAAATAAATTTATTATGGAGTGCTATTTTTGCCAAAGAAATATTAAAAATATAGATTTTAAAGATACGCAAATTTTGTGGAGATTTATCTCAGCTTCGGGAAAAATCAAACCAAAAAAAAGAACCGGAGTTTGTTCCGGCCACCAGAGAAAATTAACTCAGGCGATAAAAAGAGCCAGATACTTAGCTCTTCTCTCGCCAACTTCTAAGTAGCAATTCTTTAATTTTCTCGGTAATTTTAGGATTCGCTCTCAGGAATTCCTTGCTTGCCTCTACTCCCTGACCGAGCTTATCGTTTTCAAACTGAAGCCAAGAACCGGCTTTTTTTATTATCTCTGCTTTTACCCCGGCCGACAAAACGTCGCCGTAATATGAAATACCTTCGTTGTAGAAAATATCGAATTCCGCTATCTTAAACGGCGGAGCAACCTTATTTTTAACTATCTTTGCTTTAACTCTTGAGCCGATAACTTCATCTTTTTGCTTAATTTGGGCGATTCTTCTTAGATCTATTCTGACAGAAGCATAGAATTTCAAAGCTAAGCCTCCTGGCGTTGTCTCGGGATTGCCGAACATTATGCCTATCTTCATCCTTGTCTGATTAAGGAAAATCAAAACAGTCTTGGTTTTAGCAAGTATGCCAGACAATTTTCTCAGTGCCTGGCTCATCAATCTCGCTTGCAGGCCTATCTGGAATTCTCCCATTTCTCCGGCAATTTCAGCTCGAGGAACTAAAGCAGCAACAGAATCAACGACAATCACGTCGATCTCCCCTGATTTAATCAAGCTTTCAACTATCTGCAAAGCTTGTTCTCCTGAATCTGGCTGGGAAATTAAAAGATCGTCAATATTGACTCCGATTCTCTTTGAATAGTCAGGATCCAAAGCGTGCTCAGCGTCAATAAAAGCGCCTACTCCCCCTTTTTTCTGAGCTTCAGCTAAAATATGTAGTGCCAAGGTGGTTTTGCCAGAGCTTTCCGGGCCGAAAATCTCAACCACTCTTCCCCGTGGCACTCCCCCAACCCCTAAAGCCAAATCCAAAGAAAGAGAACCTGTTGGAACAACGTCGACATCAACTGCTCTTGCATCTCTCAGTTTCATAATCGCTCCTTCTCCGAAGCGCTGTTTTATTTCATCGACTGCTTCCTGCAAATCGTTTGATTGTTGAGTTTTTTTCTTTACCATATATTGTTATTTTATCAATAAATTAAATTTTTTCCCAGCCCTCATCTACTTCCTCGTTTTGCGCTTCCTGCTTTGAAAAGACTTCTCTTGGCTTTGCTCCCTCTCCAGGCCCGATAATCCCTTTTTCTTCAAGTATGTCCAGCAATCTGGCAGCTCTGGCATAACCGATTCTCAGCCTTCTTTGTAAAAAAGAAGCAGAAGCTTTTCTTGTTTCAATCACTATTTTTTTCGCTTCTTCATACAAAGGATCTTCACCTCCGGCATAGCCGTCAAAACTTTCCCCGTTTTTTGTCTCCTCCAAGATTTTTTCTAAATCCTCTGCCAAATGGTTTTCAAACAAAGCTGGTTCCTGGACGTCTAAAGCCTCTTCCCTTTGGTTTTTAACGTAGTCTATTACTTTTTTTACTTCTTTTTCTGAAGTGTAAGCGCCTTGTATCCTTTTCGGTTTTGAAACTTCTGCTGAAATGAAAAGTAAATCTCCAGCCCCTAAAAGTTTTTCAGCGCCAGCCATGTCCAAAACAGTACGGCTATCAACTTGCGAGGCAACTTGGAAAGTGACTCTTGAGGTAATATTGGCTTTTATCAGGCCGGTAATCACTTCTACTGACGGCCTCTGGGTGGCAACAACCAAATGAATGCCCACTGCCCTTGCCATTTGAGCTAACCTGACAATACCAACTTCCATTTCCCTGCCTTTGGCTGCCATCAAATCAGCCAGTTCGTCAATAATCAAAACAATGTAGGGCAAAGGCTTTTCCCCCTCTTTCATAATCTTCATATTATAACTGTCTATATTTCTTGAGCCATTGTTGGATAAAATATTAAATCTTTTCTCCATTTCCATAATCAGCCACTTTAAGGCATTGATCGTTCTCTGGGGATCGAAAATAACCGGGGTCAAAAGATGGGGAAGGTCTTTATATGCTGAAAATTCAACCCTTTTCGGATCTGCCAGTATAAGACGCAGAGTTTCCGGAGAATTCTGATAAAGCAGACTCAAAATCAGAGAGTTCAAAAAAATAGTCTTGCCGGTACCGGTTGCTCCAGCTACCAAAAGATGAGGCATTCTGGCCAGATCAGCATAGCAATAATTTCCTGAAACATCCTTGCCTAGAACAATGTTTAAGCCTGAAACAGCGCTTTGGAACTGGGGACTAGCCACCAAATCCCTCATTCTGATCTGACATCTTGTCTTATTGGGCACTTCAATACCGACCAATGATTTTCCTGGAATCGGCGCTTCAATCCTGATCGGATGGCTGGCCAAAGCTAAAGAAAGATTATTTGAAAGGGCGGTAATTTTTGAAAGTTTTATACCTTCAGCCGGCTTTAGACTGTATTGAGTGACTGTCGGGCCAATATTGATTTCTGACATTTCTACTGATACGCCAAAGTTTTCTAAAGTCTTTTTAATGATTGCTGAATTGGTCACCGTATCGCCGGCAGTCGGTTTTCCCTTGTCTGTTTCCAATAATTCCAAAGGCGGAGTCTTATACTGCGCTCCTGCCAAAACATTAGACAGTTTTTTTGTTTCAAGATCCAAAATCGGCGCCTCTGGCTTGAAAGGAGTTTCTTTTACTTTTGGTTCAACCTCCTTGACCCTGAATTGCGGCAGGAATATTTTCTTTATTAAAGAAGGTTCTTTTTCTATTTCCTGCTTGTCTTGTTTGGGAGTTTCTTTAAGGTCAGGCCTTTTTATCAAATACCAAAAAATCAAAAGCCCTATAAGGATTATTCCGCCAAAAACTATCTTGGTTACTAAAAGCCCGAAGAACTTCAAAAGAGGCCAGTTCAAGATGTACCCCAGCCAGCCGCCCTGCTTTACCACGGAAGCAAAGCTCTCAATAATTCCGGATGTTCCGACAATCAAGATGAAAATCGCCAGGATTGTCGGGCCGAAAAACTTCTTGTATTTTGTATTAAAAAAGACAATGCCCGCTAAAACCAAAATTAAAGGAATAAGGAAAATGGCACTACCGATTAAGAAAGTAAGCCCTTTAATCAAAGCATTCCCAGCTACGCCAGCCAAACCAAAAAAACTCAAAGCAATAATTATCGCCAGGATGAAAATTATTACGCCGGAAATCCATTTCTTGGTTTCTCCCGGCAGATAAAAAATGCCTGGCCTTCTCTGTTTTGCCAAAAATCTTTTGTTATTTTTGTGTTTTTTCTTTTTTCCCACAGGTAAAGATTTAATTTACTGATTCCATTCTATTATATCACTTCTTTGCCTAATTAAAAATCCCTGCAACTTTATTTACATCTGGATTTTTGAGATCTTTACTTTTTCTTAAAGCCGGTGCCAGCCGGGATCAGTTTACCGATAATTACGTTCTCCTTTAATCCTCTCAATCTGTCTTCCTTGCCCTCAAGAGAGGCTTTTATAAGAACCCTGGAAGTTTCCTGGAAAGAAGCTGCTGAAAGGAAACTGTCTGTGGTCAAGGCAACCCTGGAAATGCCAAGTAAAACGGAAGCACCCTTGGCCGGCTTTTTCTTTGCTTTTTTGAGTTGGTTGTTTTCTTCCAAGAATTTTGTTTTCTCAATAATTTCTCCTGGAGAAAACGAAGAATCTTCAGATTCTTTGATCTTTATCCTTGAAAACATCTGCCGGCAAATTATTTCAATGTGTTTATCGTGGATCAAAGCGCCCTGGGAAACGTAAATTTTCTGGATTTCCTTGATAATGTACTTTTGTGCTTCTTCTTCTCCGGCTAATTTGAACAATTCTTTTAATTCCAAGCTTCCCTCGCAAAGCTGCTGGCCTTTTTTAACTTCCTGGCCAATCTCCACCCAAATTGCTGATTTTGCCGGAATTTGGTATTCAAGCACTTCTGATTTTTTAGATTTTGATTTGCCGCTTTCCGCTTTTGATTTTATCTTTATCACCTTGTCTTGAGTTATTTCCAAAACTTTTCCGTCAGTACGGGATATTTCCGCTTTTCCGCCAGGCACCCTTGCTTCAAAAACCTCCTGAACTCTCGGCAAACCCATGGTAATATCTCCTCCGCCTGCTACTCCTCCAGTATGGAAAGTTCTCATTGTCAGCTGGGTTCCTGGTTCTCCGATTGACTGGGCAGCCACCACTCCGACTGCTTCTCCTAATTGTATCGGCTTGTTTTTACCGACATCCCAGCCGTAGCACTTCTGGCAAACGCCCCTGATTGACTTGCAACTTAAAGGAGACCTTATTTTTACTCCTTCAATACCAGCCTTGGCTATTTTCTCAGCTTTTTCCCAATCAATAACATCTCCCTGCTTGCAGATTTTCTTTACGTTTTCAAGGCAAATCCTGCCCAAAAGCTTAAAAACAAAGTTCTGGCCGATTTCATCAGCATCTTTTTTCAATACAGTTACTCCTTCTTTCTCTCCGCAGTCTTCTTCAGTAATTATCGCCTCATGGGCAACGTCAACCAACCTTCTTGTCAAATAGCCGGCTGTGGAGGTTCTGAGAGCAGTGTCAGCTGTTCCCTTTCTGGCTCCATGAGTGGAAATAAAGTATTCCAAAACGTCAAACCCTTCTTTAAAAGAGCTTTTCACGGGCAATTCAATAATCTGGCCCGCTGGATTGATCACCAAGCCTTTCATACCAGCCATTTGCACTGGCTGGCCCCAGGAACCCTTTGCTCCAGAATCAATAATCTGGAAAACCGAGCCGTCTTTCGGTAAAGCTTTTGGCACTAATTCTTCTATTTTGGTCTTGACCCTGCTCCAAACCTCGATGACTTTAGAGCTTTTTTCTTCTTTTGAAAGCAAACCTTTTTTAAAATGCGCTTCAATTCCTTCTATTTCTTTTTCCGCTTCAGCGACAATCTTTTCTTTTTCCGGGGGAACGACTAAATCATCCATCCCCCAAGAAACTCCAGACCAGGTTGAATATTCAAAGCCCAGTTCTTTTATTTTATCCAAAGCTTCCTCTGTTTTTTCAGAGTCGTATTTTTCAATAATGTCCCTGGTTATAGTTTCCAGATCCTTGATTTTTATTAAAGAGTTCTGGAAAGGATAGTTTTCTGGTAAAGCTTCGTTGAAAATAATCCTGCCAACGCTGGTTTCAATTAAAGACGAAGTCTGAGAAAATCTGACTTTCATTTTTGCCTGTATGTCAATGTCGCCTAACTCAAAAGCAAGAATAGCTTCGTCTTTGCTGCAGAATATCTTTCCTTCGCCTTTTGCTCCTTCTTTTAATCTCGTCATCCAGCTGCAACCAAGAATAATATCCTGATTAATGCTGATGACCGGAGTACCGGTAGCTGGCTTTAAAAGATTATGGGTAAAAAGCATGATTTCCTTGGCTTCTTTCTGGGCTTTATCAGACAAAGGCAAATGAACTGCCATCTGGTCTCCGTCAAAATCAGCATTAAAGGACTTGCAAACCATGGGATGGATCCTAAGTGCTTCGCCCTCAATTAATATCGGGTAAAAAGCCTGAATTCCCAATCGGTGAAGAGTAGGGGCTCTATTAAGTAAAACAAGCTTATCTTTAACCACCTCTTCCAAACTGGCCCAAACTTCATCGGTTTCCTGCTCGATTAATCTGGCTGCGCTTCTAACGTTATAGGTCAGTTCTTTGTCCAATAATTTCTTAATAATAAAAGGTTTGAAAAGCTCCAGGGCCATTTTCTTGGGAATACCCACCTGATTAAGCTTCAATTCAGGGCCAACGACAATGACTGATCTTCCGGAATAATCCACTCTTTTGCCCAAAAGGTTCTGCCTGAACCGTCCCTGTTTTCCCTTGAGTATGTCAGCTAAAGACTTCAAGAGTCTTTTGCCTCCGGTAGTGGCTGTAGTCATGGTTCCTTTTCTCATACTGTTGTCAATCAAAGCGTCAACCGCTTCCTGGAGCATTCTTTTCTCATTTCTGACAATAACTTCCGGAGATCCTATTTCCAAAAGGTATTTCAAACGGTTGTTCCTGTTAATGACTCTTCTATAAAGATCGTTTAAATCAGAAGAAGCGTAGCGGCCGCCGTCCAATTGAACCATTGGCCTTAAGTCAGGCGGCAACACAGGCAAACAGGTCAAAAACATCCATTCTGGCCTCATGTTGGCCTTAACCATTCCCTGAAGAAGCTTTAATCTGACCAGCATTTTTCTCTTGGAAACGGGCTGGGCAGATTCTATTGCTTTTTTCAACTCTGTAATCTTTTTCTTTAAATCAATCTTTTCGAAAATCTTTCTCAGAACTTCAGCTCCGGTACTTGCTTCGAAAATCTCTCCGTATTTCAAAGAAAGACGGTGGTAGTCAATTTCCGACAAAGTCTTAAAGGGCTTTAAATTCAAAACCTCTTCTCTGGCTGCGTCTTTAGCTGATTTCAAATCGCTCAATTTTATCTTTTCTTTTTTCGGGCCTTTTGTTTTTTTAACAGTTTTGGATGGCTTCTGCTCTTTCAGCTTTGATTTATATTCTTTCTCGATTTCTTCTAAAACCTTTTTCTTGGCTTCCTCGTCAATACTAATAACAATGTAAGAAGAAAAGTAAATTACCTTTTCAATTTGCTGCATCGGAATATCAAAAATCATGCCCATTCTGGAGGGCACTCCCCTCAAAAACCAGATATGCGAACAGGGACTGGCCAAGCTGATATGGCCCATTCTTTCCCTCCTGGTCTGGGCTTTTGTCACTTCTACTCCACATCTGTCGCAGACCATGGCTTTGTAGCGAATTCCCTTGTACTTGCCACAATAGCATTCGTAATCTTTAACCGGACCGAAAATCTTCTCGCAAAAAAGCCCGTCTTTTTCAGCGCGCTGGGTCCTGTAGTTGATGGTTTCTGGCTTTGTCACTTCTCCACGTGACCAAGTCAAAATATCATCTGGCGAGGCAAGCTTTATTCTTATTGATTCTAAGTCTTGTACTCTCATATATTTTTAGAAAATTTCTCTTGGCTTTTCTTTAACTTCAACGCTTAATCCCAATGATTTCAATTCAGCCACCAAAAGATTAAAGGAAGCTGGTATGTTTGGAGCTTTTATCTCCTCTCCTTTCAGTATCGCTTCGTAAGTGGCTGCTCTGCCCGGCATATCATCTGATTTAATGGTCAGCATCTCCTGAAGCGTATTAGCTGCGCCGTATCCTTCCAATGCCCAAACTTCCATTTCTCCAAATCTCTGCCCGCCAAATTGCGCCTTACCTCCCAAAGGCTGCTGGGTAATCAAAGAATACGGACCTATTGACCTCATGTGGATTTTGTCTTCAACCATATGAATCAGCTTCATCATGTATATGTAACCGACAGTAACAGGCTTTAGAAAAGAAACGCCTGTTATACCGTCGTACAACATAATCTTTCCGTCTTCTGGAAGGTTAGCTGTTTTCAATTCTTTCTTTATGTCTGCTTCTGTCGCTCCAGCTAATGCCGGAGAAACTGCCTGATATCCCAAAACCTTGGCTGCCCATCCTAAATGAGTTTCCAGAATCTGGCCCAAGTTCATTCTGGAAGCCACGCTCATCGGATTAAGAATAATATCAACCGGAGTGCCGTCTGCCATAAAAGGCATTTCTTCAACCGGCATAATCTTAGAAACTACTCCTTTGTTTCCGTGGCGGCCGGCCAATTTATCGCCAGCCTTAATTTCTCTTAGTTGGGCCACTTCCACTTCAATCCTCTTGATTACTCCAGGCTCTAATTTGTGTCCCAGTTCTCTGGAAAATATTTTAACCCCGATCACTCTTCCTCTTTTACCGTGCTGCATTAAAAGAGAGCTGTCTTTTATTTCTCTTGCTTTTTCTCCGAAAATAGCTCTTAACAATCTTTCTTCGGCAGTCAAATCAGCTTCGCCTTTCGGTGAAATCTTGCCTACCAAAATATCGTTGGGTCCAACTTCAGCTCCAATTATAATAATTCCTTCCTCGTCTAAGTCCTTCAGTTTTTCTTCGGAAACATTGGGAATATCTGATGTCGTCAGTTCCGGTCCAAGTTTGGTTTCCCTGACATCGCAGGAAAAACTTTCAACGTGGATTGAAGTATAGACATCGTCTTTGACTAGTCTCTCTGAAATAATAATCGAGTCTTCAAAGTTACCTCCTCTCCAAGGCATAAAAGCAACCAAGATATTCTGGCCCAAAGCCAAAGACCCCTGGGCAATTGAACCGCCGTCAGTCAAGATATCGCCCTTTCTCACTTTTTGGCCCTTTTTAACAATGGGCTTTTGGTGGAAACAGGTATATTGATTTGTTCTGATAAAAGTTTTTAAATGGTGAGTCTTTGATTTTGATCCGCCCTTTAGCCTGATAACAATATGATTGGCGTCAACTTCGGAAATAGTGCCGTCTTCTTCAGCAACTATTGCCTGGCCTGAATCCAAAGCTACCTTCTTTTCAACACCCGTAGCAACTAAGGGAGCTGCCGGGTTGAGTAAAGGAACTGACTGCCTTTGCATATTAGAACCCATCAAAGCCCTATTTGCGTCATCATTCTGTAAAAATGGAATACAGGAAGTGGCAATTGAAACTGACTGTTCCGAAGAGACATCAATAAAATCAATCTTGTCCCTGTCCATAACTCCGGGCTCTCCTTTTATCCTAGCTTCCACTTTTTCCGGAATAATGTAGCCTTTATTGTCAATCGGCACGGCTCCTGAAGCAATATTGTATTTTTCTTCCTGATAAGCGTTAAGATAATGTATTTCCGAAGTCACTTTTCTTTTATCAACTTTAAAATACGGCGTTTCCAAAAAGCCGTACTGGTTGACTCTGGAAAAAGAAGCCATATGCCCGACCAGTCCGATGTTCGGCCCTTCCGGAGTTTGAATGGGGCAGATTCTGCCATAGTGCGACGGCTGAACGTCCCTGACTTCGAAACCAGCTCTTTCTCTGGTCAAACCGCCAGGCCCTGTAGAAGACAACCTTCTCTTGTGCTCCAATTCAGCTAAAGGGTTTTCATTATCCATGAATTGTGACAGCTGAGAAGAGGTAAAGAATTCCTTAACCACTGCCATAAAAGGCCTGGGATTTATTAGTTGGGCCGGAGTAAGAGTAAAAACATCAAGAGTGGACATTCTGTCTTTGATGATTCTTTCCATCCTCATTAGACCCACCCTTAATCTGTTTTGTAATAATTCATTCAAAGTTCTGACCCTTCTGTTGCCCAAGTGGTCAATCTGGTCAGGCTGGGATCCTGGCGTATTATTCAGCCTGATTATTTCCTTAATCACAGTTACTACATCTTCCAACTTCAAAACTCTGTCTTCAACCTTAATATCTCCTTCTGTTTTTTTGCCTTTTTGACTTTGGGACGGTAATCTTTGAGACATCCTCCATCTGCCTACTTTTGATAGATCATATCTTTCAAAATTAAAAAACATGTTTTCAATCAGCTCCCTGGCAGTATCAGGGGTAGCCAAATCTCCTGGCCTCAGTCTCTGGTAAATTTCGACAAATGCTTCTGCCTGAGTATGAGTGGTATCCCTTTTTAAGGTTTCTTCAATGTATTTTATCTCTCCCCTGTCAACGTCCTGAAAAGTTTCCTTAATTGATTCGTCTTTTTCAATGCCAAAAGCCCTTAATAGGGTGGTAGCCATTATTTTCCTTCTCCTATCTATCTTAAGTCCGATTGCTCCCGAAGATTCTGTTTCAAATTCAAGCCAAGCGCCTCTGTTGGGAATGATTTTTGCGCCGAAAGCTCCTTTGCCTGGAACTTTTTGACCGGTGAAAAAAGCGCCAGGAGAACGAATCAGCTGGGAAATAGTTACTCTTTCCACTCCGTTGACAATAAAAGTTCCCCTTTCTGTCATTAAGGGGAAATCAGTTAGAAAAACTTCCTGTTCTTTGATCTCTTTGGTTTTTAAGTTGACCAGTTTTGTTTTTGCTCTCAAAGAAGCTTCATAAGAATCATTGTTCTGCTTGGCTTCCAGGTCAGTCTTGTATTTTGGTTCGTCTAACTTAAAATCGGAAAACCAAAGCTCAAGTTCTTTGCCGGTATAATCCCTGATCGGAGAAATTTCCCGAAAAAGTTCCTTTAAGTCCCTGTCCCAAAACAGCTGCCAATTGTCTTTCTGTATTGAAATCAAATAAGGCAGGGAAAGAGAAACCTTTGCTTTTGTGAAGTTTTTAGTTTCCATGGAATATAAAACACCAAAAATACCCCAAACAAAAAAAATTCTGGGGCAAAAAATTATTTTGATTTTTTACAATAAGGAGGGAACCAAGATAATATTGAAAAACTTTAATTTATTCGTATTTTGCCTAGAAACAAAATCGCAGTTTCTATAGTAAACAGTAAATTTAATATTACTCTTATCACAAAGAGCTGTCAAGGGCTTTTTGGTTTTGGCCCGTTATTCTGTAGGTAAGGTCAAACTGCTTATTTTTGATATAACGTCTGCATCACCCGGGTTCAATTCAAGCACCCTGTTATAGTAGGTTAAAGCTTTGCTTGTCTGCCCATTTTCCTGATAGGCTAAACCCAAAAAATAAAGAGAATTGGAGTGGTCCGGAAAAATCTGAATAGCTGTTTCAAACTGAGCAATCGCCTTGTCTATTTGGTTATCATTAAGATAAAGGCGACCCATCTCGAAGAAAGCTTCAAAATAATCAGGCTTTACCTCTATTGCCTTGTTAAAACTTTCTTCTGCCTTTTTGATATCACCAGAAAGAAAATAAAGTTTTCCTAGCTCTGTTCTTAGTATAGGGTTTATCGGCTCCAAATTTACTGCTTTTTCAAAGTGCTGTATGCCCAATTTTAAAGCTTCCTGTTCATTCGCCTTCACCCTGAAATCGCGATAAATCATTCCCAGAGTTTCCTGAACAAAGACCTTGTTCGGACTTATTTTTTCAGCTCCCTTTATCGTGATCAAACTGTTAGGATCAGCGTTCTGATTCAAGCATATTTCAGATACCTCTCCGCCTTTTACATAAGCTAATGCCAAGGAAGCGTTGCAAATCAGCTGGTTTCCGTCAAACGCCTCTTCTTCAATAATCATATTGGTTTCTTGCAGATAATACCTTGCCGCAACAATCCCATATTGAGATTGATATGGATTGAGCCTTACCGCTTTTTCCACCAATTCAATACTGGCTTTTTCTATCCCTTTCTTATAATTGACATCAGCTAAATAGAATTGTACGGCAAAGAAATATGCTCCCAGAAATAGTAAAACAACAACTATGAGTAAAATGGAAAAGACCAATGACATTTCGGGAAAATCCTTGAAAGAAATTGTCTTTTCTTTTACTGATTCGCTGTGCCAGCTAGCTGCTGATAGTCCCAAAACCAGCCAAAAAGTAAAAGCTAATACTGCATTCTGATAATAAAAGAATTGGCTTACTAATATGGCCAAAAAGAGCATTAATAAAAGCATGCCTTTCTTGCTCTTTCCTAAAAAGAGAAAGCTAATTAATAAAGACAGTCCAATTAAGAGTAAGTAAGAAATAATACCCAAGAATCCTGTTGTCCCCAATACTTCGGCAAAATAATTGCCCGGCCTATCAATCCTTATCTGCCAGAGAACATTTTGGTTAAAGCTTAAAGGTTTGAATTTTGCAAAGTCATAATGAAAAGTACCTATACCAGATCCCAAGAATACGGATTTTACATTTTCAGTCGCTGCTTTTAATCCGACAAACCAGGAATCTCCCTGGCTCAAGAATTGTTCCTGCGGCAAATTGTCTTCCCCGAATAATCCTTGAATACCAGAAGTATTGATAAAAATAAAAGCAACGGCCAAAATAACAAACAATATTGGCAGTAAGAGTTTGTTAACATTTTTTTTAAACATTCTTTTCCAGAAAACAAAGACTAAAAATATGATTAAGCTCAAAAATACTATCAACCAAGTTGCGTTAAAATCAATAATTACCATTAAAAACGTAATGGCAATGAACAGCAAATAATCAAAGATTTGTTTTCCTTTATCAAAAATGAGAATTCTTCCGATTAAAAAGACTAAAATTATGCTTAAAAACACAGCTAATCCTTCCATACTGGCCGTAACAGTATTAAAGCCAGATTGCAGCATCATTGTCGGAAAGATATTGAACAAGCTGTTTATTTTTTCAAAAACGCCAAAGATTGAAAAATAGCTAATTAAAACGACAAAGAAAACAGACCAAGAGAATACTTTTATTAGTGACTGAACATTTATTACGCTTTCTTTTTTATTGCCAACATTATTGGTTATTAAGAAATAAAGCAAACAAAAACTGAATAAGCCTATTAGGCTATTTGAAAACCTTCCATAAAATCCAAACAAGCTTGAAAACTTATCGACTGAAAATATTACACTTAGTGCGGCAATAAAGAAAAATGCTAAAACAAAAACATCTAAGGGCGATTTCTTAAATCTGACCTGCTTTTCAAAAATAATCATTTTTGCCAACCAAGCCAGAAACGCTAAAGAAACCAAAAAGAACAAAAGATATGCTTTATTCAATTCAAACTTTTCAAAGGAAAAAGGTAGGAAAAACAAAGGCAATAAAAAAACCAACAAATAGATAGCCCACTTTATAGCCTTGTTTAACATATATATAATATTATACAATCTTTCTAGACTATACACTAATCTGATTGATTAACAAAATTAGCTTATAATATTCATTACTTATAATAGTTTATTAACTCTTTTGTTTCTAGTATAATAAGTTAATCTCAACAAAGTTTCTGGATTAAAAATTAAAATGTTTATAAGAAACCGTTTTTATATAAAAATAATTTTACTAATCGTTCTTGGTATAATTATCACTGGTTTTTATTTCGGGTGGTGGCAATGGTGTTTTAATGTTTTTAATAATATAGGACGATCCCAAAATAACACAGAAAGGGTAATTATAGATAGTTCGGAATTCCCAAAAGAAGAAGGAGAACATCCAAATCTTAAGTTAGAATGGTGGTATTTTGCTGGACATTTAGAGGAAGAAAAAAACCCTAAAAATAAATTTGGCGTGACTCTAATATTTGATAAAAACCCAGCTCACATTAAAGCAAATTTAATCAACGGAATTCTTAAAGAAAACTTTTCTTCAGTAATAAAAATAGATAATTATGACATCCTTTCAAAAGACAACTTAACTATTCAAAAGGGAAATAATTTTTGGATAGAAACAGAACTTTTTAAATATAAAATTCATTATGAATTTGATGATAAAGAAATTGATCTTATTTTAAATTCAGTCAAACCTCCCTTCATAACAAATATCGGCTCTACTGCTTTTTATTGTCAACAAACCAGAGTAACAATTAGTGGTTTTTTATCCTTTTCGCAACAAAAATATAAAGTAAAGGGTTGGGGATGGATTGATCATCAGGGGTTCGAAGATTCTTTTCCTTTTTATAGCTGGAATTGGCATGCTATCCAATTGGATAATAATATTGAGATTGTTTTTATGACCTATCCCGATGACCAATCGGGCCAAATATTTAAATCAAGTTTATTTGTATATAAAGATACCCAAATAGAAACGATTAATAATGATAATTATTCAATAGAATATATTAATTACTGGATTGATCCGAAAACTAAATATCGTTATCCAACGAAATTAAGGTTAAAAATCCCCCAAAAAAATGCTAATCTAGACATTGAAGCTATTCTTGAAAATCAGGTGATAGAAACAATTTATAAAATATATGAAGGAAGTACGGAAGTAACGGGCATTTGGCAGGGAGAAAAAATTTCCGGCAGGGCTCAAATTGAAACAATAAATCTTGAAGGAATAGCAAATTAAAATTTTGACTTTTTACAATATATTTGCGCATTGTAAAAATATTCCCAAAAATTAATTTTAAATCGATAAAAATATGCTAAAAATTTATAAAAAGATTGAAGAATTTGTCCTAAAAATCATTGGGAAATTGGAAAACCAAAAAATAAGCTTATACGGCTGGTTAATCAGTATTTTTGCCATTGTTTTTCTAAGAAATTTTTTGGAAAGTTATTCAACCAGAAGAAATTATTTTAATTTAGAATTACATCCTTTTATTTTTTTCCACGCTCCTGCTTTTTATCTTTTTTATGTCCTGTTTTTTATTGTATTTTTATATTTTTTTACCAAAGAAAGAATTGAAAAAATAAGCAAGATCGCCCTATTCGCCTTTCTTATAATCTTACTGCCGCCGATTATTGACCTTGTGCTAACCAATGGAGCAGGGGGATTAAGCATGCAATATATGGAAAATTCTAATCCTCCAGAAAATTTTTCAGATTTTTTCCAAATATTCTCAAGAGCTTTTATTTATAGTAGTCAAGGTATATTATTTTTCGCTAAAGACAATATTCCCAATTTGATGACAGCATTGTTTAGGTTTAATTATGGGATAAGAATCCAGTGCGGTATTCTACTTTTGGGATTTGTTTGGTATATCTTTTTGAAAACAAAAAATATTCTGAAAGTATTGCTAGGGTTGCTCTCTTTATATTCTATAATGGTTTTAAGGTTTATCTTCCCCCTACCATTATATGTCTGGAGACTTGCTTCTTCGTTAAATCCTTCTTTTAAATATGAATATACTATTGCTGCTTTTTATTTTATCGGTATTTGTATTTTATCATTCATTTGGTTTTTTGTTTTTAATAAAGAAAAATTCTTTGCTTTTTTAAAAAATGCTAGATTAACAAGAGTTTTTAATAATATCGCCTTACTCGGTCTCGGTCTTTATCTGGCCAAAGTACCAATTTTCAATCCTCTTAGCATAAGTCCTGCTGATTGGTTATTGATTATTATGGCTGTCATTTCTCTTTTGCTTTATTGGTTTTCGGCGATAGGTTATGACGACCTTGCTGATGAAAAAATAGACAGGATATCCAATCAACACCGCCCCCTACCCCAAAATAAATTCACCAGAGAAGAATTCAAAACGCTTACTAACTTATCAAGAATAGCTTCTTATGTTGCTGCTTTTATTGTTGGCTACGCCTTCTTTATATTTATCTTATTAAGAAGCCTTGTCGGTTATCTTTATTCTTGTTTCCCGCTCCGTTTAAAACGATTCCCGGTTTTAGCTACTTTTACCAATGGTTTTGCTCTTCTTTTGGCAATTTATGCCGGTTTTCTTATAAAAACGACTAATTCAATATTTGATTTTCCTTGGAAATTAGCCATTTTTGTTTTAATCGCATTTACGCTTGGAGTTACGGCAAAAGATATCAAGGATTATCAAGGCGATAAGGCAGGGGGAATTTATACCATTCCAGTGCTTTTCGGATTGGAAAGGGGGAAAAAGATAATCGGCCTCCTTGCTTTTATTGTTTTCATGCTATGTCCCATATTTTTCTTTGATCATTTCAATGTCTTGATATTACCCTCTCTTTTTGCCGGAATTTTAAGCTTTTTGTTGATTAATAGAAAAAAGCACGGCGCTCAAGAATTAATTTGCCTATTTTCAATCTATTTTTCTTTCGGAGTTTTTTTTATCCTAACTTGTTTCTAAATTCTTTCCGTAATACAAAAAAATATAAACGATAAATGCATCTGTTTGTTAATGTCGACGGGTTTATTCAGAAAATTAAAAAGTGATTCAAATTAACGGTGTTTTATTGTATAAATCAAGTAATTCGTAACAACGAGGAATATTATTTTTAACGCCAAGGTTGAAAGAACGATCATTGCAATCTCGTTGAATATTTTCAATATCAAAGGTTGCAACATTGTTAATGGTGTTTATTAATAACGTATAGTAATTTTTAAAGGGGGGTGGATCGCATGAGCCAGCCTTTGTTTTTTTAAGTGTTCGATAAAGATAATATAAATCGGGAGCAGTTAATAACCTAGAAAGGCATTTTAATAAAAGATATTTTCTGGCCCTCTTCTGGTCTTCTTGCCAGATTTTTTCAAACTCATCTAAAACAATTGAAAATTTATCAAATCTAAAAATATGATGGAGTAATTTTTCCTTTTTTTTGGGAATAAAAACAACAGCACATTGACGACAAGAAGGAGCTTTACCAACTATAGCCTTCAGGGAAAGAAACAACTTTTGGCTGTAATAAATATCTTCTAATGTAAATAAATTGCGACTTTGGTTAGCAACTGACTCGACTAATTCGTCTATTAAAAATTCTTGATTTGACGAAAAACCGCATTTTCCTAAATAATTGTAGCCTCGGAAAAAAAGAAAGTTAATAATTTCCTCTTTTTTTGCAAATTCCATTAGATCATTAATCTCAGATTCGTTAATTCCTTTTGCTACTACCGCAAGAATTCGTAAGGGAAGATTTATTTTTTTTACATTCTCTATAACTTTCATTTTCAAGTCTGTAAAATCTTTTCCCCGCATCTTTTTATAAATTTCGGGGTTTTTTATCGTATCCATCCAAAGATATATCGTACTTAAACCACATTTTTTTAATAGCTTTAAATATTCTAAATCTTGAGCTATTTTTACTCCATTAGTAAATATGGCAGATTTATTCCCCGATTCTCTTACCTCTTTAATTAATTCGGGTAAATCTTCTTTCATGGTTGGTTCGCCGCCTGAAAAATGAACGCCTAATCCTCTGTTTTTTATTTTTTTAAGTTGATCTTTAAAAAAATTAATCGTTATATCTTCTGACTCTAACTGTTGATTATCGGCAAAACAAATGGGACAATTTAAATTACATCTTGAGGTAATGGAGGTCGTATAAATTTTTGTAGGATTATTTTTTTTATAGAAATTTTCACCGAATAAATTATCAGTGTAACTGTCTAGTCCCTTATAATACCAAGCGTATTTTGCTATTTTAATTTCAAATTTTCCGTGCTGAGGACATGTTTTTTCCATCCACATAGAACCTCCTTTTTCTATAATATTAGTATCTAAAATCTTTCTACAAGACGGACAAAAACTTTTTGTTTTTTTGTATAAATTCATTTTTAAATATTAATCTAATTTTATTTTTTATTTCTTGTTATTTTTTTATTATTGACAAACCAAGGACATTTGCTACACCCCTTACCGATTGAAAACGTATAAATGATTGGTTGAGAAATAATTAAATTATTAATTTCGGGATAAGTATAGCTTAGAAAAATTTCATTCGGATAAAATTTTTCATATAGTATTGAAGTGAATATCCTGAAAAAAATATATCTTTTTGTCGCTTCTTTAACCGTTAAAAACTTGTTTTTTACCAAAAGCGAATGCGCTTTTGTTAATGGATTAATTGTTTTGAAATAAGAACTCTTACAAATAGCATCTGTTTTTCTTTTTGCTCTCTTAAAAAGATCTACCGCTTTCATCTTTTCTGAAATTTCTTTTAGGGTGATATTTTCATTCCCATTCAGCTTAAATATATTCGGGTAAAGTTTTTCACTAATTTTAAATAATTTAAAATTTTTACCAGAAAAATGAACAATTTTTTTTAATGTTTTCCAGTACAAATTGATTCTTTTTTTATTATAACCATCAAGATAGGAAGCGTTTGTGTCTCCAAATAATATCTTCACTATAACGTTTTTAACGCCCTTTTGTAATAATTTTTCAACGATATTTTTCCTAAGAAAAGAAATTGCTAGCTTATCGGCATTGTCGGCTTTTCCGGAACCAACCGTTTTCACCCCTAGCCACTCAACGGCAATTACTAACCGCTGATTCGTCTTTAAAGAGTTCTTTATATGGTTTTTAATTCTTCGCTGGCTTTTCGGCCAGGCCCTTCTTACCCTTCTTTGAGTCAGAATTTTATATATTTCTTCTGTTAATTCTTTCATAAAGAAAATTACCGCTTTCTCATTCAAAATTATTATTAAACGACTTTGTTAATTATACAAAAAAAACATTCTTGAAACAATCGCAATGATCTTTAATTTTGTTTTAATTTTTAGTATAATAAAATATCAATAACTTCTGCCATTAAATGAAAAATGAAATTAAAACCTAAGCGCCTATTAACCTGGTTCAAACATTTTGTTTACCGTTGTGACCCTCGGGCTACTGCCATGATTGGGGTAACTTATTTTTGCCAATGTAATTGTCTCCACTGCGCGATGGCCAATTATCCCAAAGACAAAGAAAGGGAATTAAGCAAAAATGAATTAATAGAAATAATAAATAAGTTTCCGAGAAATAAAATAAAAGGTGTTTATTTTTTTGGCGGAGAACCCCTTCTTAGAAATGACATATTTGAGCTAATAAGCTCCGCACGCAAAAGGGGGTTTCGCACCATACTTGATACTAATGCCTGTCTTCTTGATCAAGAAACTGCTAAAAAATTGAAAAAAGCCGGATTAAAAATAATAAGCGTAAGCATTGATAGCCCATATTCTCAAATTCATAACGCCTTAAGAAAGAAAAAAAACTTGTTTGAAAAAGCAATAAATGGAATTAAATATTGTTTAACTGAAAAAATTACTTGTGGTTTATCTACTTATGCCACCAAAGAAAATCTTAAAAATGGGGATTTGAAAAAAATAATATCACTGGGAAAGAAATTGGGGGTAAACTATATAAGAATTCTCCCTCCGCTTCCTTTGGGCAAATGGTGCAATAAACGAGAAATAGAATTGAGTGATCAAGAAAATCTCTTATTTGAAAAATTTCGCCAATTAGGTTTTGTGGAACTGGAAGGAGACAAGTGCCCGACTATAAAAAAAAGATACTTTTATATTTCTCCCTATGGAGAAATCCAACCCTGTTGCTATATTCCTTTTAGCTTCGGGAATATAAAAAGAGAGTTAATGGAAAAAATTTTAAAAAGAATGTGGAAACATCCAATGCTTAATATGAAAATTAAAAAAGCGTGTCTTGCAGATAACAAAGAATTTCAAAAGAAATATTTTTCCCAAATTACTCCTTCAACAAAACTACCAATAGAGCTATGAATATAAAGAAAATAATGCTTATTCGACCCGGAGTCCGTTTTCCTCGCCAAAGATTTTCTCAACCCTTGGGACTTCTTTATTTAATTTCCACCTTGCGCCAAAATTTCCCTGGCCAGTTTGAAATAGATTTAGTTGAGCAAGCTCTTTATAATCTTAATTCCGAACAGATGCGCGAAAGAATCAAAAAGTTCAATCCTGATTTAGTCGGCTTTAGCTGTTTAAGTATGGAAGCTGACATTATGACTGAAATTACTAATATTGTTAAAGAAATAAATCCGAATTGTTTTACTTTATTGGGAGGGCCTCACGCTTCTGTTTTTTACGACCAAGTATTAAAAAAAACCAATATTGATGTTGTTCTTATCGGCGAAGGCGAAATCACACTTGTTGAATTAATTAAAAAATTAATTGCCTCCCAACCCATTGATAATGTTGAAGGAATTGCCTTTAGAAAAAACGATAAAATAGTGCTTACTCCCCTCAGGGAACCGATTGAGAACCTAGACAACTTACCTTTTCCCGCCTGGGATATGATAGATTTTGAACGATATTCTAAAGTAACCGGTATGAATGTTTATTATAAATCCATTCCTTGGTCAGCTATCTTTACCAGCCGTGGCTGTCCTTTTCATTGCGCTTATTGCCACAAGATTTTTGGAAAAAGAACTCGTTTCCGTAGTGCAGAAAATGTAATAGCTGAAATTGAGCTGTTAACTAAAAAGTACGGCGTAAAAGAGATACATATTATAGACGATATTTTCAATCTTGATCTTGCGAGGGCAAAAAGAATATGCGATTTGATTATTGAAAAAGGTATTAAGATAAGCATTGCCTTCCCCAATGCGTTAAGGGGAGATATGATGGACAGAGAGCTTATTCATAAATTAAAACAAGCTGGTTGTTATTCTCTTGCTTATGCTGTTGAAACTGCTTCTCCTAGAATTCAGAAATTAATCAACAAAAATCTCAATTTTGATAGAGTCCGTCAAGCTATTAATTGGACTTTTGAAGAAAAGATTAATACCCATGGTTATTTTATGCTTGGCTTTCCTAGCGAGACTAAAGAAGAAATAGAAAAAACAATAAAATGGGCTTGTGATTCTAGACTTTTGATTGCTACGTTTTTTTCGGTGGTTATTTACCCTCGTATTCCGTTAATGGATATCGCCAAAAATACTTATCCTAATTTTAATTTCTCTAAAT